>ERZ869921.544-NODE-544-length-21975-cov-6.545027_pt1 | contig 21975 bp, 24 predicted proteins | sample MGYA00579310_ERZ869921 | MGnify/ENA primary metagenome ERZ869921 (study PRJEB32216, sample SAMN09231816) | wastewater metagenome | place: USA: Maryland | collected 2016-06-21 | study: EMG produced TPA metagenomics assembly of the PRJNA472060 data set (Reclaimed...
ACCTCGCCGCAATGGCCGCGTTCTTCCAACCCGGCGAAATAATCCACAAGTTCACGGAATGACCGAACACCAAATACAATCGGCTTGTGTTAAGTGGTTCAACTACCAACACCCGACGGTAAAAAACCTACTCTTTGCCATCCCCAACGGAGCGTTCCTTCAAGGCGAAAAGATGCAGCGCATCCGGCTTTGGAAAAAGTTAGAGGCTGAGGGCGCGAAACGCGGCGTGCCGGATTTGTTTTTGGCTGTGCCGGTCAGAGGATACGCGGGATTATTTATGGAGATGAAAGCGGAGAAAGGGCGGGTAAGCAAAGAGCAGCGGTACATGATGCTGCAACTCGCTAAACAAGGTTACCGTACCGAGGTGGCGTATTCGGTCGAGGAGTTTATGATGAAAGTTAACATTTACCTATCGCTATGAAAACAGCAATACTGGCACTAACCTGCGGCCGAATTGAAAAAACCCGCGAAACATTCGAGCATAATCTTCGCGGTATTGATACCGACGTATTGCTGTGGGATAATAGCGAAGACGATGCCGACATCGCCGCCATTGATACCATCTTAAAGGACTACCCCAACATTATTGACGTTCGGCGTATGTATAAGAATTTAGGCATAGCCCATGCCCTTAACCGTTTGATGCAAGTCGCTTTCGAGGAAAACGACTACGATTTTGTCATAACCATGGGTAACGATATTCTTGAGCCGGAAAGATGGGTGACAATCCGCGAGATATACGCCGTCGAAATACCCCGCGTCGGCATCGTGTCTATTCCCCTCGCTGGAGCTGCAAGATACCCCATCCAAAAGCACCTCGATTTATTGTGGGAAAGCGGCCACATTATCGGCAATTTCGGCATTACCCGTGAATGTTTTGAGAAAATAGGATATATGCCAGAGGTCTATGGCATTTACGGGCCGATAGACTTGGAGTATTGCGATAAAGCAATGGCGGTTAACTTGCGCACTATCTACGTTAGCACCATGTGGGCGACGCACCTTGATGGCGAGAACCCGCAAGAATACCAACAAGCAAAGGATAATAGCTTAAAGGCTGCATGGCCTATTTACTTAGATAGAAAAAGACGTATTGCCAATGGACAAAAACTTTAAACATGGCCGCACATACTTGCTGTGGCACATCAGCGACCCGCTTAATGGATTCTACGCTGAATACGACGAAAAGTTTAATCTTTTCAAGCGTTACGACATCAATCACGGCATCCAACTTTTTTCACCAAAAGACATTATAGCGTATAAATGATACATCCATCCGCAATTATTTACCCTAACGTCATCATCGAGGACGGTGCATATATCGGCCCAGGCTGTATCATCGGATGTCCACCCGAAATCCGCGGTTATGACCAAAAGAACGCGGGTGTCGTCATCAGAAAAGGTGCGCGTCTTGAAAAGATGGTCGTCGTGGATGCCGGATCCGGCAGTCAAGCCACGGTCATTGACAGCAACGCGTTTATAATGTCGCAAGTCCACATCGGTCACGACTGTTTTATATCACGTCACGTCACAATAGCAGCCGGCGCAACACTTGCCGGTCATGTCAAAGTTGACCCACGGGCATTCATCGGCATCAACGCCGCTATACATCAGCATCAGATAATCGGCATGGGTGCGATGATAGGCGCAGGTTCGGTGGTGACTAAACGCACAATGAACACGTTAATCATGCCGTTCCAAACCTGGGTAGGCGTACCGGCCCGCTACATTGGCTACAACAAAGTTGGCATCACGCGGGGTGGTTACAGCATGGCTGACGTGCATCAGGCTACTGAAATATACATGGAGGAATATCCTTTGCAAATCTCGTGAAAATATGGTAATTTTACTTGTCACCGTGGTAGTGTTCACATTCTTTTACTTTGTGGAGCAGGCCACCGAAAATGAAAAACAATGACATTAGCGCAGTTAGAACTACAAGTCATACAATGGGCGCACACAAAGGGGCTATTATCGCTTGACAATGCCCATGCCCAAATGTGCAAGGTCACGGAGGAGGTAGGCGAAACCGCTGCGGCATTACTAAAGGGCAACCGTGAAGCGTTAAAAGACGGCATCGGCGATATTGCTGTGACTATTATCATCCTTGCTGCACAGCACGGCATGACGATGCAAGACTGCCTATCAGCGGCATACGATGAAATCAAAAATCGAACGGGCCGAATCGAACGCGGTACGTTTATAAAAGACGGATAATGAAACGAATACTTATTGTAAGTAACCCACAATCGCCTGGCACGGACTATTACCGCACCGTCGGGCCATTTGTACGGTTGGAAGAACAACATCCGGGCAAAGTACGCGTATCAACGCAGTCGCCTGATAAGCTGACGTGGTTTCACCTATTCAGTAATGACATCATCGTGTTTCAGCGGCCAAACGGTAACGAGATACTTGGTTACATTATGGAGGCGAAGGGCATGGGGCGCAAGGTTATCATCGATATTGACGACCTTTTGCACGGCATCCCCGAAAGCAGCCCGGCACACAAGCATTTTGCAACACCGGGCATCGGCGACAGTATCATTAAGTGTATGCAGTTGGCTGACCACATCATTTTCAGCACGGCGTTCCTCGAATCCTTCTACCATCAATACGCACCCGACACCGTTGGCAAGACATCCGTTGTCCAAAACGCATGGGATGAGGCGATACATAAGTTTGCGCCAATACAACCGCAGCACAATCCTGTACGGATGATGTGGCGTGGCTCAATGTCGCATTTAGGTGACTTGCAAACTATCAAGCCGGAAATACGCAAGATGATGGAGCGCAAATCATTTGAAACGGTATTTGTGGGTATGCCCGCGTTCCTTGCCCTCGACCTACCACCCGCTAAGTTTTTGGACTGGCAGACGCTGTTTACCTATTTTAGGTTGATTCGCGAATCGCAACCCGACTACGGTTTTTTCCCATTAGAGGACAACGCGTTCAATCATTCGAAATCCAATATCTTTGCTATCGAAATGCTATCGGCAGGAGCATTACCTATTGTGCCGATAGGGTTTGTAGAGTGGGATATTCCAGGATTGCTGAGGTATAAAACGCCTGGGGAGTTTACGCACATTATCGACCGAATCGCATCGGGCAAAATGAACCGGGAGGAGCGGATAAAGGAAGGGCGCGACTATTTGGTGCAAAAATTTTCCATCGACATAGTGAATGATTTGAGGTTAAAAATTGTTATGGAGTTATGATAAAGTTATCCGACATCAAAGCCAATCCTAATAACCCAAGAGTTATCAAAGATGAGAAGTTTGCTAAACTTAAAAACAGCATTGAGCAATTTCCTAAAATGATGAGCCTCCGGCCTATTGTTATTGATTCTGATGGTTATGTTTTAGGTGGCAATATGCGACTTAAAGCCTTAAAGGATTTAGGATATAAAGAAATACCTACGGATTGGCTAAAGCGAGCTGATGAACTAACTGAAGACGAGAAGCGAAGATTCATAATAGCTGACAATGTTGGTTTTGGTGATTGGGATTGGGATGTTATTAAAAGTGATTGGGATACGGATGAGGTTCAGGATTGGGGATTAGATGTACCCAACTTTGAGGTTACGCAGTTAGAAGCGGAGGAGGATGATTACGAGATGCCCGATGAATTGCAGACCGATATTGTTATAGGTGATTTATTTGAGATTGGAGAGCATCGGTTATTATGTGGTGATAGCACGCAGACGGATACATTTGAAAAATTGTTTGATGGACAGATAGCTGACTTAGTTATTACCGATCCACCTTACAACGTGGCTTATGAAGGGAAAACTAAAAAGAAGTTAACAATTGAAAATGATAAACAAAACGATAAAGATTTTTATCAGTTTCTTTATGACTTCTATACAGCATTAGCAAGTTATACAAAAGCAGGTGGTGCATGGTATGTTTGGCACGCTGATTCAGAAGGAGCAAACTTTCGCAGAGCAATGGCAGATGCAGGAATAATGGTAAAACAATGTTTAATATGGGTTAAAAACAGTATGGTAATGGGTAGGCAAGATTATCATTGGAAGCACGAACCTTGCCTTTATGGATGGAAAGAAGGTGCGGCACACGTTTGGTATAGTGACAGAAAGCAAACAACTGTTTTAGAGTTTGATAGGCCAACTCGCAATTCAGAACACCCTACAATGAAGCCAATACCGCTTTTTGCTTATCAAATAGGCAACAGCAGCAAGGAGGGCGATATTGTAGCAGATGGTTTTGGGGGGAGCGGCACTACTATGGTGGCTTGTCATCAAATGAAACGCAAAGGCTACCTCGTAGAGTTTGACCCTTTATACTGTCAAGTTATTATTGACCGGATGATTAAACTTGATCCATCATTAACAATTAAGCGAAACGGTCAGATATATAAACCAACCGAATAACTACCGATGGCAAAAAGAAACAAGTTAGACAATTTAAAGAGAGGTGATGGATTTGATACGCACCCGGAGCGCATCAATCGCAAAGGTCGGCCAAAGAAGTTGCCGCAGATTGACATATTGTTAGCAGACATTTTAGGGGAGGAAAAAGACGGCATGACCGCTGCCGAGGTAATACTTAAAAAACTGCGCCAAGAAGCGACAAAGGGCAATCTCAGGGCAATTGAAATAATACTCGAACGCGCATACGGCAAGAGTAAGCAACAACACGAGGTAAGCGGCATCGATGGCGGGCCTATCGCTATCACAACTATTCAATTTGTGGATGAACAAGACGATACGGATAAAGAACAAGTATAAACCGCTATTCAAGGATAGTGATAAGCGTTATGTTCTTCTAACCGGCGGGCGTAATAGTGCGAAGTCTTTTACCGTATCGTTGGCCGAGGCAACCGCGTTGGTTCAACCCGTGCCGCACAAAACACTATACACACGATACACGCTTTCCTCTGCCGAGATATCCGTCATTCCTGAGTTTCAAGACAAGTTAGAGATAGCTAACTTATCTAATCAATTCCACACCACCAAGTCTATCATCACGCACCGCAAAAACGGCAACAGTATCATCTTTGCCGGCATCAAGACGAGTGCGGGTAACCAAACCGCAAAGTTGAAATCTATCCCAGGCCTATCGCGTTTCGTCGTTGACGAGGCTGAGGAATTCCGTGATGAGGTCGCATTCGATACGATAGACTTTTCGGTTCGCTCGCTGAAGGCCCCCAACCGTGTGACGTTGATCATGAACCCGCAAGATATCAATCACTTTGTTTGGGCTAAATGGTTTGACGGTTACACCGAGTATGTCAACATAGACGGCACCCAAATACCGATAAGCCGGCATCCGGATCTCATCCACATCCACACCACCTACCTCGACAACCTCGAACACATCCCGAAGAACTACTTTGATAAAATTATGTTTTTGCGGGAACACAACCGGCCTAAATACGAGCATTTGTTTTTGGGCAAGTGGCAAGAGAAGGCTGAAGGTGTTGTCTTTCCGAATTGGGTTGAAGGCGAATTTGATACGTCATTACCGTATGCGTATGGCCTTGACTATGGCTTCTTCCCCGATCCGCTGGCACTTGTTAAGGTGGCCGTTGATAACAACGCCAAACGCGTGTACATACATGAAGAAGTATATCAAACGCAGCTAAGCCACGGCGATACGCTGCGGACTATTCGAGAGATAGTTAAAGGCGACGAGATGATTATCCACGACACAAGCGAGCCGAGGTTGTCGTATGACCTTGGCGGCATTGGCTTAAATATGCAGAAGGCTGAGAAGGGGCCGGGTAGTATAGCTGAGGGTATTAAGAAAATGCAAGACTATACATTGGTTGTCACGAAAGACAGCCACAACATAAAGAGAGAATTAAATTTGTATGTTTGGAATGACCGCAAAAGTTCAACGCCAATTGATGCCCACAATCACGCGATGGACGCGGTACGCTATTGCTTCACCCGCCTCGCTGAAGGCACATCAATCTTAGGTTTCTTATGAAAAAAGAACTTGAAACAATCCGCAAGGAGTTGTACGAACAACTCCAATCCGGCAAGCGCGAAAACCGCCGGGCAACATCGCAAGCCTTTAAACTTATTAACAAGGCCTGCAACCTACTAAAGCTGCCGAAGTTTGAGAAGACGCGCACCTTTCGCACCGAACCACAGCCCATCACCTACCCGCCGACTGCCGAGGTCAAAGAAATTGCGCCCATCAAGACCTCCGATGTAATCGCGACCAACACCCCGGAAGAAATAAGCGGGCCCGAAAAGCCAAAGCGCACCCGAACACCTAAAGCCAAAGGGCTATGATGGTATTTAGTATCGAAGGCGACGAGCGGCAGTACAAATGCCCGGAATCGCCTAAAGACGTGACGTTAGGTAAGTACGTTTCTTTCCTACGCGACATCGCACCGCATGAGCCTGCCGAGATAGCGAAACTACAAGAGTACAACTACCGTATCAACGAGCTGATGGATGACCTGCAAAAGTGGGTAGCCAAGGTGCAGCAGCAGCCGAAGGAGCTGAGCGTCGATGAAACACTTGACCTACTGACCGGCTACCTAAACGGAGAACCAACTATCAAAGCGACGCAATACCTCCCGCCCATCATCAAAGAACTCGGCGAGGTGCAAAAAAAGCAGATGGCTATCGTTGATAAGATGACCGCTGTTTGGTATGCCAAGCATTTGATACCCTACATGGCGAAAACCGTGGCTCACTTTACTGGGGTGACCTACGCTAAGATAATGGGTGCCGAGGGCATAGGGATGACGCGAAAGGCTTTGGAGTACCTATACGATAAAATTAGCCGAGCCTGCGCACCGAAAGAGGCCAGCGAGTACAAGCGCAGATACTTGATTAACGGCGAGGTTTATGAGCTACCGGAGCGCTTCATGCAGAACAGCACCCTCATCGAGTTTGCCGAGGCGGCGCAATTCCAAGAGAACGCCGATAGGGTCAACGCCGGCCAGGCCGAAGCATTGATTGATGTCATCAGCGTCATCATGCGCAAGCCCGGCGAGATGTACAGCGAAGAGGTGTACCACCGCAACCGCAAGACGTTTGAGCAAATGAGCCTTGATGATGCTTTGGAGGTCGCTTTTTTTTTGAAGACGCAAAGCGACACCTACGTTACAAATTTCGTGACCTCTACGACGGTGCGCCTGGCAGAGGTGGTAAAAATGGAGCAAGCGTTGCAAGAACGTACGGTTGGTACCTCACGATCAAAGCCATTGCAGAAAGTGGTTTATTCAATCGGCCGGATGCTACGCCGCTAAAATCCGCTGAACTTGCGAATTTGCATGAGGCATTTATGTACCTTGCGGTGAAATCCGCAGAAGAAAAAGCGAAAGCGAATGACACTAATACAACTAAATAACTTATTTGAGGCAGTCGCGGCGGGTACATTAGGCGTCCACAGCTACTGGTTTGGGTGGCCGAGCGACAGGGTAAGAAGTCGGGCCACCAATGATGATGAGATATACGGAGCCATGTATCCCCGCCTCCTCTTCGCGGTTCCGGAGATGAGCCAAAATACTATCCAAAACACCGACACATACAGCGTTCAGCTTTTCTTCGATGATTTATTAGGCTACGATAACGACGGCAACCCCGACCATCAAACGCAGCTACAAAAGTGGCGCAACCTTATGAACATCGCAACAGCATGGCTAAAGACTTTGCAATCGTCGCTTCCGCTTCTTCGCCCCGATGGCGTTCAGATAGTGGGCGAACCACGCTTTGTTTTGGATAGCTTTTCGGGGCAGCAGCGGTTGATAACGGTAATTGTCAATATGAACCTCGCCACTAAAACCACCTGTGGAACGCTCCTTGATTTCCCTGGCGCTATCGGTTCCGGCATACCATGGCCGCCGCAAGACGTGGTTATCGGGGATTGGGTTAAGGGCGACCAGGAGTTTTTCGATACGACCTCCAACGTGTTGACGTGGACACACAACAACCTCGACCTCACAACGGCATGGTCATTTGAGATATTCCAAAACGGACAGCGCATGGTTGAAAGCCAATACACGGTCGGCGTATCCACGGTCACTATTGATACGAATAGCCATTGGGATGGCTCTAATTATGTCATCGTCGCCCTATGGACAGTATAGTAATACAAAAAATAGCTGACCTCGCCAAAGAGGCGGTCATATTAGCATGGAAAGCGCAAGGGCATGACTTAACCGGCAACGCGGTGCAGCAGATGGAAACGCAAATCATCAACACATCAACGCTTACCATCATCAGCGGCTATGTGGTTGACTACATGGTACCAACCAATACGGGCGTAACCGCCGAGCGCATACCTTATAACCCAGGCAGCGGCGCCAAAACATCAAAGTACATAGATGGCCTTATAAGTTATGCTAAACTGCGGATGGGTAAGTCAGATAAAGACGCTAAAGGCGTTGCATTTGCCATAGCAAGCCGCCATAAGAAAGAGGGGATGCCCACGGTAGCAAGCGCTAAGTTTTCTTCCACGGGCAAACGGACGGGATTCATAGACGAGGCGCTGAGTGGCAAGGAGCAGCAGTTTGCCGAGATGATTGAACTTGCCGTTGCCGAAGCCTTCAACGTCACTATTGATAACTACTACCAAAGCGTTTTAAAAAGATGAGTTATACAATACAACCAGTCACGCCATCAACGCCTTATTGGCCGTTGGTATTCCGCAACAGCCGGACAACCACGGCTGATGCCGAGTCTTTGCTTGTTGAGGTTTATGTCGGTGGCGTATTGGCGGGCAGTTACCGAAAGCCATACGACACAGTCAGCACAGCGGGCGTTTATACCTTCGATTGTGATGCCCAAATACCGGTATCGCGGGAGTGCGGCCCGCAGGCAACGGCCATGTCAACGCTTTTTGGTACCATGGGCGAGATGAATGTTGTGACGAATAGCGACATCTATAAGGCATACACGGTGGCTACCTACCTCGAAACGTTGAATAACGACGGATATCTCGAAACATCTACGGCCTCCGGCGAAACGTCCTCCATCCTTTACGCACTACCCGCAGCCCGCCGAAAGGATACGGTTAATTTGGGGCGGTACCACTACCCAACCAACGGCAGCGGGTTTGAGTTTTTGACCGCAGCTCCCGACAACCAACCGGTAGCTGATACAGATAACTATTTTTTGTCGTTTTTATCCAACGGCACCAACGCGGTACGCTTCATCTTCTACGAATACGAGGAAGGCAGAACAAAGGAGGTGGTCATTGCGCTCGTTGAAAAGGACGATAGTGAGTTCATGGTGACTATCGGTGTCGGCCCGGCTAACATATTAGGCACCGTGAACGCCTCCGTACTTTCCGGCACTATGCCAACGTCACTTGCTGCGTATCGCTACTACGAAGTATCCGCAGGCGTTTACGCTACCGGCACATACACGAGGCGGTCGGAAGTCCGCAGCCTTGTTTTAGACGGCACTTGCACCGGCAACATTCGCCTATACTGGATGAACCCTTATGCCGGCATTGACCAATACACATTTTTCGGTCAGCTCCTTCGCAAACAGCAGGATACCGGGGTAACCACCGAGATAGCGCCGGCATGGAACATCGCGACCACGCCACAAACCCAACCGTACAGCCGAGGCAACATCAAAACCGCAATTACTGCGGCTACCATCTTTGAAGTGCGCGAACCGGTTGACTTTGAAAAGGGCGAGTTCCTTCGCACCATTCGCAAAAGTCCGGAGGTTTACGCATCGGTAAATGGCGAATACCATGCCGTCGTGATAGCGCCCGGCGAGGTTGAATACGACAACAACCGCACCGCTCAGACCGTGATGACCTTCAACGTGTTAATGGATAGCGAAAATATACAAGATATATGAGCAGGGAGATAGCGCTGATTATTGACGGCGTTAAGGCCGATGTGAACCAAGATACGCCTATCTCGTTTACCTACTCCATCGAATCGGCCGAGCCGGGCAAGGTGTCGGGTTCGTTCTCAAAGCGCTCAATAAATTTACCCGCTACCACCAACAACCGGCAGATTTTTGAGAACATCGAGCAGGGGGAAACCATTGTAACGACATCGAATAAATTACTACCGGCATCCGCTTCGGTGGGTGGCATCCCGATACTCAACGGTAAAGTTCAGCTCAACCGCTCCACGCTTATTAGTAACGGCTTTCGATTCAAGCCATCAAACTATCAAGTCACGTTCATCGGGGCCAATGCAGATTGGTTCAGCGATATTGCTAACATACTTATCCGAAGCCTACAATGGCCGACGGTTGAACTTACAACCACCAACTACGATAACCTCGGCGATGCTGACCCGGCTACTGACGATACTTGTTTTGTGCTAATCAAGTGGCAGCCGTGGAAGCAAGGCACAAAAGTGGATTATACCGAGCTAACTCCGGCGCTATTCGTATCGGCCATCTTGCGTCGCGCATTTCAATCAATCGGCTACCGCATTGAATCCATATTCGACAGCGACCCTTTTAACCGGCTTGTGGTTCCAGTACCTTTGGCTATTGACCCTGAATACGCAAAGAACTTTATCAACATCAGAGCGACACTCGGTAGTTTAAGTGTCGGCGGGCCGGGCGGTTATACCGAAATTCCGGTTATCTTTGATGACGATAGTACCGAGCCTAACTTTGACGGCGGCAATAATTACAATACCACAACCGGCGAGTTTATTGTACCGATAGGAGCGCTCTATGCCATAACCATTGAGTTCGTTTCGCCGCTAACATTCGATGATACCTTTTGGACTATTGACGTTGTGGTGAACGGAAATTCGGTGCAAGTCAATCCGTTTAGCGCAATTGGTGCGTATGTCTTTGAATACATAGGCGAACTAAACACCGGCGATGTCGTGACTATTGTTGTGACCGCTGAAGACTTGCCACCGGACGTATCGCCGCGATTACTAACTGACTTTGAGATTTTCATCGAAGCGGAAAAGGAAGAATGGGAGATAGGAGAAACTATGGATTTAATATACCAAATCCCCGGCACCTGGTTCGTCCGCGACCTCATCAAAGACCTCACCAAAGTTTTTAACCTCAACTGGCAAACGGATGTTCTCCAGCGTAAAGTCTTTGCATATCCTAAAGACCGCGCAAAGATTAACCACCGCACCAACGCGACCGGAGCAGGTACGACCACCGAATTTGAAGGGTTTTATTTGCGCGACGAACAAACGGATATTACGCGTAAAGTTGACCTCGGCGTAGGTGGCGAAATGACGCTGATAGATAGCCGCAAACAAGACTATGTGTTGGCGTGGGGTACCGGCGACCCGACTGCCGAAGAGTTGGAGAAGCGGGCAGCGGCATCGTTATACAGCGCCCGGTATCGGCACAGCACCGACCGCTATCCTGCCGGTTCGGATTGGGTTTATACCGAGTTCTACGCTAAGACCATCCATATCAATGACGCCGACATATCTGACGGCCCGATTGCCGTACAAGTGCCGCTTTTATTTGGTAAAAACTATTTTGAGGAAGACGACGCCAAAGCGGATTGGACACTAAACCCCAGGCTTCTTTACTTTGCCGGCCGCCGTTCGGGCGACGATGGCTATGTAAGGATGTACAACGCCGCTACATCTGCAACATCAACCGGATACGACTACCCATGCGCGTTCATGGTCAACTACAACGACAGCAGCGCGTCGGACTTTTCGCTGTCCTACTGCGATGAGGTAACCAACTACGGCGGCGTTGTGAAAGGCTTGTACAAGTCGCTCCACTTGCAGCAGCAGGCGCGGATTGAAGAAGGGCGGGTGTATGACGTGAATGTATTTTGGGATGAATTAGACATATCATCTTTGTCTTTCCGCAAAGCGTTAACCATCCGGGGTATTCGGTATTTGCTCGAAAAGATTGACGGCTACCAACCCGGCAAGAATCAAAGCACCAAGACAACGCTATTCCTTGATAAAGTACCAACCCTCGCCGATGCTGCCCGCGTATCGGGGCCGGTGGCGCTCGAAGGTGCAAGTCAAAACGGCCTAACGTCGCTTGGTAGCGTTAACGGCGTGGTGAATGCTCCGCAGCAACAGTCGGCACGGGTGGTGCGTTATTATGAGTTATTCGAGAATACAAACAGCCGGGTTATCACCATACCATCTACATCGGGCATCCTTGCGGTCATCAACCCGTATGTCGCATTGACGGTGGCGCAGAATGGCAAGTTGTTGTATCCCGAATTGGAATACACGATAAGTGGCAACACGCTGACGATAGAGGAGTTCACGCACTTTGACGGCGCAAACTATTTGGTTAAAATTTACGACGTAATCTAACGCACATGGCAAAGGTATTAGGCTTTCAAATAAACATTCAAGGAACGGAGCAAAGCATTGAAACGGCCGAGCAGCTGCGGAGGGCGATAGCGGAGATATCGAAGGAGCTGAAGAAAACGGAGGATGTTGAGTCCATGCGCAAGCTGGAGGAGCAGTTGGTTGATTTGAAGGCAAGACAGCAAGAGGTCAACGCCACCATCCGTGAAGAAGTTAAACTCCGGCGCACCGAAATGAACGCGGTTGATGATGTTAGTGGCACATACGACCAATTATCCAAAAGCCTCAACGAGCAGCGTAAACGTTACAAAGATTTAGCCGCAGCCGGTAAGGAGTCATCGGCCGAGGCCATCAAGTTGCGGGGTGATATCAACGACCTCGATAAGCAGTTGAAGAAAATAGATGCCAACGTCGGGCAATTTCAGCGAAACGTCGGCGGGTACACCGAAGCGCTCGCGCAGTTCTTTCCGCGTGTATCGTCATCCATTGGTCAGGTAACAAGTGGATTCCAAGCGGCGCAAGGTGCAGCGGGTGGCTTTAATAAGGCGTTAGGCTTTATTGGCCTTGCGGCCACTATTATCATGGAGGTGTCGGCAGCCTTTCAATCCGCGAAAGAGGCGGCTAAAGAGTTTAACGAGATACAGCGAGGATTAGCTCAGACTACCGACCTTGCCACGGAATCAATCAAGGTGCAGTCAGGAAACATTGTAGCTATTGCCCGCACTTATGAGGCGCAATCCGGCGACATACAGCGGGCAGCCAACACACTATCAAAAGAGTTTGGCATCAGTATCGCGGATTCTTTAGAGTTAATTGAGGCGGGATTCCGCAAAGGCGCAAACGCCCAGGGGGATTTTATAGACCAATTGCGCGAATATCCGGCGCAGTTTGCAGCAGCGGGTGGATCGGCAGAGGAGTTTTTGACAATACTTATCCGCGCACAGCAGGAGGGTATATATAGCGACAAGGGTATCGATGCGGTCAAAGAGTTCGGCCTTCGGATTCGGGAGCAAACGACAGCAACCCGTGACGCATTAATACAAGCCTTCGGTGAGGAGTTCACAAGCGAACTGTTCAACAACCTAAACAACGGCAGCATCACCACCGTTGACGCATTAAAGCAAGTTAGTAAAGGATTGCAAGACACCGGCCTTACTGGTGAGCAAACACAAAAAGTTATTGCTGACGTGTTCGGAGGCCCGGGCGAAGATGCGGGATTACGTTACTTGCAGTTGCTTGGCGATATTGGCGATGAAACGGAAAACGTTACCAAGTCAACAAATAAATACGAAGAAGCGCAAACGGTTGTATTTCAATCAAACCAAGCTCTTGCAAAGTCGCAGGCGTTGCTATCAGAGGTGACCGGCAGGGCATCGAAAGACTTTACTGTATTAGGCAACGGTTTAAAGACATTAGGTAACGTCATAATCTTTGGCGTTATCAAGTTCTTTCAGGCGCAAGTGGACGCCATCGTTGATGTTGGCAAGGCCATTAAACTCGTCTTTACCGGCATCACGAGCGGCGTTACCATTGTTGGCAAAACACTAAGCGCATTCTTTAATACCGAAGGTAGTTTGGCTACAAAATTTCAAGCTGCGATAAAGGCGGGCAATGACGCGGTGATTGAATCGCAAAAGGAATTTAATAAAAATAGCAAGGCCAACAGCGATGCCAACGTAAAGCAGCAGCAGGAGCAAACGAAAGCGGTTATTGACGAAAAGAAAAAGCAGGAGGAGGCGGTACGGAAGGCGGCAGAAGCGCAGATAGTGACCGAAGAAAAGTTAAACGCTAAGTTGACGCAGCTACGCGAGCAGCGGTCAAAAGTTCAAATCGGATCCGCCGATTACAAGCGGTTGGGTGCGGAGATTGAAAAGTTAGAAAAGCAATTGTCCGGTTCGGGCAAAGCCGCAGCGCGTACGGCAGGTACGGCAGCGGGCAAAGAATTTGTAGAGGGCAGTATCGCGGCAATCCAAAAGGAGGCCAACCGATTGCGAGCTGCCATTGATGAAGCAGTGGCGGGTTCGGAGGCACAGGCGGCCATTATTGCGGCCTATAAAAAACAAGAGGAGCTACTGGAGCAAGCCATCGCCGCGAGAAATAAAGTTGAGTTTGAAGGTCAGCGTAAGGCGACATTGGATAGCCTAAACAATTTAGAACAACTTGGCGCACGTACAGCGCAGATTGGTACGCAGATTGTTTCAGTAAACCAAAAGAAGCAAGGCGAAGAGATACAAGCGGGCATCAAAAAGACCGTGGACGCTTCCAATGTTATTCTCGAAAAGTTTGATGAAGACCAAGAAGCGGCCCGCGAAAAGCGCAAGCAGGAGATACAGCAATACATACAACAGGGCGTTGACGCGACATTCGGCCTAATCAATGCCATTACCGCAGCGGCCAATCAAAAGCGGAATGAAATCTTTGCGCGGGAGATTGAAAGCACCGAGATGCGGATTGCTAACTTAGAAGAACGCGCAAATAAGGCGACCGGCATTCGTAAAAGGTTATTGGAGCAACAGGCCGCAGCCGAAAGAAAGATATTAGAAGAACAAACTAAACGAGCTGAGGAAGAACAGAAGAAGCAGCGCAAGAATGAGAAGCGAAACGCTATTATTCAGTCCATCATTCAAGGCGCATTAGCCGTGCAGCGGGCATTGTCTTTTCCTCCGGGGCCACCGGCAACTGTACCGAGCGCAATTGCAACGGGTGTATTTGCAGCCATCCAAACCGCAACTATCGCAGCGCAACCTTTAGCTACGGGCGGTATTGCCGGCATCAGCGGCCGTCGGGTTAATGACCGGCAGAATATACGAACGCGGTCGAATGGTGACAATGTCCTGGCTACATTAAAAAGAGGCGAGGTTGTGTTAAACAGCGCACAGCAAACAGCGCTTGGCGGTGCAACAACATTCCGGCGTATTGGCGTTCCAGGTTTTGCCACGGGCGGTGTGGTCGCACCATCAATATCTGCACCCGCATTGCCGGCATCGCTGACAAAGGACGCGAAAAGTATGCTTGCTGCGTTAGATAGAAAAACGGATGCCATTAATAACCGCATCGATAGGTTGCGCGCATTCGTAGTGACTGAAGACATCACCCGCGATATCGCAGATGCCGAGTCCGTAAGAATTAAAGCTGAGTTATAAAAACATGAAACGATGAATATACATTTTGCAAACCAGGATAACATTCCGGTCGAAGTGCGGCCCGATGTGGTCGAAGCGTTGAGCCGTAACCGCGATAGGCTTTCGTGGGATCCGCAAGACCTTCACTTTCTTTTTGCCGTTTACAACCGCTATGTTGCGCCGATGGGCGAGCCGGAGGACATGAACTGCTCAGGCTGTAGGACAAAAGTGATTGGTAAACTACGAATGTTTGCGAACCGATGGACGAGCAACTAAAATCCGAGTGCTTTGATAGGTTTGTCGCCATCGTCGCACGTAAATACAAATACCATTGTGTGCGAACTGGGGAGGTGGAAACGCCGGAGGGGCTGATTAACTACTGTATTAATACCGATGTAATCCGTGAACGCACCATTGCACATTACATGACGATGGAGTTGTATCCAAAAGCGCTTTATGAGGAAGGGCATTTTGTCAAAGCCTACCAACGCATCGCCGATGAAACCGGGTTATCTGAGTCAACGGTGCGCAATCAGCTCAAACGCCCCAAGCGTTACGGGATTAAAATCCGCTGAACTTAACAAAAGTCATGTTTTTGTAGGCGTTACTTTGCGACATGAGTACGCCAACCATAACTAATGACCGCTATCGCTTTGCAAACCTTGCAGGCAAGGGTAACCAGTTGGATATCTTCAACGAGATAGATTCTTTTTGGGGATACGGCGTTCATTCACTTTCATACGAGCTTTCCAATCTTAATCAATCGCTCCCTCTAACCGTGCGCATACACAGCCCCGGCGGTTCAGTAACAGAGGGTTTAGCGATACGCAACCTATTGCGGGCCTACCCCGGTGAAGTTAACACCGTTGGTGTAGGCTTTGTGGCTTCCATCGCAAGCGTTATTCTTCTTGCCGGCACTAACGTTCAAATGGATGATGGCGCTTATCTTATGATTCACCGCCCATACGGCTACCAAGAAGGCGACGCAGATACGATGGCATCAACAGCGACAACGCTGCGGTCTATGGATAATACCCTATTGGATATCTACATGGACGCGGTTGAAAAGCGGGGCAATCCGAGCCAACTGACGCGAGAACAGGTTTTTGAGATGATGAAAGTCGAAACGTGGATGACCGCAAAGGATGCACTTGCATACGGTTTCATCGATGGCATCACAAGCGAGCAGGGGTTGGAGGTTTCTGCGCAGTCGTTTAAGGCGGTGGCGCAATACCAAAAAACCCCGGAGACTATTATTAACCAATCTAAAAACGAAATGAAGAAAACAAGCTTTTTTGAAAAGCTGAAGGCGTTATTGACTGAAGAAGAAATCAGCACAATGACGCCGGAGGAGCTTGCCGAAAATCCCACTGAGGTAGCCGAAACGGCTGCGGTGGTGATTCAGGAAGAAACCGGCCTTGACCCCGTTATGGCCGCAATTGCCCTGCTTGAAGAAGCAGGATACACAGTAACCGCACCCGAAGCCGCTATGGACGAGGAGAAAGAAAAAGCGGAGATGACCGAGGATGAGATGGCCGCAGTTGCATCCGCAATCGCGTCGCTCAAAAGGGAAATCAAAGCGTTGAAAGTTGATGCCGCAAAGGCAAAGGCTGCGCCATCCGGGGGCAATGTACCCGCCCAAAAAGTTGAAAAGAAAAGCGCAAAGGCTGCCCAGTTCGACAGCTTCGCGTTGATGGTTAAATCTAAAATAATGCAACGATAATGCCAACCGCAAACGACAACGGATTCTTGCAGTCAAACGACTACATCACAAAGAACTCCATTACCCAAACCAACCCATACGCAAGCGAAGCCAACGCGGTGAAGCTGTACGGCATCGACACGATGACCGACAGACATAGCGTAGCCTTTACCTTTGCGATTACATCCGCAGGAGACCAGGTGCGTTTCGCTCCTTCGACCGGATCCAGTACCGCGACTGACTACCTAAAATTCCGCATCCAAGACGAATCCGGAAACGAAGCGTACAGCACAACTTACCAATCCTCCGCACCCACAGCCAATATCGACATCAACACCGCTGCGCTTAACCCAGCTGATGATTGGACGGTATTGTTCCAAACGAGCAACAACTCCGGCCGCACAAAGGTGAAGTTTCAATTTAAGTTTGGCACCGGCCAAATTACCGGTAACGGAACTGGCACCGTGAGTTACACATTATCTTAATCACTAAAAAAGAAAAAAGATGCCAATAACTGAAATGGGCCAATTCCAAGTTAATTTCGTGGGAGATGAGGCCAATGAACTGTTTTTAGAACCCGTTTTTTTCGATGACGACATCAGTAACCAATGGAGGGTCATGCCCAACGTGGTTACTAAAAAGAAAATGGGTTTTGTGCAGCCGCTTGAAAACGTGGTGCGCAAGTATGCCGGCTGCGGATTCAACCCGCTTGGCGAAGTAAAGGTTTACGACCGCTCGATTGAAGTCGAGAAGGCGAAGGTTGACCTTGAAATCTGTTGGGATGAGTTCCAAGACACGGTATTTGAGGAACTGTTGCAGCGCGGTGTTAGACTGCCGGATGTAACCGGAACCTTGATTCAAGAAATTATCACTCAGCGCACTATCCAAGCCATCCGTCAGGACATCGTACGCCTCGGCTACTTTGGTAATACCGCATCCAGCAACCCCAACTATGACCTGGTTGACGGCTTGTGGAGCGTGTTTTATCCTGGCCTTGTAGCTGACGACCTCATCCCACGCACCAACACGGGCAGCGGTACCGACATCGCCGCTGGTGACGGTATCGAAATCCTCCGCGCTGTTTACGACCAAGCGCCTTTGCAACTCAAAGCTCTGCCCACAAACCAAAAGGTTATCAATGTTTCCGGTAGCGTGTACAGCGCGTTCCGCGAAGACATCGAAGAAGCCGGAGGTGGCGACTATGGCCTACTCCAGTTGATTAACGGTGTTGAAACGCTGACGTTCCGAGGCATTCCGGTAGTGGCACAATGGAGGTGGGATGAGATTTTGACCAACCTTGGCGTAACCAAACCGCATTATGTTGAATACACCACGCCTCTGAACAAAGTTTTGGCTACCGATGTCACCAACCCGGCTACCGAGTTGACGACTTGGTATAACGAAAAAGACGAGAAGGTTTACACCAAGTCACGTTTCAAAATGGGTGTCAACTACATTCACCATTCATTAATCAGCGTGGGGTATTAACCCCACGCGTTTAAAATAATTTGATATGGGATTATTAACCACGGGCAGGAGCGTTAGTTGTGAGCAGGGAACCTGCGCGGGCGGTGCGGGCAAGTTGTATCTTGCCAACGCCAACCAAGTGTCAGGTATCACCACCTCCACAGCGACCTCCTCTGTGACTGCCATCACGATGGGCAGCACGGCCTACAATTTTTACGAGTTCGAGTTTCGGGATTTCTCCGCGTCCTTTAGCGAAACGTCAACCCAAGACCAAGATACGCTTGCGGTTCAGGTAGAGCAGACATTTACGGGCATTTGGACTTGCCGCAATCAGGGCGACCGGGATATCCTTCAGAACCTACTGGACCAAAATTGCGGCGTAGTCGCCGTACACGTTGAGAACACGGGCGTTTATTGGATTTGGGGTGTTGAAGTTGTGGGCGGTAAAAAGTTGCCGGCACGCTTAACGTCAAGCGAGGCGACCTCAGGTACCGCGCTGACTGACCCGAATCAATCCACCATCACTATCACTTGTCGCACAAATAAGATGGCGCGCGAGCTGGTGAATGGTGAAACAGTAATGGCCGCATTAATTTAACGAATATGTTTAAAGCATCCGCAAACGGCGTGATGTATGTGGGGCAAGACCCAACCGGCAAGGGATTTGTGAAGATGTTGATTGTATCTATGAGCGAGGAGCAGGTGGCCGCATGGTTGTTAATCGACCCGGCCACCGCCGCTCGCTATGTTTATCCCGCGCGCGTTGGCGTGTATAAAAAACCTGCATACGATAATCAGCCCGGCACACCGCTGCCAAAACTAAAAAAACATGAACAATCAACCACAGCAAAAGCCACGGAGGAGGAGCGGTAAAAATTTACTTGCTTCTTCTTCCGTGACTATCGGCGGCACTCCGCTAACGCACCTAATTGATGCCGATATTTTTAACGAGCCAACGCGAGAAAGGCTCGACATGGGCGGCAACAAATGGGTGCGCTTCTTTGACCAAAACGATACCTTCCTCAAGTCGCTGATTGCGGTGGTCAACAATGCGCCAACACTCCGGCGTATCATTAATGACAAGACAAACATGGTGGTCGGTGATGGGTTCATCCCTGTCATCGGCCGACCAAATAGCCTCCTCAGCTCCTCCAAATCACAAGACACTAATTTCTCCGATGTGCAGCTATCGTTCATCGAGGACTGCATATCGAAGGTTAATTTACACCAACAAAATCTCCAAGAAGTCATGGCCGCTTTGGCGCATGACTACGACGCGTTTGGCAATTGCTTTGCGGAGTTAGTGCGCGGAGAGGGGTTTGTTTATATCTACCATGTGCCAGTATATATGACCGCGTTCCGCAAGGCTGCCGATGACAAGGTAGTAAAGTCTGTCGGTCTTTACGATAATTGGGAAGAAGTACCGCTTGCCTCCGAAGGCACTCAGTTTGCCAATAAAGGTTTCCGGGAGGTGCCAATTTATCCGGCATGGAGCGAAAAGGATGAGTTTGGGATTGACCGCTCCATCATCCATATCAAGCAATACGCGGCCGGTTATTTCTATTGGGGGCTGCCTGAGTGGATCGCGTCAAAGCAATGGGCCGAGATTGAATACTACATACAGCGCTTTAACTCATCGAAATTTGAGAATGGATTCATGCCGTCGGGCCTGCTTCAATTTTTTGGTAGCATGAGTGGCGCGGAGGCGAAGACGTTATTGGAGGCTATTGAAAAGAAATTTACCGGAGCGGGTAACAACCATAAGATATTTATGCAGGTGTTGCGGGATGAAAAGCTCCGCGCGAATTGGATTCCGATGTCGCAAAGTTACGACGGTGAATTTTTGCAGTTGCAAGAGTTAGCCGCGTCTAACATCGTGACCGCTAACCGTTGGAGCAAGTCGCTTGCGGGCTTTGCGCAAGACGGGCAGCTTGGCACCAATCAGCAGCTTCGTCAGGAGTTGGAGTATATCCAAAATACCGTTATTAAACCACGTCAAAATCTGATGCTTTCGCGTATCATCAATCCTTATATCTACGAATACACGCTTGTGGATAGCGAGTTACCCGCAGGACTGCAATTCAACATCAGCAATTCTTTGCCTGTGTCGTTTGTGGGTGATATTAACATCGATGCGTCGCTGTCGGTAGACGAAAAGCGCGAGTTATTAGGCTACGGGCCGCAAGAAGGCGGCGGGGAAAGTGTTGATGTGCTTTCTATCGCCAACGCTTACGGCACGGGGGTTCGCTCCGGTGCTATCACATCGCAGATTGAGGACGAAGAATTTTTCAGAAGCATCGCAAACCTCCCGCCAATGTCGGCAGCCGTACAAAAAGTATGGCTTGACGAGGGTGTAAGACGGCCTATTACGCTTAAATCAACGGAGGAACGCGAAGCTGAACTCGAACAAACAACAACCGATGGCACTAATCCAACCTTATGAAATTGTGCAGGGCGGCGTGGCGAGACCTACGCCCGCTGATGTTCGCCTCGATGCCATGTTGCTCGGCCCGCACATTGAAACAGCGCTTTACCGTTGGGTCATTCCCACCCTTACGGAAGGGCTATACCAAGCCTTGGAGGCTGACAAGGGTAGTAGTAGCGCGTTTACGTCAACAGCGTATCAAGCGCTTTGGGATACGCACCTAAAGTCTTTGTGCGCAAACGCTTCGCTGTACGAGGCTGCACCGTTTATCGTCATGCAGGCGGGCAGCAACGGCATATATCTAAATAACAACGAGTACGGCCAAAACGCCGGAGTTGAAGGGTTGAAGTTCTACCAAGATACGCTAAAGCAGCGCCTTGAAATCTCCAAAAAGCGGATGAAGGACTACCTATGCGCTAACGCTGCGTCACTACCGGGCTTTGATGCCGAGGAAGCGGGATGCCCGTTGGATGACTGCGAACCGCAAGACGAAGACTTATTTAACACAATTGGTTTAGTTATATGAAACAAATAATCCTTATCGTTGCGGCTATCTTCATGGCCGTTAGCGCGTATGCGCAATTCCCAAACACAACCAATAAGCTGCGCCTCGGTATCCAAACCACCGGCGACGGCCTAATCTACCGCCATGCCGGTACACCAAGTTGGACACCCACCGGCTTAAACAACGCATGGCAATCCATCGACACGCTCACCGGCGACCTTTACACCTACCGCGGTGGCACTTGGTTTTTAGAAGTCAAAGGCGACCTTCAGCAAGTTTACCCGCTTGTGATTAACAAGTCCGGCGGTAACATTCTGCGGGGTCAGGTCGTCGGAGTTGACACATCGCAAATAGTGCAAGGCGACCAAATACGCATCATGCCGGCCATCGGCGACGGTGGCTTATCATCAGAACTTATAATGGGCGTTGCAGCCAACGACATCGCAAACAATGCCAGCGGCTATGTATCGTGGTTCGGCTATGTGCGCCAGGTTAAGCAATCCGAAATCGCTCAAACCGGCAT
>ERZ869921.545-NODE-545-length-21951-cov-9.601754_pt1 | contig 21951 bp, 30 predicted proteins | sample MGYA00579310_ERZ869921 | MGnify/ENA primary metagenome ERZ869921 (study PRJEB32216, sample SAMN09231816) | wastewater metagenome | place: USA: Maryland | collected 2016-06-21 | study: EMG produced TPA metagenomics assembly of the PRJNA472060 data set (Reclaimed...
GGTGGCAAAGGCGCGATACGTTTCTAGCTTCAGAGGTTTGGGGAAGCTAAACACTTAATACCCGGGCCATGGGAAGTCAAGTAAAGAAGGCAGAATACGCAAGAAAACGTGGGGTTTCTCGAGGTCGAGTGACCCAGTACGTCAGTTTAGGCATGCCCGTTCTAAACAACGGGATGCTCGATGTGGTGGCCTGTGATGCCTGGGTCGCTAAGAACGTCGACACCACCCGCCAACAGAAGCCCGACAAGCAGCAGAACCAGGCGCAGATCCTCGATCTGAACCGGGAGCGCGCGCGCCTGGCGAAGGAGCAGGCCGACAAGACGGCCATGGAGAACGATGTCCGCCGCGGCGATCTGATTCCGCGATCAGATTTCGTGAAGACCATGCAAGCCGCCTTCGTCCACTGCAGAGCAAAGCTGCTGGCGATCCCTTCGAAGATGGCGCCTGTGATGGCGCGCGTTGAAACCGCGCTTGAGGCGCAGGACAGATTGACCGCCGCCATCAATGAAACGCTCGCCGAGCTCGCCAGCATCCGAGGGGTCCCTGAGGATTCCGGCGGGGATGATAGCGGCGGCGGCGCTGACGGAGGCGATGGCGGTATGGGCTCCCCCGCCCAGACTGACGGTAAGCGAGTGGGCCGACCAAAACCGAAGGCTCAGCCCCGAAGCAAGCGCAGAGCCGGGTAGGTGGGATACCTCCCGGGCTGAATATCAGCGCGGGTTTATGGATGCCGTTTCTGACCCGACCGTCGAAGTCGTGGTCGGCATGTGTGCCTCCCAAACAGGGAAGACCGAGGCGCTAAACAACGTCGCCGGCTTCCACATCGACCAGGATCCGGCGCCGATCCTGCTGCTGCAGCCGACCCTTGAAATGGCCGAGGCCTGGTCGAAAGACCGACTGGCGCCGATGCTACGCGACAGCCCGTGCTTTGCGGGCAAGGTTCAGGATCCGCGCTCGCGCGACAGCGGCAACACGGTTCGCCACAAGACGTTTCCGGGCGGTCACATCACCATGGCCGGGGCGAACAGCCCTGCCTCGCTTGCGAGCCGACCGATCCGGATTGTCCTGGCCGACGAGATCGACCGCTTCCCGGCATCCGCCGGCGCGGAAGGCGACCCGGTCAGCCTGGCGCGCAAGCGGTCAAAGACGTTCTGGAACCGCAAGGTCGTACTGACGTCGACGCCGACGATCGCCGGTCTGAGCCGTATCGAGGAAGCCTACGAGGAAAGCGACAAGCGCCGGTATTTCGTGCCGTGTCACGACTGCGGCGAGTTTCAGGTTCTGAAATGGCCGCAGGTCAGATGGGACGAGGACCGCCCATCAACTGCGGCATATATCTGCGAGAGTTGTGGTTCGGCGTGGTCGGATCAACGCCGCGCCGGAGCTGTCGCCAAAGGGCAGTGGCGCGCGACGGCGCCGTTCAACGGCATCGCCGGGTTCCACATCTGGCAAGCCTACTCGCCCTGGGTGAAGCTATCGGAAATCGTTACCGAATTCCTGGCGAGCCGCGCGAACCCGCAGCGCTTGAAGGTGTTCGTAAACACTGAACTAGCCGAGACATGGAAGGAAAAGGGAGACGCCCCCGAGTGGAAGCGTCTGTACGACCGCGCCGAGGACTACAAGATCGGAACGGCGCCGCCTGGCGTCCTGTTTCTCACCGCCGGCATCGACATCCAGCACGACCGTATCGAGGTCTTCATCTGGGGTTGGGGCAGGGGGCTTGAATCCTGGCTGGTCGAATACCGCGTCCTGCCTGGCGATCCCTACGCCGAGGACGTCTGGGCCGCGCTCGATGCGGTCATGGCCGAAACCTGGGAACACGCCTCGAGCTCGAGCCTGTCCCTTTCGAAGGTCGCGATCGACAGCGGCTACGCCACAACCCAGGTCTACGCCTGGGCGAAAAAACAACGGCCCGGCCAGGTGATGGTCGTGAAGGGCGTGGAGCGCGGCGCCGCCGGCGTCGGGCACCCGACTGCGGTTGACGTCGCTGACCAGAAGGGCGGTAAGAAAAAGCGCCGCGGCGCCACGGTCTACCCGGTGGTGGGCGGCATCTACAAATCAGAGCTGTACGGCTTCCTGCGCCTCGAAGCGCCGACGGTTGAGAGCGGTGACCCGTTCCCGCCCGGCTACGTCCACATGGGTAAGTTCGGCGAGGAAATCTTTAAGCAGATCACCGCCGAACAGCTGGTGACCAAGACCATCAAATTCCGGCAGCGAACGGAATGGGAAAAGACCCGCGAGCGTAATGAAGCCCTCGACTGCCGGGTGTACGCGCGCGCCGCCGCGGCGATCTTCGGCGTGGACCGGTTTAACGACAGACATTGGGCGCAATTTGAAGCGCATCTGGACGCGCGGCCCGCGAAGGCCAAGGCAACGCTCAAAGCGGAAAGCGCTGATGAGCCGGAAGCCTCCGAAGGCGCCCGAGAAGCACCCCGCCCCGGCTGGATCAGCCGGGGAAAGAAACCCTGGTTGAGGCGCTGAAATGGCGAGCATGTCCGACGCCGAACTGGCCGCGATCAAATCCGCGCGCGCCAGTGGTGTGTCGTCGGTGAGCTATCTCGGCCGCACCGTCACGTACCGCTCGCTCGAGGACATGGACAAAATTATCCAGAAGGAGGAATCCAACAGGGCGGGCGGCCGTCGCAGCTTCTTCCGCACCAAGTTCCGCCGCGATACCGGCTGCTAACATGAGCCGTCTGGATTCGATCATCGGCGCCATCGCCCCGGGGTGGATGGCAAGCCGGGAGGAAGCGCGTGCGCGCGCCGAGCGCGCCAAGGTGAAGACCGAGCGCAACCGCGCCCTGCAGGGCATCTTCCGCGCTCAGTACGACATGGCCAAGCGCCGCCGCGCTGACGAAGGTTGGTACACGCCCTCGACCTCGGCGAACGCCGAGGTCTCGCCGGCCATGGTGATGACGCGCAATCGTGCGCGTGATCTTGTGCGAAATAATCCCTACGCCGCGCGCATCGTCGACGTATGGGTGGCGCACCTGGTCGGCGACGGCATCACCGCGGTGTGGATCGATAAGGACGGCCAGGTCGACGAGGCGCGCCAGGAGGCATGGAACAACTGGGTCAACACCACGGAGTGTGACGCCGACGGCGAGCTCGATTTCTACGGCCTACAGCAGCTTGGCGTGCGTGGGATGGTGGAGTCCGGTGAAAGCCTGGTCCGCAAGCGCATCCGCCGGCTGAGCGACGGCCTGACGGTCCCGCTGCAGCTCCAGTTGATGGAGTCCGACCAACTCGACGAAACCAAAAACGCCGTCCTTCCGAATGGCGGCCGCATCGTTCTGGGGGTTCAGCTTTCGCCGCTGGGAAAGCGCGAGGGCTATTGGATTTACCGGAACCACCCCGGCGATACCTACACGTCCTCGCCCTTTCCGACCGAAAGCGTCTTCATTCCGGCTGACCAGATCGGCCACCTGTACCGCAAGCGGCGTCCCGGCCAGGTCCGCGGCGTAACGTGGCTGGCTGCCGTCGGGAACACGCTGAAGGACAACGCCGACCTCGACGACGCCGTCATCATGAAGGCGAAGATCGAGTCCTGCCTCGTCGGCGCCATCACGACCGACGATGACGATAACGGTCCAGACGTTGGCGACAAGGAAACCGGCACCGACGCAGACGGTATCGCCTTCGAGAATCAGACCATGGAGCCGGGCACCTATCAGCGCCTGCGCCCTGGCGAGAAGGTAGAATTCGCGCAGCCGTCCTCGAGCGGTGGATACGACAGTTACAAGCGCAAGATCGAACAGAACATCGCCGTCGGCGCCGGCCTCACCTACGACCAGGTTACTGGCGACCTTTCGCAGGCGAATTTCGCGAGCCTGCGCGCCGGCAAGATCGAGTTCCGCCGCGACCTCTCGCAGATCCAGTGGCACATCATCATCCCGCTGCTGTGCGAACCGCTGGCGCAGGCCTTCGACCAGATGGGCATCGCCGCCGGGAAATGGCGCGCCGATGGCACTAAGGCGGTGTGGATGCCGCCGCGGAACGAGCCGATCGATCCGCTGAAAGACACGGAGGCCGAGGCCTCCGACATGGACAACCTGCTCGAATCCTGGAGCGACACAGTCCGCAAGCGTGGGCACGACCCCCGCACGCTGGCCGGCCGCCTGGCTGCCGACAAGAAACTTCTCGACGAGTTCGGCCTCGCGCGCGCCCCCAAACCCGGCGCTCCGCCGCCCGCTCCTATGGAGAATCAAGATGCACAAGCGCAATAACCGGATCATTGCTGGCCCAGAACAGAAGCCCGACCCGCGCCCGTGGTTCTCGATCGAGAACAAGGCTGGCGCCGGCGAAGTGCACATCTTCGATTTCATCGATCCCTATTACGGGATGAACGCCAAGAGCTTTCAGAAAGACTTGAAGGCGCTGGGCGACGTATCCGTCATCAACGTCCATATCAATTCCCCGGGCGGCGACGTGTTCGAGGGGAACACCATCTTCAACCTGCTCAAGCAGCACAAAGCCCAAATAAACATCTTCGTCGACGGCCTCGCGGCCTCGATCGCCTCCGTCATCGCCATGGCGGGTGACCGCATCATCATGCCGGCCAACTCGATGATGATGATCCACAACCCGGCGATGGAGGCATTCGGTGAGTCCAAGGACATGCGCAAGAGCGCCGACGTTCTGGACAAGGTCAAAAAGACCCTGGTCGCCGCCTATGCAGGCAAGACCGGTCTGAACGATGCCGAAATCACCAAGCTCATGGACGACGAAACCTGGTTCACCGCCGACGAGGCCGTGGCCATGAATTTCGCCGACGAGGTGGCGGACGAAGTCAAGATCGCCGCCGCTTGGGGTGAATCACTCACGAAATTCAAGAACGCGCCCAGGGATTTTCTTGCGGCGTATGCAGTTGCCGGGTCTGCGAGCGACCCCGGTACGAGCCGGCCGTCTGCCGGCGAAAAGGATCAGGAGACTCATATGCTGATCACGAAAGCCACCATCCTTGCGCTCGCCGGTGTGATCGGCATTGCGCAGTCCACCGAACTCACCAACCTCGCCGATAAGCTGGTCACCGATAAAGCCGACGTCGATAAGGTCATCGCCGAGCTGGGCAAGCTGAAGCCCGAGGCTGCGAAGACTATCACCGCCGCGGAGATCACCGCCGCGGTCGCCCAGGCGACCAAGGATGCTCATGACGCTGAGCGGAAACGCGTTGCGGATATCAAGGCGGCCGCCGCCAAACTCAAGATCGTCGGCATTAAGGAATTCGACGCCGAAGTCGATGCCGCGATTTCCAACGGCCTCGACCTCGGCACTGCGCGGGAGAAGCTCTTCGAAGCCGCGGTGAAATACCAAGACAGCGCTGGTCCGATTTTCACGGCCACGGGTGACGGCCAGACCTATGATAACCCGGCATTCCGCCGGGATGCTCTGTCGACCGCCTTCGCTCACCGCTTCCAGCCTGCGTTGGTGCCGATGACCGACCAGGCCAAGCCGTTCGCCGACCACAGCATCCTCGATATCGCGGAAGTCATGCTCCGCGCGCAGGGCCATCGCTTCGTTCCGAAGAACAAGGAGCAGCGAGTTATCCTGGCTTTGCACACCACGTCGGACTTCCCCTATCTCCTGGGTGACGTGGCGAACAAGCTTCTGCTTCCGGCCTACAACGCCGCGATGCCGACCTACAAAGCGATCGCAGCGCAGAAGACCTTCAACGATTTCAAGGCGACGAAGTTCCTGCGCCTCGGCGACTTCCCGAACTTGCTCGAGGTGAAGGAATCCGCCGAAATTCAACTCGGCACGATCAGCGAAAGCAAGGAATCTGTGACTCTTGCGACTTACGCGCGCCGCCTGTCGGTGTCGCGCCAGATGCTGATCAACGATGACCTGTCGGCCTTCGCCGACATGGCCACCCTGATCGGCCGCCGCGTACCGGCGTTCGAAAACGCGCTGGTCTACGCCGTCCTGGCACAGAACACCTACACCGGTCCGACCATGTCGGACGGCTTCGCGCTTTTCGACAATACCAACCACGGCAACTACACCAGCTCTGGTACCGCCGTGAACCTGCCCAAGGAAATCGGGCTCAGCGCGGCCATGATGCAGAAGCAGGTCGGCCTGGACGGCATCAAGCTGAATCTGGTCCCGACCATTCTGTTGGTGGGTCCCGACAACACAGTCGCAGCCGATCAGGTCACCACCTCGATCACCCCGAACGATACGGCAAAGGTGAACAAGATCGGCCCGACGCTCACCCGCGTGTCGGACGCCAACGTTTCGTCCACCAAGTGGTACCTGTTTGCCAATCCGACCGAGGCGCCCGTGCTGGTATGGGGTTCGCTCCCCGGTCAGAACGGCCCCATGGTTGCGACGCAGCAGGGCTGGGAAACCTCGGGCGTGGAAATCAAGGTCGAGCGCGACTTCGCCACCGGCGCCATCGACTACCGAGGCGCGACACTCAACGCCGGCGCCACCCCCTCGTAAGCCCGACCCTCCAATAGGGCAGGCGGCAGTTAAGCGCTGCCGCCTGCACCTTTCCTGAAACCTCGGTCAAAGGACCAATGCCATGAAAACCGAAGTCCTGTCGGGCAAGACGATCACCGTCACCCGCGCCACTACCGCCTCGATTGCGGCGGGTACTCTCACTCCGATCCCCCTGGCGAGCGCCAAATTCTTCGGCGTTGCCGCCACTACCCTCGCTAGCACCGGCGATTCTGGCGCCTTCTACACCGAAGGCGTCTTCAGTCTGCCGAAACTGGCGGAGGGCATCACCCAGGGCACGCAGCTTTACTTCAACGGCGCGGCGGTGGGCGCAACCCGCACCGGGCCGCTTGCGGTCGGCGTTGCCTGGGAAACCGCTACTACCGGCGCCACGACCCTCCCGGTGAAGATCAACTTCAACCTCCCGAACGCGACCGGCGCCGTCTAAGGCCGGCTGCGGATACCAAAACAAAGACGGGGCTGTGCAAGCGGTCCCGTCTTTTTGGTCCTGCCCGCCCCTGTGGCGGGGCGAGACTGCCTTTCTGCTCGCCGGCGGGTACTCCCTGCGCGGCTTCGATGCTTCCATTCTCGCTGGTCGCAAAGTTGTGGCGGTCAAGGAATCCTGCCTCTTGGCGCCGTGGGCGCCGATCATGTTTTTCGCGGACAACTGCTGGTTTGAGCGAGAGCGCGACCTCATCGATGGGTTCGCCGGCGAGGTCATCAGCGTTTCCGCAGCTTCCCGGGCTTCCCCGAAGTGCAAGGTGATGCGCCGCGGCCCCCGCACGGGCCTGGCGGACGCTCCCGATACCTTGGCCGGATCCTGGACGAGCGTGCACTTCGCGATCGACCTTCTGAACCACCTGGGCGTTGCCCGCATTGGCCTGCTGGGCGTCGATCTGCTCGGTGGACGGTGGCACGACCGCAACCCGATACCGCCGAACTCGGAAAACTTCGTGCACATGCGAGACGCTTTGGCGTCCACCGCCGCGCCGCTAGCCGTCGCCGGCGTCGAGGTCTTCAACTGCTCCCCGGGCGGGGTGCTGGAAATCTGGCCGCGGATCAAGCTGGAGGCGTTGCTATGAAGCTGTCGCTCATCTATTGGGCGTGGCTCGCGGTAGCCGCCTGCCTTGCCGTGTCGCTGTCCTACTTCGCGGCCATCTTCGGCCACCCGGTTTATCTGTGGTTCTGGCGTGACCTATTGGGGCTGATCCAGTGAGCTTGGACTTTGACAGCCTGGTTCTCGGGCCTGCCTACGCGATCATGGGCGTAACGGCGACCTACACCCCGGTCGGCGGGCCGGCGCGGGACATCACCGTCATCGACCAGACCAAAGGCGAAACCATCTTCACCGACGCCGCTGCCGGCGTCTCGGAAACCGTCCCGACCGTGCATGCGCGTGAGGGCGACATCGCCGTTCCGGCCGAGGGCGGCACCATCGTTGTCAGTGGAAACACCTGGCGCATCGATAGTTCCATCCCGGCGCCCGGTCCCGGCGGTGTGGACTCCGGCGAGCGCATCCTGATCCTGTCGGAGGCCTAACGTGGCTGACCGTGAAACCGTCCTAGCCGCGCTGTTCACCGCACTGTCCACGGCCAAGCCAGTTTCGGGCGAAACCATCACCTTCGAACGCAATCGCGAAACCGCCATCGAGGAATCCACTCTCGCCGAAGGGCCTGCCGTCATCATGTGGGACGGCGACGAAGAAGCCCAAAGCCCCGAAGGGCGCCCGCTGCAGCGCAGCCCGGTCATTCAGACCCGCATGCAGCCGGAAATCTGGGGCTTTGTGAAAGCCAAAGACGGCGAAAACATCGGCACCACGATCAACGCGCTGCTCAAAAGCGTAAAGGCCGCGATCTACGGCAACGCCGCCCTGAAAAAGGCGCTGGGCGCCGAGGCCACCACACAGCTTTCCCTCTCCACCGGCCTCGGCCGGGGCAAGACCAAACAGGGTGATTTTGCCCTGGTCTACGCCATCACCCACACCGAAGACCCAACGCAGGCTTAGGAGCACCACCATGGCCACTCTTTCCCCGATCGAAGGCAACTATGTCGTCGGCAAAGGGATGCTGTATTTCCAGAAATCCGGCACGACCAAGTGGGAAGAAATCGGCGACATCGACGCCTTTTCCATCTCCCAGGACGTGACCCGGCTGGAACGGTTTTCCAACCAGTACGCGGTGCGAACCAAGACCGATAGCCGCATCAATCAGCAGAACCAGACCATCAGCTTCACGCTGTTCCAGATGACCCCGCGCAACCGCGCGCTGGCCCTTCTGTCCGACGTCTCCTACCTGACCCAGATCGCAACCGGTTCTCAGAGCAAGACCTTCGAAGACGTCGAGGTCGGCGGCATCTATCGCGTCGGCGCCTATGGCGTAACGCTCACCAGCGTGACCGACGAACACACGGCGCCGGTCACCTACGTCGCGGACACGAACTATGAAGTTGATGCCACGGCCGGTTTGGTGAAGGTGCTCGCGAAGCCCGGCGGCGCCGGCAGCGACCTGATCGTCAACTATAGTCAGCCCGCTATCGTCGTCGGTGACGGCCGCCTGAATGCGGGCATCGGTTCCGCTCCCGACCTGGCCGGCGCCCTCATGTTCCGGGGTGTCAACAGCACCGGGCGCCAGGTCGAGGTTATGCTCCACGACGTGCGCCTGGCGCCTTCCGGTGAGCGCCAGTACATCTCCGACGACTACAGTTCGATCCAGATCGACGGTGAAATCATCGCCGACAGCGATCAGGCTTCTGGCTACGAGATTGGCTGGGAGCGTGACCTGACGGTCTAATCGCCCATGGCATCTCTCCTCGACATCGCGCCGGCGAGCGCTACGGTAAATATCCGCGGCACTGCCGTGGCCGTACCCGGCCTCGGCGCCGCCGGCATCGCCAGCCTTATGCGCCGGTTTCCCTCAATCAAGGACCTGCTGACCGGCAAAGGCCTCAACCTCGACATGGAAGGCCTGCTCGGCACCGGCCCTGAAGCGGTCGCCGCGATGATCGCCGCCGGCTGTGGGATGCCCGGTAATGAGAAGGCCGAGGAAGCGGCCGGGGCCTTGGCCCTGGGCGACCAGATTGAGGTTCTGTCAAAAGTCCTCGAGGTCACCCTCCCGGACGGACCAAAAAACATCGAGGCCCGTCTCGTCGAGATGCTTCGGCGGGTCGGGCTTTCTCCGACGCCCTCGCCGCAGCCATCGTCTATCTCCTCTCAAACGGAATCGCCGGCGCCCTCAGTCTGACGCCGCGCCAGATCGTCGCCTATGCGGAACTGATCTTAGATCAGCGCCGCGGCGAACTAGCCGACAAGCTCAGCCTCGACCGCATGGCCGCGCACGCCAAGCCGGAGGGCATCACCAAGGTTTTGCGGGATCTGCGAAAGCCATGCCGATCCGCCTGAAAATTCAGTTCCCGGACTTTCGGGACCTGATGAAGCAGCTTGGGCAGGACGCCGCGACGGCGCAGACCCGCGCCATGGCCGATGTGGTCGCCGGGTGGAAGGGCGAGATCCGGCCCCTGGTAAAGGCCAATTTCCAGCGCACCCCGCCGTACGCACGGGCGAGGGGGCTCAACTACGAGAAATCCTTCCAAGGCTCCAGTTACCCTTCCAAGGGCAAGGTGAGCGCCGACCCGGCCGGCTTCCTGATCGCCAAGGCGGATTTCGCCCAGGTGTTCGAAGACGGCGGCAGCAGCCGCCCCAAGTCCCGCCGCTACCTGGCGATCCCGCTCGCCGGCGCCAAGAAGTTGGGCCTCGATTACGGCCCCTCCAAATCCAACCGGCTGTCGAAACGCTCTCTGGTCGAGGAAGCCGAGCGCCGCTTCGGCGCCCTGCGTCCGATCCGCTCAAAGGCCGGCAACACCATCCTCGCCGCCGACACCCACGGCAAAGCCAAGGGCGGGTTCCTGGGCACGGTGCTGGGCGGCAAGGTCAAGATCGCCAAGGCGCGCGGCAAGAAGCGCGATTTCGTGCCGCTGTTCGTGCTGGTGCGGTCGGTGCGGCTGCCCAAAAAGCTGAACTTCGTTGCCCTGGCCCAAAAGTGGCTGAACCGCCTGCCGGATTTCACCGAAAAGCGCGCGGCCGAACTGCTGGCCAAGAGGAAATAACATGGCCGCGAAACTCCAAGTCCGGTTGACCTTCCAGGGGGGTGAGGAGCTGAAGAAGGCTCTGGCTGACCTAGGCGTCGACGGTCAAAAGAAACTCAACGGCCTAGCGAATGCCGCCGACACCGCGAGCACCGCTTTCAAAGGCCTGGCCGACGCATTCGGCGCGGTCGTCAAGGGCGTGGCGGTGGCGGGCGGCGCGATTGCCGCCGCCGGTGCCGCGATCTTCGCCATCGCTAAGTCCAGCGCCGAAGCCGCCGACGAGGCTGGCAAGGCGGCGCAGAAAATCGGTGTCAACGCCCAGGCCTATCAGGAGCTGGCGTTCGCCGCGAAGCTGGCCGACGTCGAACAGGAATCGCTCCAGACCGGCCTCAAGATCCTGAACAAGAACATCGTCGAAGCCGCCGGCGGCAACAAGGAGTTGGCCGACGCCTTTGCACAGGTGGGGATCAAGCTGCAGCAGTCGCGCGCGCTGACCCTTCTCGAGCGCTTCCAGCTTAAGGCCGGCGAACTCAAGGACGTACCGAAGACCCTTATTACGGCTGACCAAGCCCTTCTCAAGTTGGCCGACGTGTTCGCCAAGGCGCCGGACGGCCCGCAGAAGACCGCGGCCGCCCTGCAGTTCCTGGGCAAGAGCGGCGCCGACCTGATCCCGCTGCTCAATTCCGGTAGCCAGGAGATCGCCAAACTCGGGACCGAGGCCAACCGCCTGGGAGTGGTCTTCTCCCAGGATGCGATCGCCAAATCCGAGGAATTTAACGACACCCTGACCATTCTCGAGGCCGCCATCACCGGCGTTAAAAATGCCGTCGGCCAGGTGTTCATCCCGGAACTGACCACGCTCGCCAAGCTGCTGACCGAATTCGTGGTCAAGAACCGTGACGCGATTGTCGAGTGGGTTCAAAAGGGCTGGCTGTTCCTGAAACAGGTCGTCCTCGACGTGATCGCGCTGTTCCAGGGGCGCGATACCGACGTCGTCAACAAATGGATTCTGGACGTCCGCGACGGCCTGCAGAAGACGCTTGAAGTCGCGACCGCTGTTGGTAACGCGCTGTTCACCATCCTGCGGGCCCTCGGCCTCATCGCCAAGACCAAGGAAGAAATGCAGGCCGACCTCGCCACGGCACGGAGCGCGCTCCCCGTGCGCAACGATGGCGTGCTGGCGCGCTTCGCCACTGGTGGCCATATCCGTGGCCCCGGCACCGGCACCAGCGACAGCATCCTGGCCAGGGTGTCGAACGGCGAGTTCGTCATGCGCGCCGAGGCCGTGAAAAACTGGGGCCTGTCGTTCATGTCGGCCCTCAATGCCGGCATGGTCCCCGCCTTCGCGGAGGGCGGCGCCGTCGGTGGCCGCCCGGTGAACCTCAACTTTAACGGCCAGTCATTCCCGCTATCCGCCGGCGAGGGCGTGGTTGCGGGCCTGACGCGCGAGGCTCGCCGCAAGTCGCTCCGTTCGCCCGGCAAGGCGCCGAGCTGGAAGACCAGGGGTTAATCCATGTCCGACACGGTTCTGACCCTGTCGGGAATCGGCATTGTCCCGTTTTCCGCGCGAGGGGTGAGCGAAACCCGCCGGCCCATTGACCAAGCGCGCCAACAGCGCCGCACGGTCAACGGCGCGCTGGTAGACCTGAGCACGACTGCGTTCCGGAAATATGCCCTCAGTCTCTCGGGCGGCGACCTGCAGCCCATGGCCCTCAACGGGGTGTGGCAGGGCCAGGCCGTCACGGTCGGCTGCATCTCAGAACTGGGGCAGGCGGTGACGCTGACCGCCGGCGTCGGATCGGTGTCGCTCGACCGCAAGCCCGTCACCGGCTCCGGCCGCGCTATCTTCGAAACCGGTGCCGAAATCTATCGTTTGAAATCGAGCGGCGTCGTTTTCTCTCAGAACACCGCCGGCGATTGGTCGGCTGCGGTGAACTTCAGCAACGCTGGCCTCGCCGGTATGGCCTTTGTGTTCTACCGCCCCGAACTGAACTGCATGGTATCGGGCTTCAATTCCGAGGCCGACGAGTGGGCGGCGACCAATTCCTGGACCATGGACCTTGAGGAAGTGTGATGGCTGAAACCGCCACCTTCCACTTTGCCTGGGTCGATCCGGACGAAACCACGTTCAACTCGGTCACACATGCGCGCGAGGACGAGGCGGTCTTCAGTTTTGAGATTGCGCAGAACGAAAATGAATTTGCGACAGCACAGATCGAAGTGCAGCGGCCGACCGAAGGCCTGCTCAACCCGTCCCGCAAACAGTACGCCTGGATCTCCGTCACCTATAGCGCCGGAACCGTGGCGCTCTTTTTTGGCCGGGTGGTGGCGTTTCCGAAAAATCTGGATAGCGAGGTCGTAACGCTTGAGTTCGTTGCGCAGTTCCCAGGCTGGGAAGACGCACGCAAAACGTTGTTCAACACGCTCAAGGTCGCGCCGTTCTGGGACGAAGCCTTCATTCCGAAAGAACACATTGACGACCCCGACCAGGCGCTGGAGGCGCGCCCCTCGCTCTACCACTACGACCGCACCACGGGCGCCATCACACTTTCAAACGTGCTGGTGGGCGGGTCATCCATGACCGTCAGCGATCAGCCGTCGGATAGCCTGACCTTCGACGTCACCGACAACCCGGCCCAAAAGATCACGGTCACCGCGTCCGTAGGATGGGAGCAGCGCATCATTGGCGACACTCGCATCAACCTGCAGGTAGACCGTGAGTTCGACGGTAACCGGGTGAATACATTCACCCCGGATGCGCTCGAGCGCGCCTGGCCCAAGGTCGGCGACACCATCGGCGGGCAGAGCGGATACACGGTGGTGGAGTCCAGCATCGATCGCCTCGGCGCGCTGGCTTCCGGGATGGCGCAGGAAAGCAGCACCTACAAGATTAAGATTTCCGATATTGAACAGGCGTTCGCTAAGGCGACGATTAACACCGCCGCGGCGACCCGCGACAGCAAGATCACCCGCGTCTGGTATAACACCACTCTCGGAATCGGCTTCGACTTCGCCCAATCCCGCTCCGAAACGCTGACCTTCACGCTGGAAAATGACGTGCAGCCGTTGGCGTTCGGCGCCGACGGCGGCGAAACTAAAATCAATCTGCAGTCCGAGGACGTCATCAGCCTGGGGCTGATGCCGGCGCGCTGGTCCAGCTACTTCCTCACGACCGCTGGTAAGGCGAGCTTCCACTACCTCCTGGCGCGTGCCCAGGCGGCCGCGGCGATGGCCGCGCGCGCGGTGGAGATCGGCTTTCAACGTCCGCTGTTCGACATGGTCGACATTACCTGCGACCACAGCGTTACCCTGACCGACGAGCGGATCCCTGGCGGCACCGCCACGGGCAAGGTCAAATCCTACCGCCTGGTCCTGGATGGGCAGACCGGCGAAGCGGTGGGATCCGCGGTTCTGGGCGTGTCGGTCGGCAACGGCATCGACTACACCGCCGGCAGCATCGCGGGCTACTACTGCAACACCAGTTACGTGGGCCTCGATTACCAGGCGGGCTCGGGCGAAACCTATAACCCCGATATCCCGGCAATCATTTACGAGGATTACAGCGGCCAGCTACCGGATGACCCGCCCATCATCAACCGGCTGGCGAACCGCAATATCGTCCAGTCCCTCTCGATCGATAACGGCCCGGACGTGCAGCAACAGCTTCTGCAGGACAACCAGCACCCTGTCCGCGACGATGCCGCCGATGTTGTCAGCCAGAACCCGACCGTGATCAATCTCGAACTGCGCAGCCTCGAGCCTTTCGACGACGTCGAGCACACCATCACCGTGGCGATCGCACACCCCTGGGCCGCACCCAAGGGTGTGGACCTGGCGGCGTAAGGCCATGGAAGAAATCGTCCGCCCGTTCCAAAAGCCCGACCGCTCCCAGGGGTTCCGCCCGCAGTCGCAGCTCGAACGCAACACAGCCCGCCCCCTTGTGGCGATCGGCGCGCTGCCGGATGGGCAAACCGATTTCTCCCCCTTCGCCCGGGTGGACGAGCCCGAGGATTACGGCTGGTGGCCGCGCCTACGCGTGCTGCTCGCCGGTGGCGCAGAAGTGTGTTCGGTGTGGAAGGACGTCTCGGGCGCCTTCGAAATCGACCCGAACGTGTGCCTGATCTGGCGCCTTAAATGCCAAAGCACCGCGCTGTCCCTGACGTTCAAGGCTCTGGAAACACCGTCGTGGATCAATCGTCTGCTGATTTGGCGAAACGTAAACCGCGTTGCGACGGTGCAGGTCGTCATCGATTGGCAAGCTGCGGCATCAGGAACGCGAACCCTGACGCTTGGCGGCGTAGCCTTTGAAGCCGGCGAAACACCCGAGTGGACGGCGACGGTTGGAAAGGACGTCTTGCAGGTCCAAATCACTTCTGACGGTGAATATTATGGCTATCCGACGGCCTTAGACGTCAGCGTGCCTTGATGTCGATGATGTTGCGGCGCGCCACCGCTCGGCGCAGCGGGCAAGTGTTTGCTGTCGGACAGACCCTGAAGGCCGGGGTTTTTAACCTAATCGTTTACGCGAGCCACAACGGCGCCAACTGGCGCGTTTTATTCCACGACACCGTCAATGCGATACCGGACAACCTCAACGGCGCCGCCGGGTTTCCATCGCTTGCCCGTGCAGATAAGACATTGGTGATCGCTGGTAAGGTGAAGCCGTCAACAACTCCAACCGCTAGCGGTGACACTTTCTATCGGCCGGTAAGCACTTCAGTGGATGGTGGGCTTACTTGGTCGGTGAACTACGCCCCTATAGTCGGAGGGCTGCCAGCGCCGCCGGGCAGCATAAGCGTCAGTCTGCTCTCCGGAGGCCCGGGCGGGTTTATCGTCGGAACCGACAAAAACTCGAGCGCGGCTGGAGCAGCGGCCCTTATCGCCTATAGCGAGGATGGCGTCACATGGGGAAGCGCTCCCCAGGACGATCCGTTTGAATCGGGTACGCGCTCTATCCTTCAAGTTGGACATTCCGCATTTGCCGACGGAAAATTTGTCTGCGGTATTAGGCCTGGAGTAGTCGGCAGCGGGCCAACCTTGAGATCTCAGCGGGCTTTCACTTCGTTAGGTGGATCGAACTTTACCGTCTCGCTCACCGCCACAAGTGACAACTACGTGCTACAGACGATTGCCGGGTGCTCAGGCAAGGGATTTATAGGAGCGGCGACAGCGCCGTCACCCAATGGGGCTACACATGCTCGAATCTTCTATTCGGGCGACGGGTCTTCTTGGACAGATTACGGCATTCTGAATACCGGGCTTTCGGGCTCCTTGACGTTTTTGGCGGTCGGCGGCGCCGGCGTGTTTCTCCTCGTTGCGATGGTGGGCACCAACGCCACAATCTTTCGCTCTGCTGACGGTGGCGCTTCATGGGCGCAGGTGTCATCGAAATCGGGATTTAACCCAACAGGCCTCGCGTTCGGCGGCAACAAACGTTTCTACGCGTGGTCGGCTGGCGAGGTGTGGAGCAGCCGCGACAAAGGCGTGACCTGGAATTCAGGGACCTTTGAAGGTGCCGGCGGCGACTATGCGCTAAACGCTCTGCTCGGCATTGCCTAGCCCCACTGACCAAATTGCCCACCAACTAAATTCTAGGAACATGATCCATGCCCCCAGTGGTGCCCGATATCACCCTGCGCTCGGACCTTGGCGTCCCGCTGTCGCCGACGCAGGTCGATGACAACTTCTCCGGGATCGTCGACTTCCTGCAGGCTCTGTTAGACGACGGCGGCTTCACCGGCCGCGGCATCGACAGCATGGGCGTTGTGGGCGACCAGCTTTCCGTCACGCTGGATGATGCGACCGTCCTCGGCCCGTTCACGCTGCCGAAGGCGTTCTTCAATCCGCGGGGCGATTGGGCCACCTCCACCAGCTATGCGGTGCAGGACTGCGTTGTCAGCACCGACAGCGCCACCCTTGGTCATGGCTATGCCTGTATCCTCGCGCACACATCGGGGACGTTCGCTACCGATTTGGCCGCGAATAAATGGGTTAAGATCGTCAGCCGTGGCTCCACCGGCGCTCAGGGTGTGCAGGGGCCCACTGGTGCGCAGGGTGCGCAAGGCCCGACCGGCGTCGGTTTGCAGGGCCCGACCGGTTCCATCGGCGCTCAGGGCCCGACCGGCGTCGGTTTGCAGGGCCCGACCGGCGCGCAAGGCGCGCAGGGGGCGACAGGAAGCCCATATTCGCCCCGCGTTGTAAACGTGATCCCTTCTGGCGCCGTGGCGCGCGTCGATTGGTCGATCACCGATATCGCGCGCATCGTCCTCACGGATTCCTCGACCTCCTTCATCTTCTCTGGCGCCGTCGACGGGCAAAAGTGCCTGTTGCAGTCGATCCAGGGGACTGGCGGGAACAAGACCATCTCGATCCCCACCGGCGTGGTGTTCGGGTCCGACCTGGCCTCGCTGCCCACGCTTTCGACCGGCGCGTCAAAGCGCGACAACCTCGGCTTTTTCTTCCACGCCCCGGGCGGGGTGTACGACTTCGTCGCCTATTCCGGCGGCTACAGCACTTAAGGAAATTCCATGGCTTCTGAAAAATGGGTTGCCGGGGCAGGCGTAGGCCTGACTTGGACGACGATAATGTCCACCGACCTCAACAGCTTGGCGAGCGGCAACGCGCTGCTGCAGGCCGCCGACATCGCCAATGACTCGGCGCTCGACATCTACGCCGACTTCTCTCTGGTGCTGGCGTCCGCGGCTTTCGTCGCGCCGAATTTCATGGGGCTGTTCATGTACCCCCTGAACGATGACGCCTCGACCTATGGCGACGGGCGCTTTACCTCGGCCGCCGCGATGACCGCTGCCAATGCGCCGACACCATATTGGGTTGGAAACTTCAGCCTTGTGGCGGCTACGCAGGCACAGAAGGGGACGCTGTCCGGCATTACCTTGCCCCCCGGCAAGACCCGGTTTGTTCTGTGGAACCAAGGCGGCGCCGCCCTGGCCTCCAGCGGCAACACGCTGAAGTATCGAACCTATAACCGCTCTGTGACCTGATATGGGCGTTGCCATTCGCCCCGAGCTGGCGCGGGTAACGCGCGCCGGCCGCCTGCGCGCGGCGGTCGACTGGAGCCACCCGCTCGCGAGCCGGCTGCAATCCTGCATCTTGGCCGATGGCCGCTGTGGCGTCGTGGACCTGGCTAAGCCGCGCGCGGGATCTTCCGTTGCGACAGCGCTCCGCTCGCGCGGCCCTTCCGCCAGCACTTGGTCGATCAGCGCGGGCCTGACCACAGACCTCAATTTCACGTCCGGGTTCACCGCCGCCTGTGTCGTCTACGTCAACCAGGCCACCAACACCGGCAATCCCCAGATCTTCGGCCGCTTCGCCTACACCAACGAGGCCACGAACGCAGGATGGTGCATCACCCAGAACAGCGGCGTGTTCGGCACGCTGCTGATGAATAACAACGGCTTCGGTTCGTATCTCCAGACGGGGAGCGCATCCTCGACGGTTGGCGTTCACACGGTCGGCTTCTCAGCTGACGGCACGACTAAGCGGATCTATGTTGACGGTGCTCTCGACGCCTCGACGACATCGGGCAACCAAACCGCGGCGACCGGCTCCGGCGCTTACGTTAATGCGCTCAATGCCTCCAGCCAGGCTAATGGAACCGAGGTTCTCATCGGCTGCGTATGGTCGCGGGTGCTCAGCGCTGCCGAGATGATGCTGTTCCATCAAGACCCGCTTTGTCTGCTGAAACAACGCTACATCCTCCCTCCCATCGTCGCACCGTCCGCCCCGGTCTTTAACAGGGGCCGGATGTTCGCAATGTTCCCGCCCTAGAAAGAAATCTCCGATGCCACTTTGGTACGACTGCGGCGACGGCTACGCCAAGGCGCGCATGGCGCGTCATGACATGGGCCAGCCGGTGATCCTGTGCGCGCCCGGCCCTTCGATGCAGGTGGTCGAGCGTCAACCTGGCGTCATGGTGGCCGCGCTGACGAAGGCCTATCCGCTGATCAAACCAGACATCTGGTTCGGCCTCGACACGCCGGAATGTTACGACCGCCGGGTGTGGTTCGAGAGCTTCATCAAGGTCGCCCGCATGGGGCACCACGAAGTAAAGGTCGACGGCCGCTTGGTGCGAAAGCAGCCGCACACCTACTTCGCGGACTGCCACGCCAAAGGCATCATGCACATCTTCCGCGACCGCGACCACGACGCCTCATTCGGCTGGTGGTTCCACACCTTAGGGATTGCCCTGAACATCCTGGTCTGGATGGGCGCGCGGACCATCTACCTCAACGGCTTCGACCTCCGGCCAGTAGGCGGGAAGGATTACGCGCCAGGCGTCAATAAAACGCTGAGCGGGTCGCTGCGGGATTGCAACAACGAACTGTTTTCACAGCAGGTCGAATGGATCCGCACCTTTGCCTACTACGCCAAGCGCAACGGTATTTCGGTGGTGTCGGTTACCCCGGACAGCCCGGTCAACGCGTTCTTGCCCTATCACAGCCTCGATATGGCGCTGACTATGGCGGCGAAGCGGGTGCCGGCGCCCGGCGCGCTCTTTCATTCCAAAGAGATCGAAGCCCTGACCATGCATATCCACGGCGGCGCGCCGCTGCCGTTCAGCAAAACCGGAATCAAAATGGCGGCCGCGCGGGCGAAACTTCGTCTCGTCGCCAAGCCACATCGGCCGAAGAACGACCCGGCCTGGGATAAGCTCCGCAGAGATTTCGCCGAGGCCATGCGGACGCCTCCCGTGCAAGTGGTGGGGGTGCCGATCAAGCCAGGAATGCCAATGGTGCATTTCAGCACGGGCATCCTGTTCGACGTCGATCCGAATAAACCACAGACCGCGAAATCCGCGGCGTAAGACGGCCCGCTAGAGCGGCAAAAGCCGCCATCGGGCCCGGGGGATACCAATATGGCCGACCTGCCCACCGTCGAGCAGGCGGGGAGCGCGACTGTCTGGTTCACGACCCAGGCCGGCATCACCGCGACGGTCCTCGCGGTCGGCTGCATCATTCTCCTTACCGCGCTGATCTGGTCCATGCGGCACTGCCGCAAGGAGCTGCGCGACCAGGCCTCCGAACATGCGGTGCACGTCAAACATCTCACCGAAGAATGGGGTAAGCGGATCGACCAGTTCCGCGCCGACGTCAAAGAAGCTTTCGGCCAAAACGATGGCATTGCCGACAAGGTCGTCGAGGCCATGAACAATCTGAAACTCGAAATTGCTCGGATGAGCGGAAGGAGTGAACGTGGTTAAGGGGGAGAAGCGTAAGGAGCAGCGGGCAGGGGCCCCGGCGCGCCGGTACGAAGACGTGAAGGCTGCTGCATCCACGGCCGCCGAACGGATCGCACGGGCGGGGAGAGAGTTGACCGAAGCCTTACAGACATGCGTGTCGTCCGATACGGCGGACGCGACGTGAAGTTAAGCCCTCACTTCACGCTGGCCGAAGCGACAAAGTCGCAGACTGCCGAACGGCTCGAAATCGACAATAGCCCCTCTGACGAAGTGATCGAACGGATGCGGCTGGTCGCGGAGCATATCCTCGAGCCCGTGCGCGAGAATTACCGCCGCGCGGTCACCGTCAATTCTTTCTACCGTTGCCTGGACCTGAACCGCCAGATCGGCTCGAAAGACACCAGCCAGCATGTCACCGGCGAAGCCGTGGACTTCGAGGTCGCCGGCGTCCCGAACCCGGTGGTGGCCGAATGGGTCCGCGACAACCTCGTCTATGACCAATGCATCCTGGAATTCCACACGCCCGGCAAGCCCGACAGCGGCTGGGTGCATGTGTCATACAGCCAGGCGATCGCTCGGAAGCAGTGCCTGACGATCAATGCCCAGGGCACGCAGCAAGGCCTCGTCGCATGACCTGGCTCTTGCTGAGTTCCGGCAAGTCCGGGAAGCGGGAGGTCGCCGTTTCGCTCCTGATGTTTTGGGCGTTCATCACCGGGTATCTCTATTTCTGGATCTCGCCCGCCACCTTCAAAGAATACGAGGAAGGCTGGTCGACATTGACCTGGGCGACGTTTGCCTTCGGCGCCAGCGCCTTCGGAATCGACTTCGCCATCAAGTCGGGGCTCTTGGGTGGAGGCAGGACCGACTCTGTCGCCCCGGCAAGGCGTTCAGGTCCGCGCGACGGCCCTGAAAAGCACGAAGGAGCAATCTGATGCTCGGCTTAAACCCTTGGGTGATCCTGGGCGTATTTCTCGCGATCGCCGCCGCCGGAGCCGCGGGCTATGGCAAGGGCCACTCAGACGGCGTGGACTCCACGACCCTCGCCTATGAGACGTCACTTGAGAAGCAGCGCGCCAAAACCCAGGAGATAATCCTGGCGAGTAAGGACGACGTCATCGCCGCGGAGCGCGCGTTCAACGAATTCAAAGATCAGGTGGAAAAAGACAATGTCGAGAAAAACCAGAAGCTGGAAGGCCTGCGCCTTGCTAATGGGCGTCTTATCGACGCCACTTGCGGGCTGTACGACAAAAATGGACGCCCGCGTGGGGGCAGTGGCGAAGACGGATTGCCCAGTGATCCCGGCGCCGCCCGCAGCGCTCAGGGCCGACCCGCCGCCTGCAACCTTCCAACAGAGGTTCGAGAGCTTGTACGGCGGTTTGGTGTCGGACTTAGAGACATACTTTTCGAAGCAGACCAGTCCGCCGTCTACGCCCAAACCGGGCACGCCTACGCCGTAGGTTTGCCCCGCACGCCGTAGCGGTCCGCCTTCACCGCCGCCCGCACGCCGCCCTGGCTTCGGCCGGGGCGGCTTTTTGCATTTCAGCGCCTGCGAACGAGGCCAACAACGAGCAGCAGCGACCCGCCTGCGATCAGCGCAAAGCCCGCTCCGCGGATGACTTCAACGTTCACCGCAATAAATTCCACAAGCTTCATGACCATAGGAATTCTCCCTACGCCGGGTTACCGCAGCCGTTGGCGCCGCATTTCTGGATGATCGCCGGCGCGGTGGTGGTGCGAACGATATCGTCGAAATGCGCCGTGCTGTTATTGGCGTTGACGGAGCCCGTGCTGCGCTCATTCACGCCTTGGTAGTTCATAGCCTGTCCGGATGTTCCGGCCGCGGATCGCGAGCCGATAGGCCTTAAGCCCGGTCTGGAACGGTAGCCACACGATCGTCACCGCCGACCAGCACGCGATGCAGAACATGATGAAGGCGAGGTAGGGGCTCTCGCTGGCGAAGGTCAGGATTTCGCGCATCAGAATGGCCTCCGGGCGTCCGGATCGGCGTCGATGTGAGCCATCGGCACGCACATCGGCTCGTCCTTGCCGTAATGCCGGAAGTCGCGATTGTGATGGTTGAGGTCGATGGCGCAGCTTTCGCAGTACCATTTGCCGGAGCCTCGGTTGAAGTAGTTGGCGCCGGGGTCCTGACAGGCCTGTCGGTTGCAGCTTCCACCGCGTTGGCCCTTGTCGGCCTTGAGCGGCTGATCGCTTTTGCGTGGGTCCCAGGGCAT
>ERZ869921.546-NODE-546-length-21856-cov-33.437778_pt1 | contig 21856 bp, 28 predicted proteins | sample MGYA00579310_ERZ869921 | MGnify/ENA primary metagenome ERZ869921 (study PRJEB32216, sample SAMN09231816) | wastewater metagenome | place: USA: Maryland | collected 2016-06-21 | study: EMG produced TPA metagenomics assembly of the PRJNA472060 data set (Reclaimed...
CTAATCGGATTAAATACTATCAGGTATTATCTTTTGGTTTACGACCTCGTTTAACTTCAGGTTTATCTTCAGTATTATCTTGTACAAGAACTTCAGGTTTATCTTCAGTAACTAATTCAGTTGGACCTTTAATTTTAGGTTCAGCTTTAACCATACCAGTAACTAGCATTGAACCAAAAGCTGTAGGGAATAATTCGTTGCTATCAAAGTCAAATCTCCAACCTTCAATGATACTTTGTTGTACTGCTTGACAGAACTCATATAAGCTATAAGTTTCAATTCTTTTAATTTCCATAGGTACTCCTTCTTAAGTTGATCAACACTAAGTCTGTGTTAGCTCAATTATAGCATACCTAAAAAGGTAAGTCAACTAAAATATTTTAAGAAAGTACTTGACAAACGCTAAAACGTGTGATACCCTAAAGAATACTAAGAGTATATACATAGGTTATAACATCAGTTAGTATGTAGGATATAATATAGGTTATAACATATATTAACCTATATTTAGTACCTATATAAGTATATCTGATAGTAACAGCTAATGTTAACATTAAATGTACTCTAACACTAACAAGCAAGTAAGTAAGAGATATAAATAACTTAAGATAAATATAGGTTATAACATAGATTCTACTCACAGTAGTTAACGTTAACTACTTAAATTATATTCTATGTTATAACCTATATTAGCCACTCAGTTTATTTTATTTATTTTATTTATTATTTCATTTTCTTTGTGCTTGGAAGCTCAAGGCGCTATGCCTGTCTTGCAGACGGCTAGTTGCAACTTCAACTGAAGCTGCTCAGTTAGAACCTTCAGCAAAGCCCCTAGAACCTTCTACAAGCTGTCAATTTGAAGTAGTCTAGGGGTATGTAGCCTGAAGGTACAAAACGAGCGTATAGAGCGTTCTATCAATTTCATGTTTGTTGTACAAAAAGATCAAAGGTCAACTTTAAGAAAGTATTTACCATGAATATAAAAGAACTAGTTGATTATGACATATTATCCGGTGACTTCTTTATCTTAAAAAATAATAGTAGATACCGTAAGATATTTCCTAATGAAGATGGATATTTAGTATTTTATAAAAATGCTAGAAGAATAAAATTAAAAGCTAATAAAACAGCTATTGAGTTGGTACAAAATATTGTTGTACAAAAAGATAAAGTTGTGCTGCATAAAAACTTAGATGAAACAGATTACAGATATTGTAACCTGAGATTAATATCAAAGAAAGTCTACAACAGCATAAAAGAAGCTCACCGTAATTTATCTGGATATTTAAAGTTACAGCCGCATCAAAAAGATATGTTTTCTTATATGCTTATCTGGAAAGAAAACGGTAAGGATAGAATTTTAGTTGTGCAAGATATAGTAGTAGCGAAAAGAATGTACAATAAGTTGCAGTTGAAGTACGCTAAAATTTTAAGTAAATATTGTATCTTTGATTGATATTGCTGAACAATCCCAACAGGGTTGTGATTTTACGCTTGAAATTACTGATTTTATATGATATAATCAAGCAATCAGTGTAAATTAAACTTACAATCTTTAGTAAATTACACTATTAAGCGGTGTAACCCTGCGTTAGATACTAACTGGTTTAACCCTGCATTGATATAAACCTTTGTATGTTCGGCTGTGTATCTTTAGACTCCTTTCAATCATAGCTATTTCGGTACAAGCTGGATAAGTAACCAGCACTAATTCGCTTACTCATTAGTCAAGCAACTATTTCTCATTGTAGACAACTCTACAGTGAATTGTCCATAATGGTTAACAAAAAGAATAATACAACAAATGAACTGCATTACATGTAATCGTTACTTCAAGCAAAACGCTTTCAACAAAACTGCTGAATGCGAAGATTGCTTAGATCGTGCTTTTTTGGATTTAGATTCAGAAGTACAAGTTGACGTAGAACTGCTAAGAAATCCTTCAGGTAAGACAAATCCTGTATTTTATGATGAATATAATGATCCTGAAATGGATTGCAGAGATTCTATCTGAAAAGCTCTTGACAGAAGTTCAAAGTGCTGTTACAATAGCTTATTCGCTGAAATAGCTCATCTGGTAGAGCAACGGTTTTGTACTCCGTAGGTGGTGGGTTCAAGTCCTACTTTCAGCACCAATTTTGGCATATAGCTCAGAGGTAGAGCAAACGGCTGTTAACCGTTCGGTCTGTGGTTCGATCCCACATTTGCCAGCCAGTATAATAGAAGTATGGTCGAGTGGCTTATGGCAATGGTTTGCTAAACCATCGGTGGCGAAAGCTGCCCACAGGTTCGAATCCTGTTACTTCTGCCAGTATAATCTCCCTATAGCGTAGTCTGGTAGCGTTCCTGATTTGGGGTCAGGAGGCGTAGGTTCAAATCCTACTAGGGTGACCAAACATTTATATCTCTAGCTCAACTGGCAGAGCACCGGATTCCAAATCCGTAGGTTCTAGGTTCGACTCCTAGGGGGTATACCAAAGATCAATAGCGGGTATTCAGGGCATCCGTAAGTCTCATAAGCTCTACGCAGAAGTTTCGAGTACTTCACCCGCTTCCATTTATCATTCGCTATTCGCAAATAGCAAACAATTTAGGATGAGTATTCCGTTAAAGAGGCGGGAGGGACTGTAAATCCCTTGTCTTAGTACTCGCTAGGAGCGTTACCTAGATCATCCACCAAAGAACCGTTCGAGAGATAGCTTCGACTATTACGGGAAGTAGCAAGTACCCGAACCCTTCGGGTGCGTGTAGCAGGGGATGCGACCTACGCTATAAGTTAAAACGCATGCTAACATTAAAGGAGTTAATTTGATTATATTTTTGGAAAAAAATAAAGATTATAAATATTATTTTCCATATGGTCCTCATGGTATTCCACAGATTAAAATCTTAAAAGGAAAACATAAAGGATTAGTTTTTAATATCGAATCCAGTGTAGTAGTTAATTCAATATTCGAAAATAAATTAAATGTAAGTTACAAAGTATTAAAATTCCCAGAAGATAAATCAGTTGTTACAAGTCCAGAATTCATCTGCCATGCAACTTATAATTTTATCAGAGATTTTAATGCACATGTAGCAAAAGGGAAATAATATGACGTTACCAGCAAGTGGATCAATTTCTTTATCTCAAGTAAATACTGAGCTTGGTAGATCATCTACAGCTACCATCAGTTTAGGTGAAACAGCAGTGCGTACTCTATTTGGTGTACCAAGCGGTGCTATTTCAATGTCACAAGGTTATGGTAAGTCTAATCAATTTAATTTGACCATTACCAGTAATCAAACAAACGCAAACCTTCGTACATTGGCAGTGAACGCAGGTTGGAATCAATCAAGTAAAGTTGTTGCCACAATTAACTCTGGTATTTATATCAGTAGTAATTCTACTGCAACACCAGCACTTACTGTAGACGGATCGTTCCCTAATGGGGTAACGCTGACAAACAACGGCCTCATTATTGGTATGGGCGGCGCTGGAGGCGCTGGTGCGGGACTTACAGGTACTGGAGGTATTGCTGGTGCTGCTGGCTCGACCGGAGGTCTTGCGCTTTCTGTTTCGTCAGCCATAGCCATCAACAATGCAGGGACCATCGGCGGCGGTGGAGGTGGAGGTGGCGGAGGTCAAAGCATTCGAGCCTACGATGCTTCCGGCTGCTTTTATCGTGCTGTTGGCGGTAGCGGCGGTGGCGGAGGTCGCTCGTCGGCTGCGGCCAACTCTGGCGCAGGTGCTGGTGGAAACGTGCAGGGCGCAACCAGCGTTGATGTTAGAACAAACGGAAACGCTGGCGGGGCAGGGGCATCCAGTTCTCAGGGTGGCGGAGGGGCTGCTGCTGGGTCCACTCCAACTGGAGGTGCTGGTGGAGGTGGTGGAACTTGGGGCGCTGGCGGTAGCTCAGGCGGTTCAGCTTCTGCATCTAACCCTTCTGGTCGTTATTTTGGCCCCGGTCCTTATGGGGGGGGTAGTGCAGGTGCTGCAGTATCTGGCAATGCTAACATTACATGGACAGCAACAGGGACACGCCTTGGTTCTATTAGTTAAAGGAATTTTATGAATATCGAATACAAATACAAAATTATTAATGTGAATGAAGAAGCACGTTGCATGGAAATAATTTATGAAGCAACAGATCGTGAAACCATGCATATTGGTGCTCGTTTACCATATGTGGGTGAAGAACTTGAGTCCATAGTTATAATGTACGCACCAATACAATATTGGTTAGAAAAAGAATTATCTGTTCAAGTTCCAGAAGTTGGAATTTCTGGTGTAATTTCACCACCACCGGAACCTTCTCAAAGTGACTTAGCGATTGTTGAACAACCAGTTGTTGAGGGAGCACAGACATTATGATAACAGTAATTACACCTCGATTTAGAGTTACACAAAACTCTACTATATTGAATATTTATCATGCTGATAAAGGTCAAGGTTTATCGCGTCATGACCATACTAACGATCATATCACTATTTGCAGTTCAGGAAAATGTATCGTACGTAAAGAAAATAAAGAGTTGATTATGACAAAAGACACTCAACCTGTTAATCTTATTGCAAATGAATGGCATGAAGTTGAAGCTTTAGAAGACAATACTGTTTTTATAAATGTATTTGCTATTGCTAAGGCTTAATAATAGAACTCTACCTTGGGTCCGAAGTCACCTCGGTTTTAGGCGTCCCACGAATCTGTTGCGTGGTAACATGAAGTATAGAAGCTTCAGGTGAGTATTGCCAAATGCTCATGCAAAGGACACAGCGTATTATCTGCGGTAGATACGAAAAGGCTACCCCGCAATCGTAAGCGGGACTAATTTATAAGGAAATAACATGACATTCGCAAAAGGTCAATCAGGTAACCCCAATGGTCGCCCTAAGAATCAATCACTACTAGATAAACCCACAAACCGTTCATTGAAAGAGCGTGAGTTAATCATGCTACTTCGTAAGATCAAGCCGCAAGTAGCTGATGCTATTATCACTGCTGCTGAAATTATGAAGAATAATGAAGCTAGTCACCAAAACCAACTAAAAGCTGCAACCATCCTCTTGGATAACTACCGCAGATTAGTTCTAGATGTTTATGACGGTGAAGAAGTAGCCGATAAAGAAGGTACAGAGATTCAACAACAAAATACTCCAATCTTTAGTTTAAAAGTTGTAGGGGACGAGTAATTTATGCAATGGCTAGGATAGCTCCCGAAAAGTAAGCTCCTCACTTACCTGCCAATTGTTATTTTGAGGCTTATTCTGAGGAGAATAAATGAAAATATGCAAAGACTGCAATCAGGAGAAAAATCTCTCTGATTTCTATAAAGCAAAAACATGTAAAGATGGTCATCATTCGTACTGTAAGATATGTCACAATACTCGTAGTAAAAACAAGTACTATGAAAAACATGCTGAAAATAGAGTAAGACTTTCTAAGTATTACGAAGATAATCACGAGAAAGAAAAAGCTGCTCGTAGAGAACACTACCAGAAAAACAAATCAATGTATCTTTTCAATTTCTACAAACGAGAAGAAAGACTTAAAGAAGCAACACCAGCTTGGTTAACGGATTTGATGTTATCTGAAATAAAGCAATTATATAAACAAAGACAAGAACTTTCAGAATCAACAGGTATTGAATATCACGTAGATCATATTGTACCAATACAAGGTGAGAATGTTTGTGGTTTACATGTTCCGTGGAATCTACAAGTTATAACAGCAGAAGAAAATCTAAAGAAAAGTAATAAATATGAGTAATCAAATAACCATTGCACCTGCATCTAAAAAACAGGAAATGTTTTTAAATAGTGACACAACTATTACTTTAGCTGGCGGTGCAGCAGGTTCTGGTAAAACATATACTGCTCTACTGATTGCTTTAAAATTCATGCAGCATCCCCGTGCGACTGGTGTAATTTTTCGTAGAACTTCTAAGATGCTTACTGCTCCCGGTTCAATCTGGCATGAAGCAATTGGTTTATATACTCAAATTTATCCTGATTTAAGAATTAGAAGTAGGGAACTTGAAATTGTTTTTCCAAATGGTGCGTTATTGAAGTTTTCTCATATGCAGCACGAAAATAACAAATTTGATCACAAGGGAGGTCAATATAGTTTAGTTATTTTCGATGAAGCAACTGACTTTACAGAAGACATGGTTGTTTATTTGTTATCTCGTATGCGTAATGCATATGTAGACTACAAACCTCAGATGTTTGCCATGACAAACCCCGATTATAATTCATTCTTAAGATCATGGATTGAGGATTACTACCTTGATCCAAATACAGGTATTCCCTTGCCAGAAAAGAATGGTCACAAGCGTTATTTCTTTCGTCAAGGTAACACTATGCTTTGGTACAACAGCCTAGAAGAAGCCGAAGCTGCTCATGGCAAAGGTGATGAATCCGGTATCTCATCCTTTACTTTCATTGGTGCTACCTGCCGAGATAACCCTCCACTACTTAAAGCACAACCTGATTATATCAGTAGATTAATGTCTTTACCAAGGGTAGAGAAAGAAAGATTACTTGATGGTTCATGGTTTGCTCGTCAAGAGTCTGCTGGTCTTTTCAAACGTGAATGGGTAGGTTTAGTCGATCATGCAAACGGTAGAGCTAGAAAAAGAATTAGAGCGTGGGACTTTGCATTTAGTAAACCTTCAGAACAATATCCTAATCCTGACTGGACCAGAGGTGTATTAGTCTCTAAAGACCCGAATAATTTATATACAGTAGAAGATGTAGTATCCATTCGTGACAGAGTGCATGAAGTAGAAAAATTGGTATTTGAGACAGCACTTCACGATGGTCAAGATGTTATTATAAGTATCCCATTAGACCCTGCTGCAGCCGCTGGTGCTTATGCTAAGGATTTACAGCGCAAGTTAGCTGAAATGGGTTTTAGCGTAAAGCTTACAAAGCCTGTCAAGTCGAAGATTACTCGTTTTGCTCCTTTCTCAAGTATAGCACAAGCTGGTTTCGTAAACGTAGTTAAAGCAAATTGGAACAAAGATTTCTTTGATGAGTTAGAAGTATTCGATGGTGATCCAAAGAAGAAAGACGACCAAGTTGACTGCTGTTCAGATGCAATGCTTTTGTTAAATAAAGATACTCAGCTACCAGTTTTTTCACTGCCAGATTTTACAGGTAGTAACCCATTTGATGGAAGCATTACAGGTTCCAACATTCCTACATTTCAAAGTTCATTAGTTTCATAATCAAAGGAGCCGTTGATGGCACGTAAATCACAAAATAACTCAGTACAAAAAGCAGTGGATGATACGCCAGATCGCTTCAAATTAAGTGAATCAGGATACCTTGGTTTAAATGTATTCAATGGTGTATCTAATGATGAGTTAAAGAAAGAATTAAACTTTCCAAATAGTGTAAATACCTATAAGCAAATGTCTTATCATAGCACAATCAATTCTGCTTTGACATTGTACGAAAACTTAATTGGTAAAGTTGATTGGAGTTTTAAACCGATTAAAGATGCTTCTCCTGAAGAATTAAGGCAAGCTCAAATCATTAATGAAATGATGCAAGACCTTACAGATCAAACTTGGTCTGAATTTATCTCAGAAGCTCTATCTGCTAATATGTATGGTTTTTCTGTGCATGAAAAAGTTTATCGCAGACGTTTGAAATCCAACGGTTCTAAATACGATGATGGTGTTATCGGTTGGAAAAAGCTACCAATTCGTAATCAAGAGACAATTGAAAAATTTATCTTTAGTGAAGACGGTAATGAAGTTAAAGGTGTAAAACAGAACCTTTCAGCTATTTCTGATGTTTATAACCGTTATTCAAGTCGTACCAATAACGAAGTAATTCTACCTCGTAGTAAGATTATGCTGTTTCGTGCAGGTAAACACAAAGGTGACCCATTCGGTAAATCAATGCTTCGTGATGCATACCTTGCGTGGAGATTCCTAAGTGTAATTGAAGAGATTGAGGCAAACGGTGTAGCTAAAGATTTAGCTGGTCTACCAGTACTAAAGCTCCCACCTCAGTATCTATCTTCTGAAGCTTCACCTGATCAAAAGGCTATTCGTGCTTATTACGAAAACGTAATGCGTAACTTGCAATTGAATCAGCAATCAGCTTTGATTCTACCACAAGCACACGATCCTGATACAAAACAACCTTTGTTTGAGCTAGAGTTGCTATCACTAAACGGTAGCAAAGCAATGGATACATCTAAGATTAAAGAATACTATAAAAATCTAATCTTAACATCTTTGTTTGCTGATATTCTAGTGCTAGGTCAATCCGGTGGTGGTTCTAATGCTCTAGGTCAAGTTAAAAACTCTCTATCTGCTACTGCTGCTGAAGCAATGCTCAGAAAGATTCGTGATACTATCAACGATGACTTGATCAAGCAAACTTATGAGTTAAATGGTTGGGATACTTCTAGAATGGGTAAAATCGACTTTGACAATCTAGAATCTGAAGACCTAGAATCATTCTCCAAAGCTGTTCAGCGTTTTGCTAGTACATCTGTCATTGAAGTTGATCGTGCGGTACTCAATAGAGTTCGTGAGTCAATCGGTGTAGATGCTTTACCTGATGATGAAGAGCCAAATCAAGATCAAATGCCAGCCATGACCTCTCGTAGTGGTGATGGTTTTAAAACGGCTGGTGAAGGTACTGCAACATCACCTTCCGGTAATGACACAAGCTCTGGTAACCTAGAGAATGCAGCATAACAAGACTGCCATTTTATACTGGTTGCATCTTAAAGAACACACTGACGTATTCACTCAAGGATACGTTGGTGTTACTACTCGCTTGATTGATGTAAGATTCAAAGAGCACTGCAGTAGATTTAATAACTCGTACAATCAGTATAATCCGCTGCATTTAGCTTTCGCTGAATATGGAATTGAAAATATAGTTAAAACTAGACTTTGTGTATGTGATGTTAAGCAAGCATACGAATTAGAAAAGGTTTTTCGTCCATTTGAATACATGGGTTGGAATACTGTAGAAGGTGGTAAGTTATCACCAAAAGTAATCGAGATAATGCACAGGAGAAGAAATGCCATACTCAGCAGATAATGTCCCACAGTGGGCAAGTAAGAAATCTAAGTCCGTTCAAGAAGTAGCAATTAGAGTCTTTAATCAGACTTTAAAAGATACAGGTTCTGAAGAGAAAGCTCGGATCGCTTCACTCGCTGCAATGAAAAATGCAGAAGAAGCTAACAAGAAAGATAAAGTAAAGAAAACCGTAGAAGATATTATTAAAAGTAAATACACTTGAATAAATATCAAATCTATGATATAATAGTTTACAAATACCCCGAGTAATCCTCGGGGCTATTGTTGTTTATAAAGGAGAGAATATGCAATGGTCTGCAGATAATACCCCAACTGCCATTCAAGGTAAATCTTTAAAATTAAGGGAATTATTCGCAAAAGTAGCCAATGCTTCTCTCGCTAAAGGTTTCTCAGAAGAAGAATCAATCTTTGCTGGAACTAATGCTGTAAAAATAGAAGAACGTAAAAATCAACCAGCAAAAGTAAAAGCGCCAAAATTACCTTCGCATGTAGAATCGCTCAGAAGTTACACAAACCCTTTTGAAGTTGTAAGTAAAGCTGAAGATATTATTGTAGCTGCACCTACTGTAAAAGCTGCAGAATTCGATGCACAAGGTCATCTTGTCATTCTAATGTCGGATGGTAGACGAGTAGTTACAAAAGGTAAAGCTGTAGAGCAGCACATTGATCAAAGAATTGTCATTGCTGCCGAAAACAAAGCTTCTTCAACTTTTTCAGTAATGAAGGAACCTACTGGTTTTGAGACAAGAACTACTAGTACAATAAGTTTCAATCCTACCAATAGAACTTTTACAATTGCTGCAACAAATGCACAAGAAGGATTTAATGTTTGGTTGCACTCAAATTTGCATACTTATTTTTCAGAGTCTGTTCAAATTGCAAATGAATCTAAAATTCACTTCATATACTTTGATGGTATTTCTGAAACACTAATGTCAACTTCTAGCGTATCTGAGGATTTGTTTCTAGAACATGCTTTAGTTGCTTTAGTTTACTGGAGAGCAGATCAACAAAAAGTAATTTACTTCGGCGATGAAAGACATGGTTTAAGAATGGATGGTGCAACACACAGTCACTTGCATTTGTCAATTGGTGCTCAGTATAGATCAGGTTTGGGTCTTACAAATTTTCAAGTAGATCAAAATGCCAGTTTAAATTCCCATGCTCAGTTTGGTTGTGAAAATGGAGTTATTGCTGATGAAGATATCACAATAACTATAACTGATGATTCACCTCAGAATATTTCTACAGTTGGAAATTTACCTGTATTCTATAGAATTGGAACTCAGGATAATTGGTATAGAAAAGAAAGTACAGTTTTTCCATTAATACTACCAACTGAAGTTCAGCATTATTCAGGAACTACAAGACCAGCTTATAATTATTATAATGGTTCTAATTGGGTATTATCAGAAGTTCCAAATAATGAATTTGTACTAGTACATGTTTTAGCTACAAACGATATTAATAATCCAATCGTCGCTGTTCTTGGAAATTCATATAATACAAAAACAAATGCAAGAAAAGCATCTCAAATTGAGTTGAAAGAAATGCAAGGTTTACCATTTTTGGAATTTGTAAAATTAGGGACTGTTATTTATCAAACAGCTAACTCATACAATAATACACCAAAAGCTAAAGTAGTAAGTACAGATGATGCTGAGAACTATGTAGACCATCGTACTTCATTGCACTCGATAGTAATATTTTAAGGACAAATATGCAACCAGCACACATTGATTTGGAAGTCTACAAAGGATCAACTTTTGTAAAGATCGTCCAATGGAAAACAGGCACACCAGCCGTAGCAGTTAATCTTACTGGTTGTACTGCTAGAATGCAAATCAGAAAAGCTGTAAATGATACTACAGTTTTAGATACACTGACTACAGAGAATTCTAAGCTTGCGATTCACGAACCTTTAAACGGAAAGTTTAAGATCATTATCCCTGCAGCTACTTCAACGGCTTATATTTTTACAAGTGCAGTATACGACTTAGAAATTGTATTTAGTGACGGAACAGTTACTAGAGTTATTGAAGGGTGTCTATCTGCAGTACCGGAGGTAACTCGATGAGCACTGAAATTATCGTAGAAACAATTTACGACACAATAATTGTAGACGATTCTCAGGATACTGTTTTAGTTGAAACTCCCGGTGAAGTTACCGTTATTACTGTTGCAGAGCAAGGACCGCCCGGACCTGCTGGTATTCAAGCTATCAGTGACGCTTCGGATGTAGATTCTTCAAATAAGATCAATGGTTCAGTATTAGTTTATTCTAGTCAAAATCAAAAATGGGTAGCAACTACTCAACTCGAAAACCAGAATGTTGAATCTGGACATTATTAATTAAGGAAAAATTATGGCTTCTATTGTAAGAATTAAACGTTCTGAAGTATCTGGTAATCCGTCTACGCTTGGTCAAGGTGAGTTAGCTTATTCAGCATTGCCAGATAACGGTGTAAACGGTGGTGATCGTCTATACGTAGGTATGGGTACTGAAACATCTGGTAATGCAGTTAATCACGTAGTAATCGGTGGTAAATATTTCACTGACAAATTAGATCACACTCCCGGTACACTCACACCTAACTCCGCTATTATTGTAGATACAAACGGTAAGATTGACAACTTAAAAGTAGATAATATTGAAATTGATGGTAACACTGTCACTTCAACAAACGCTAACGGTAATATCGCTTTGGAGCCAAATGGTTCAGGTTCCGTAGTTCTAGATGGTCAAAGTTGGCCTCAAACATCCGGTACAAACGGACAATATCTAAAGACTGATGGTTCAGGTCAGACCTCTTGGAGTAGCTTACCACCTAGTGATTTTACAATTGCTGGTGATACGGGTAGTGATTTATTCAGTACAGGTGGTACGTTAAACTTTGTTGGTACAGACCCAATTGATACTGCTGTTACAAATGATACGGTTACCATCTCAATTAAGGATGCTTCCAGTACAACTAAAGGTGCTGCTTCTTTTAATAACATTGATTTCAGTGTAACGGCAGGTGCTGTTAGCCTCAATTCTGAAGCTATTCAAGATATCGTTGGCGCAATGGTTTCAACAAACGTTGAGACAGGTATCGCAGTAACGTATGATGATGCAAATGGTAAGTTAGACTTTGCAGTAAACAATCCTGTAATCACGATCTCTGGTGACGTAGACGGTTCTGCAACAATGACTAACTTGGGTAACACTACGATTGCTGTTACTTTAGATACTGTCAACTCAAACGTAGGTACATTCGGTTCAGCTTCATCTGTACCTGTAGTTACTGTGAACGAAAAAGGTTTAGTGACTGCTGTATCAACTGCAGGTATCTCTACTTCCTTTACAATATCTGCTGATACAGGTACTCCTGATGTTTTCAACAACGGTGAAACACTGTCCATTGTAGGTGGTGAAGGTATTGATACAACTATTAGCGGTGCTACAAATACAATTACAATTTCCGGTGAAGACGCAAGTGATACCAACAAAGGTATTGCTAAGTTTAATGCAGCTAACTTTGCTGTAACTGCTGGTGATGTAACAATCAAAGATGCTGGCGTAACAAATGAAAAGTTGGTAAACTCCAGCGTAACATTGGGTACTTCAAACGTAGCTCTCGGTGGAACAATTACTTCTTTAGCTGGTCTAACAGAAGTACAAGTTGACAATATCAATATCAATGGTAATTCAATTACTGCTACTGATGTAAATGGTGATGTTGTTTTAGTTCCTAACGGTACTGGTGTAGTCGATGTAACTGACTCACGTATTACTGGTGTAGCTGCCCCTGTTCTAGCAACCGATGCTGCTAACAAAGCTTATGTAGATAATGCTATTACTGGTTTAAGCTTCAAAGAAGCTGTTAATCTTTTTGCTAATACAAACATTGCTTTAACTGGTTCTGCAAGTACTCTAGTAATTGATGGTCACTCTGCATTAGATCAAACAGATAACGGTTATCGTATCTTACTAACTGCACAAACTACCAGTTCAGAAAATGGTATTTACGTTTATGCTGATAACGGTACAACTTATACATTATCACGTAGTGCAGATGCTGACGTATATACAGAGCTAGATGGTGCTTCAGTCTTCGTTGTTGAAGGTGTAACTTACGGTCAAACAGGTTGGGTACAAACTAATCACTACCTAACAAGTTTCGCAGGTCAAACATGGGTTCAGTTCTCTGGTTCTGGTGCATACGTTGCTGGTGAAGGTTTGATTTTAACTGGTACTACTTTCGATGTAGGTGCTGGTAACGGTATTACTGTTACCGCAAACGCTGTTAGCCTTTCAGCTTCAGTAGCTGGTGATGGTCTAGCGCACTCTGCTGGTGTTATTAATGCAGTTGGTACAGCTAATAGAATCTCTGTAAGTGCAGACGCTATTGATATCGCTTCTACATACGCTGGTCAAACAACTATTACTACACTAGGTACTATCACAACTGGTACATGGTCTGCAGATACCATTGCTACTACTAAAGGTGGTACTGGCTTGACAACATATGCAACTGGTGATATACTATATGCTAATGGTACTAATAGTTTAGCTAAACTAACTATTGGTACTAATGGTAAAGTATTGCAAGTCAATGGTAGTGGTGTTCCTGTATGGGCCGATATTGACGGTGGTACATACTAAATCAACAACGATTGATGGGCGGTTTTTACCGCCCTTTCTTTTACCTTTTTTAAGGATTGCAAATGGCAAGTAAAATTATATTGAAGAAATCTTCAGTGGCATCTAAAGCTCCTGTGGCTGGCGATTTAGATTTCGGTGAATTAGCGATTAACTATACCGATAGTAAGTTATATTTTAAGAAAGCAGATGGTTCAATTGATGCTTTTACAAGTGCTGCGACTTCTGCTCCGGTTACTTCTGTTGGTGGTAATACTGGTGATATTACAGATACTCAACTTCTGACTTCCATTAAGAATGTAGATGGCACTGGTAGTGGATTAGACGCAGATTTTCTAGACGGTAATCATGCTTCGGCTTTTTATCTTGCAAGTAATCCTAATGGTTATACAAGTAATACAGGTACAGTGACTTCCGTGGGCGCTACAAGCCCTTTAGTTAGCTCTGGTGGCACTGCTCCTTCACTTTCCATTCCCGCTGCTAATTCAACTACGGATGGCTATATGTCTAGTGCATATGCTAGTAAATTGGATGGTATTGCTGCAGGTGCTACTGCAAATACAGGTACAGTAACTTCCATTGTTGCTGGCACAGGTTTATCAGGTGGCACAATTACAACTTCAGGTACAATTGCTCTTGCTAACACTACAGTAACCGCAGGTTCATATACAAATGCAAGTATCACTGTTGATGCACAAGGTAGACTAACTGCTGCCTCAAACGGTTCAGGTGGTGGAGTAACCTCAATTGCAGGTACTGCCAATCAGATTACGGCTTCAGCTTCAACTGGTGCAATTACACTAAGTTTACCTTCTACAATTGACGTTAACACTAGTGGTAGTGCTGCGAGTGCTAACTCTGCGACTGCAAAGTGGACAAGTGCAGCAATTGCTGGAACACAAGCAACAGGTGGTGTTGTATCTGCAGAATTTAGAAATAATGGTGGTACTGGTGATTCTAATTTAGCAGCTATTGCTTTTAATTGCCAAGGTACTTATGCTACACACATGCATTTAAGGGCGGATGGTTATTTTGGTGTGGGTGGCTGGAGTGCATCAACATGGAGATGGTATGTCAATCTCGGCAATGGTGATATGACAACAGCAGGTAACGTTACTGCTTATTCTGATGAAACATTAAAAACAAACTGGAGAAGTTATCCTGTTGATTTTGTTGAAAAACTTGCTGAAGTTAAAAATGGAACTTATGATCGTACTGATGAAGATTTAACACAAGATGGTGTTTCTGCTCAATCTTTACAAAAACTTCTACCAAATTCTGTAATCAAAACCAACGGTATTTTGTCAGTAAATTATGGTGGTGCAGCACTCAGTTCATCTGTTGAACTAGCCAAACGTATTGTAGAACAAGATAAAAGAATCGCTGAATTAGAAAGATTAGTTTCTAAATTAATCGGTGATTAATATATTGTACTTGATTTTCTAATAATTTTATGGTATAATTATGTTTAAATACATTTATTAAGAGGTGAGCATGGAAATAGTAAATAAAGCTAAAAGTTTTGCTCCCACAGATGCAATGCGAAATAATGCTAAGAGAGGTTTAGCATTGCGAGAGAAATACAACCGGGGTGGTTTAGATGCTTCTCAAGCTAAATCAGAAGGTGTAGGTTCCGGTGTAGCTAGAGCTAGAGATATTATAAACGGTAATCTCAGCTTAGATACAGTAAAACGAATGTACGCTTTCTTCAGTAGGCATGAAAAGAATTACAACCCTAAAAAGAAGATGCCTGATGGTGGTCCAACTGCTGGTACTATCGCTTGGTTACTTTGGGGTGGTTCTGCTGGTTTAGCATTTGCTAGACGAGTATTAAAACAAGAAGAAATCTTAAAGAGTTACATCAGAGAGATTACAGACGAAGAAGTAAATGCAGAAGATCAACTACCGGGAGTAAAACTTCCAATTACAAAAGCAGTTGATGAAGAGTTAAAGCAAGTAACTTACGTTGCAATGATTCCTGATCATACTGACCTTCATGGTGATTATACATCTGAGGAAGAAGTACGCAAGGCTAAAGAATCTTTTAATAAGTCAATGATGAGAGCTAATTTGTTTCATATGACTATGACGGATACATTCAGCGTTATTGAATCCTATCTTGCACCTTGTGACATGATCTTGAATAGTCAATTTGTAAAGAAAAGCACATGGTTGATGACTTTGCAAGTACACAATGACGATGTATGGCAAATGATTAAAGATGATGAAATTACAGGAATCTCCATCGGTGCTTTAGCCAGTGTAGAGAAGATTGATTCAGATGAATAAATTCTATGTCTATGTTCACCGAAGATTGAGCGATAACAAACCTTTCTATGTTGGAAAAGGTTCTGGAAAAAGAGCTTGGCAGTTTACTGGTAAATCTAGAAATTCTTACTGGCACAGAGTTGTCAATAAACACGGAGTATCTGTTGAAATTGTATTTGACAACCTCACCGAAGAAGAATCCTTTCAGTGTGAAAAAGATACTATTTTAGAATTTAGTTATTTTGGATATCCTTTAACTAATCTAACTTCTGGTGGTGAAGGATCATCTGGAATTAAGTTTACAGATAAACAACGTCTAAACATAACAAATGGCCTTCGTAGTAAAAGATACAAAGATGTTGTAAAAGATAAAATAGAAATTTTAAGACCTACTGCTTATGGTGAAAACAATCATTTTGCAGACAAATCAGAATATACATTTATAAGATTGTCAGATGGTTTAGAAATTACTTGTTCAAGACACCAATTGTGTGAAAGTTTCGAACTAGATAAACAGATACTTAAGAAACTGTTTTATAGCGTTCCTAGAAAATCAGCATGTGGTTGGAAATTAAAAAAGGATTAAAATGACTGATAAAGCAAAAAAACCAACTAGAGCTAAAAGAAAACTTTCGGATATTGATTTTAGCCGTGAAGATTCTCATATTGCGCTGGTTAGTAAGCAACAGGGCGGCCCCGCATCAGGTGCTGATTATGCACTTGTACTAAAAAGCAATAAGTTCAGCGAAGAGTTCGTAGAAAAGATGCAGCAAGTTCGTGTCACTATGGAGCTACCTGATTTCTTACGTAAGTTCTTTGGTATGTACGGTGATGATGTTGAAGTCTTAGCTCGTATGATGGGTTACGAAAAGCCCGAATCCGAAGAATCTGAACCAATGGAAAGCTACGAAGATTACATTCAATCTAAGATGGAAGCTTTCGAGATTTTGAAGTCTGCACATGAAGCTGACAGTCTAGCTGACGTACTATCTGCATTGGATGAAACAGAATATCTAGCTATGCTCAACGATCAAGAGCGCATTGAAAAAGCATTTGATGCTATTGAGAAAGCTACTAAAGAATCTGCACCTGCTGCTTCCGCAGACGGTAATGATACCTCAACAAACGCTGGCGTTGAGAATATTGAAGGGGTGTCTACCTCTGTTAACAAAGAAGAATTGGAGAAATCTAAGATGGAAGACGAAGTAAAAGTCGAAACCGTTGAAAAAGCTCAATTTGAACTTGTACAAAAAGCTCTAGATGAGCAAAAGGTACAACTACAAAAAGCTTTAGAAACAATCGCTCAATTTGAAGCTGAGAAAAAAGAAGCTATCAATAAAGCGAAAACTGAAAAAGTTAAAGCTATCGTTAAAGACGAAAGCAAAGTAGAAGCAATCGCTAAGGCTGCTCTATCACTAGAATCCGAAGATGACTTTACAGCATTTCTCGCCGCTATTGAAGCGATGATGACTACTGTTGAAACATCTGAGATGTTCGTAGAAAAAGGTGCTTCCACTCAAGAAGAAACCGTTGTTAAAGAATCTGCTGTGGCAAAATTACTTAAAGCCAAGCAAGTAACTAAGTAATAAAAAGGAAATAAAATGCCACTAATCGCAACTGAAGCAAAACGTCTTTCTAACGTTGTCAAGCAAGAACTCTTCCCTGAGTCTGCATACTGCCGTGTAGCTGTTACCTATAATGGTACTGCTGCTTCTCTAGTTCCCGGTACTGTTCTCGGTAAGGTAACTGCTGATGGTAAGTACAAGATCGCTGTACAAACCGCTACCGATGGTTCAGAAGTTGCTGACGCTATCGTAATGGTTGAGCAAAGTGTTGCTGCTACTACTGATACTAAGGTTCTATGCCTAGTCCGTGGTCCAGCTATCGTATCTAAAGCTGGTCTAGTTCTAGACGCAACTTACAACCTAGATGCTGAAAAAGCTGCTGTATACGCTGCTCTAGAAGCCAAGGGTATTCTCTGCAACGATGCAGTCTGATACTAAGATTACCGAACAATAAAACAAGGAAATTATAATGCAAACTCGTAGTTTTGAAAAACCATTTGAGCTAGTCGATTACACTGAAGAACTACTCTTAGTTCCTAATAAATGGGGTCTAATCAATGAATTAGGTCTATTCGGTGAAGAAGGTGTAGCTCAACACAGCGTTACCGTTGAATCCAGCGAAGGCACTCTCGGTTTAGTTACCGACAAAGTTCGTGGTGAGCGCAATAACGTAGGCAAGAGCGACACCCGCGCTCTACGTTCATTCCCTATTCCGCACTTCCCAATGGATGATGCTGTTAAGCCTGAAGACGTACAAGGTAAACGTGCTTACGGTTCTGCTGATCAAGCCGAAACTGAAGCTGCTGTTATCGCACGTAAGCTAGAGCGTATTCGTATGAACCACGCTGTAACTCTAGAAGCTGCTCGTGCTTTCGCTATTACCAATGGTGCTATTTACGCTCCTAATGGTACAGTCTCTGGTAACTTCTACACTGATTTCGGTATCACACGCAAGTCTATCGACTTCGTACTAGGTACTTCTACTACTGACCTAAACGCTAAGTCAGAAGAAGGTATCGCTCACATTCAGGATACAATCCAGAGTGGTGAAGTTGTTAGCAACATTATCGTACTATGCTCACCAGCATTCTTCGGTAAGCTAATCAACCACGCTACTGTTAAAGAAGCTTACAAGTATTACACAAGCACTCAAGAGCCACTACGTAACCGTCTAGGTTCTGGTGTCTATCGCCGTTTCGTACACGGTGGTGTTGAGTACGTTGAATACCGTGGTTCTTACAATGGCACTGCTCTAATCCCTGCTGGTGAAGCTTATATGCTACCACAAGGTACTAACGACATGTTCAAGACTTACTTCTCACCCGCTAACAAGTTCTCACATGTTAATACAGTTGGAGAGTCTGCCTATGTATTCACTTACAGAAACCCAACAGATAGCGAAATTTTGATTCAATCTGAGTCAAACTTCCTAAACCTAGTGCGCCGCCCACAAGCTGTTGTGCAGTTGACTACATCCAACTAAAGTTAGCCTCTTCGGAGGCTTTCTGATGTAACTTTAGATTGCCTCTTAACTGAGGCATCTAACATTAGTCTTGCGTTGTAACATTGCTCATGTTATAATACAGGATTAATGTTAGATAAAATTAGCTAGGCTGATCCCCGAAAAGAACTACTATCCACAGTTCCTGCTAATTGTCTTTAAGTGGAGTTTCGGGAGAAATCATGTATAAAACATGTAGTAAATGTCAAGAGAAGAAATTATTTGCAGATTTTCATAAAGATTCATCTAAAGTTGATGGGTTTAGAACTACTTGTAAAGTTTGTAAAAGTCTTTCAGATAAGAACTATAAGAGCAATAATATTGAAACTTGTAAAGTAAGAGACGCAGAGTATTATCTTAAAAATAAAGATAAATATGATGAGCGTTCTAAAAAATATTACGAAGAACACAAGCAAAGACTTCTGGTGCTACAAAAAGAGTATGCTGAAACCCGAAAAGATTTTATAATTGCTTGGAGAAAAGAGTATTATGAATCTAAAAAGAATACACCAGACTATGTTGCTGCACAGAAGGCTTATTATGAAGAAAACAAACCAGCTTTTCTGGCTAGATCAAATAAACGCAGAGCAGCTAAACTCCAAGCTTTACCAAAGTGGTTGACTAAAGCTGAACACGAAGAAATCAAAGAGTTATACGAAATCGCAAGAATGTTCAAGCTCTACACAGGTGAAGAATATCACGTAGATCATATCGTACCACTGCAAGGTGAAAACGTCTGTGGTTTACACGTACCGTGGAATCTACAAGTTATTCCTGCAAAAGAAAATTTAAGTAAATCAAATAAATTACAGGAAGATGCACTATGACAATTCATGCACTTAGAATTGAACTCGGGGATACATCTCCAGAATTACCCATCATGTCTGATGAAGAATACAATTACTTCTTGAGTAAACACGATTGGAATATTCGTAGAGCCGCTATGGACGCAGCTAAGAGTATTATGCTTAAGCTCTCAATGCGTACAGATGAAACAGTAGATATCTTTAGTATTAAAGGTTCTTCTTCTGCTAAAAATTACATGATGGCACTTCAGATGTATATCAAGAATCCTGATCTCAACAACTTGTATGATACAGTGCAAGGTTATGCTGGTGGTATTTCAAAGAGTGACATGCAAGCCAACGATGCTAATCTAGATAATAATATAGTTAATCAACCTACTGATTTACAATTTATTGTTCGTCCTAGTACTTTTGGTGTTTAATTGGGAACTAGTATGGATAAGTATTTAGCAATCATACTAAAAGCCATTAATACTCATGGTAAAACTTGTAGCTATACTATAGTAACCGAAGGTTCATATAACGTTGAAACAGGTAGTACAACCAATACAGAAACTTCACATTCTGTTAAGATGTACAAAAAGCACATTAGAGCGAACCAATATAACTTTCCAAATATGATTGGGAGAGACTCAGCTTTATTTTATTTAGCAAATCACAATCTGAGTTTTGTACCTACTGCAAAAGATAAGATTACTATTGATGCCACTACATATACGGTAGATTCAGTTACAGAACATGCTGCTGATGGTCTTGTGATTTTATACAAGATTCTAACCGTAAAGGGTTAATAATGCAAGTTACATGTGATACTTCAAAATTAGAACAAAGCTTAAAGAAGTTCCATGAAGAAACTGTTCGTAAAATGCAAGGTATGGTGCAGTTGTTCTCATATTGGGTAACTTGGGAAGCTATTGAAAATACACCAATTGGTACTTTGACTGAAGCAAATGAATGGATGTATAATCTTCCATCTCGTTTGAGAGTATTACCCGCAGAGGTTGGTTCTGCTAAAGGTGGTTGGACAATATCTTTTAACGGTCCTACAAGAATCATCTTTCCTGAACGAGCTACTGATGAAAATGCTCTGAACATTAAAAACAATGCAGATACTGATAGTCAAAAATACAAGCTTGGTGATACTGTTTTTATTATGAACAGTGTAAGGTACGTTGCTTCAGAAGGTTGGACATTACCTAAGTTTGGTTCTCTTGAGGGTGGTTATTCATCACAAGCACCAAATGGTATTATGGAGCCTACATTGAACGCTATTTATGGTATATATCGTTCAGATTTAAAATCATACTATGAGGCAAGTTAATGGCAATTATAGAAATTAAAAGAGCAGCCGAAAGAAGATTAAATTCATTAACTCCTGCAGTATCTACCGCATGGGAAGGTGTTAGCTTTAATCCACCCAATGGCTTGTATCAACGAGTGCAGTTTACAATTCAAACTCCAGATGATCCTGTGCTTGGTACGGGCTTTCATAGAGAACGAATGACAATGCAAATATTTGTTGTTGGTGCTGCAAATAAAGGAACTTCAGAAGTTATAAATCGTGCTGAGTTAATCAGAGCGCATTTTGCGAAAGGTTTAGTACTACAAGAAGGTAATGTAAAGATTCATGTGTTAAGAACACCACAAATTGCTGGTAACACTGTTGTATCCGAGAGAGTAATTTGTCCAGTTCTAATCGAATTAGTAGCTGAAGTTTACTCTTATTGAATACGGTTGCTGAACCTAAATCAGAACATTTGCAAATGTAAAAATTTAAATTAAGGAAAATATTATGGCAATCTCAAAAGGTACATCAAAAGTCGTAGCCTACAAGAAAGAAAGCGCATGGGGTACTCTAGCTGGTGCTACTGGTGGTAAGTTACTTCGCCGTGTAACTGCTAGTTTTAACCTAGTAAAAGAAGCTTATGAATCTGGTGAAATTCGCACAGACCGTCAAATCGCTGATTATCGTCACGGTGTTCGTTCTGCTGAAGGTAGTTTGAACGGTGAACTCTC
>ERZ869921.547-NODE-547-length-21836-cov-12.106607_pt1 | contig 21836 bp, 22 predicted proteins | sample MGYA00579310_ERZ869921 | MGnify/ENA primary metagenome ERZ869921 (study PRJEB32216, sample SAMN09231816) | wastewater metagenome | place: USA: Maryland | collected 2016-06-21 | study: EMG produced TPA metagenomics assembly of the PRJNA472060 data set (Reclaimed...
ATAACCCGGAGGCCCGCGAAGCCTTTGAGGAAGGCAAGGGGAAGGGTCGCATCTCGCTGCGGCGTCATCAGTGGCGGATGGCTGAGAACAACGCGACGATGGCGATATGGCTTGGCAAGAACCACCTCGGCCAGACGGACAAAACGGAACTGACCGGCTCTGAGGGTGGACCGCTGCAAGTTTCATGGCTGAAACCAGAGTAATCCCCTACGCCCCTCGCCGGGTGTTCCTGCCGTTCCATAACCGGACGCAACGCTTTGCCATCGGTGTGGCTCACAGGCGGTGCGGTAAGACCGTTGCTTGCATCAATGACATGATACGCAACGCGGTGATGTCCGATAAGCCCAACTACCGTGCGGCCTATCTCGCGCCCTACCTGAAGCAGGCCAAGGACGTGGCATGGGAGTATCTGAAGCGATACAGCCAGCCGATCTGGGCCAAGCCTCCGAATGAGAGCGAACTGTATGTCGAGCTAATCGGCGGCAAGCGCATCAAGATTTACGGCGCTGACAACCCGGACGCCCTGCGCGGTGGCTACCTGGATGACGCCACGCTGGACGAATACGCCGATATGTATCCCGGCATCTTCGGGTCAATCATCCGCCCTATGCTGGCTGACCGGCAGGGAACAGCTACGTTTATTGGGACGCCAAAGGGCCGCAATGCGTTCTTCGACCTGTTCGAGCGGGCTAAGACGGACCCAGATTGGTTCCCATTCTTCCTGCCTGCCAGTGAGACGCAAATCCTGCCCCAAAGCGAGCTGATCGCTGCGGCAAGGGAGATGACGCCAGAGCAGTATGAGCAAGAGTTCGAGTGCAGCTTTGAAGCCGCCATCATGGGCGCTTACTACGGTAAGGACATGGCCGAGGCTGAGCGGGCCGGGCGCATCACCGATGTACCGCATGACCCTGCCTTGCCGGTCTACACGACATGGGACTTGGGTATCGGGGACAGCACGGCGATCTGGTTCTGGCAGGCTCACGGCGCTGAGATACGGGTGATCGACTTCTATGAGGCCAGCGGCGAGGGAATCGACCATTACGCCAAGGTCTTGCAGGCCAAGCCGTACCGCTATGAGGCCGATTGGGTTCCTCATGATGCGAGGGTGCGGGAGCTAGGCACGGGCCGGACGCGGATTGAGACGATGATCGGGCTTAAGCTCAAGCCCAAGCTGGTTCCGAACCATAAGATACTGGACGGCATCAACGCGGGACGGGTCTTGTTCCCGCGCATCTGGTTTGATCGGGACAAGTGCAAGGCTGGGCTTGAGTGCTTGCGCCAGTACCGAGCGGACTATGACGAGAAGGCTAGGGTCTTCCGTGATGGGCCTAAGCACGATTGGACTTCACACGCCGCTGACGCCTTCCGCTACGTTGCTATGGCCTACCGTGAGATTAAGCCGGAAGTGAAGGCTGCGGACAAGCCGATCAAAGGCGTTCAGGATATGACGTGGGATGATCTGCTGGCTAATCAGCCGGTTCATGTTGGCTATGAGCGCGCATAGACGTTCTATCGACAAGCGGTCCCGCGCAATATAATATCCCGCTAACGCGTGCGAGGGGCTATGGCTTCCACAGAACTTACGATCCCCGGCGAAACCGTCGATCAATCGGCTATCGACCTTGTCACCAAGTGGATTGATGAGATCAATCTGGCTGAACGCGAGTTGCAGCCGTGGTGGAAGGCTGGCGACATCATCGTCCGCCGCTACAAGAACGAGAACCGCAACCGTGATGGCGGACGACTGAGCATCAATGCCAATCGTCGGCGCTTTGCCGTGCTGTGGTCTAACGTCCAGACGCTTCAGCCTGCTATCTACGCCAAGCAGCCCAAGCCTATGGTTGACAGGCGCTATCGGGATGAAGACCCGGTGGGCAAGGTGGCTTCGGACGTACTTGAGCGGGCCTTGGGGTTCAGCCTCGATCAGTATGACTTTGACGGACGGTTGAAACTATGTGTGCTGGATTACCTGCTGCCGGGCCGTGGTCAGGTGTGGGTCCGCTACATTCCGCACATGAAGACGCTGAACGCCGGGCAAGACCCTGAGCTTGGCGAAGGCGAGGAAGACGCGGACACGACTGAGGTTGGAGAGGTTGAGGGCAAAGGCCCCGACGATTCAGCCATGCACGAAGGCATGGAAGGCGAGCCTCAAGAGGAAGTCGTTTACGAGGAAGTCCAGTGTGACCACGTCGCATGGAAGGACTTTCTGACCAACCCGGCTAGAGAGTGGGCGGAAGTCCGTTGGGTGGCTCGCCGGGTCTATATGACCAAGGCCGAACTTACAGAGCGATTCGGGAAGGAGAAGGCCAAGCAGGTTCCGATTACAACCACGTCAGCGGGGACTGATACGGCTACGGACGCTCAACGCCAAGCTAACCAGACGGGCGAGGTCTATGAGATTTGGGATAAGCCGAGCAAGCGGGCGTTCTGGGTCTGCAAGGGTGTAACGAGCGGCGTTCTGGATGAGCGGGAAGACCCGCTTAACCTGCGTGAGTTCTTCCCCTGCCCCAGCCCGCTGAACGCCACGACGGCCAATGACAGCACAATCCCGGTGGCTGACTACGTCCAGTATCAGGATCAGGCGGAAGAGCTTGACGACCTGACGGCGCGCATCGGCAAGCTGCAAGACGCGCTACGGATGGTGGGTGTCTATGCGGGTGAGGCGAACCGTGAGCTTCAACTGGTGTTTTCGCCGGGCAATGAGAACAAGCTGATCCCAATTGATACGTTCGACCTGTGGAAAGAGAAGGGCGGGGTCAAAGGGCTTATCGAGTGGGTTCCGGTCGATATGGTCATTCAGGTGCTCAAGGGCTGCTACGAGAGCCGGGCGCAAATCCTGAACGACATTTACCAGATCACCGGCCTGTCAGACATTATCCGGGGCGAGAGCAATCCGAACGAGACGGCGACGGCTCAACGGCTGAAGGGCCAGTGGGGAAGCCTCCGGGTCCGCGACCGTCAACGGGAGTTGCAACGGTTCGCCCGTGACGCCATCCGCTTGAAGGCTGAAATCATCGCAGAGCAATTCAGCATTGAGACGCTCAAGGTGATGACGAACGTTAAGCTCCTGACGCAAGCCGAGAAGCAGCAGATTGAGCAGATCATGCCGATAATCGAGCAGGCCAAACAGACGGGGATGCCGATCCCTCCGGGCATTGAACCGCCGCCCGAAATGCTGGAACTTATGAGCCAGCCGACGTGGGAGGAAGTGCAATCCCTGCTGAAGAACGATGCGCTGCGCTCGTTCCGCATCGACGTTGAGACGGACAGCACGGTCGAGCCTGACGAGAACGCGGCGAAGGCGGCGTTTACGGAGTTCACGGGCGCTGTGGTGGGTCTGATGACGGCTGCGGCTGGTATCGTCCCGACTGCCCCTTATACGGCCCCGCTGTTCGCTGAGATTCTGAAGCAGGGCGCTAGGACGTTCAACGTCAGCCGTCAGATGGAAGACGTGATCGACAAGGTGTTCGAGACTGCGGAAGCCCAGCCACCCGCCGCGCCTCCGGGTCCGCCTCCCCCTCCCCCGCCTGATGAGACTGCGATTGCGGTTGAGCAGATGAAGTCACAAACGGCTCAGATGCAGGCCCAGATCGAGCAACAGCGGACGCAGATGGAAGGTCAGCTTGGGCATGCTGAGTTGCAACTGAAGGGCCAAGAGCTTCAGGTGAAGGCCGCTGCCCTTGCCCGTGACCCGACCCCGCAAGGAAGCGCATGACCCAGCAAGGATTGAGACAAGCCAGCGCGTATGACCTGAGCCTGTTCCCCACGGCGTCGAACTACAATGAGGACCTGCTGCGTCTGTTTGATGCGGAGGGCATCCCGGCGGGCACGTTCAATGAGCGGCAACTGCGGTTTATCAACTCGCGTTTGACCCGCACATACACCAATCTCAATGAGGCCATGCAAGCGTTTGCGGACAGCAAGAGCTTCTACAACTGGTCCAGCCTTGGGACGCTCGACACTTGAGCCGGGCAACCTATCGCATCTGCAAGTCATGCGGGGATATGCACGAGGTCTCCGAGTGGCCGCGTGAGTGCCTAGAGCAGTTCCGCCGCGCCCGGTCTGATCTGCCTATGCCCGCTATTCGGTCGGATGGCATGGACCCGATCCTCAACCACGCCAACGGCCTGATGTACGATTCCCGGTCCGCCTATGAGCGCGGGGTGAAGGATGCGGGGTGTGAGATTGTCGGGAACGAGAAAATCACACCCAAGCCGCGGGCGGTGCTGTCTGACCGTGAGCTTAAGCAAGACATCAAGACGGCAATGGATCAGGTGGAGGCCAGACTATGAGCGACATGGAAGACGACATTCGGGCGGCAATGGCCGAGGTTAGCGGGAACGCGCCTGAGCCTGAGCCGGTTGAGGAAGTTGTGGTTGCCCCTGAAGCGGTAATTGCCGAGGCAGAACAGCCCCAAGATGACGCGGAAAAGGCAGTTGATGGCCGAGAGCGCGGTCCTGACGGCAAGTTTATTGCCAAACAGCCGGAAACGGTGCAAGATACTACCGACCAGCCCTCAGAGGCAGTCGCGGAACCTGCTAAACAGCTTGCCATCCGCGCCCCCGCTTCATGGTCGCCTGCGGCTAAGGCCACGTTCGATAAACTGCCCCCGGAAGTGCAACAGGCCGTTGCGAAGCGGGAACAGGAGATTGACCACGGACTGAGGCGCAAGTCTGAGGAAGTGAAGCGGTACGAACCGCTGGAACAGCTTATCGCCCCGCGTCGTGCCCTTTGGGCTGCACAAGGGATGGATGAGGCTTCGGCAATCAAGACGCTGCTTGCGGCTCAAGATTTGCTGGAGCGAGACCCGTTGCAGGGCATCCAGTTTCTGGCAAAGTCGTACCAAGTCAATCTAGCGAATCTTTCGGCCCAGCCGCAGGGACAGGCATATCAGCCCCAGCCCGCACCGGACAGCCACCCCGAGATTGCTACCCTGAAGCAACAGCTTCTTGACCTGCAAAGCCAAGTCCAGACGGCGCAAACCGCGCCTATCGTCAGCCAAGTCGAAGCGTTCCAGAACGACCCCGCCAATCTGTATTTTGAGAACGTCCGCGACGATATGGCGGTCCTTCTGAAGAACGGTAAGGCGACGGACCTGAAGGAAGCCTACGAGATGGCTTGCTGGATGAGGTCGGATATTCGCCCGTTCCTGCAAACGACGCAGGTGCAAGCGGCTCCGGTGCAGGACAGGGCGGCGCAGGCTCGCAGGGCGGCTGTCAGCGTCACGGGATCGCCGGGGAAATCCCCGATTCCGAAGTCCAACGGATCAATTGAGGACGATATTCGCGCGGCTTTTGATGAAGTCGCCGGTACGGCCTAGGAGAGAATAGATGGCATCCCCGAATGTCTCGGAAATCGCCACCACTACCCTGCGTAACCGCACGGGCAAGCTGGCGGACAACGTCACCAACAACAACGCGATTCTGTCGCGTATGAACCGTCGTGGTACGATCAAGCCGGTCTCCGGTGGTCGCACCATCCTGCAAGAACTCGAATACGCCGAGAACGTCACTTACCAGCGTTACTCGGGTTATGAAGTCCTGAACATCTCGCCCAGCGACGTGTTCACGGCTGCTGAGTTCGACTGGAAGCAAATCGCCGTCAACGTGACCATGAGCGGTCTGGAACAACTGCAAAACTCCGGCGTTGACGCAATCATTGATCTGCTGGCCTCGCGTATCAAGAACGCCGAGAAAACCATGCAGAACGGTGTGGCTGAAGACCTGTATTCCAACGGCACCGCGTCGGGTGGGAAGCAGATCGGTGGCCTTCAGCTTCTGGTCGCTGATGATCCGACCACGGGTACGGTCGGCGGCATCAATCGTGCTGCTTGGGCTTTCTGGCAAAATCAGAAGTTCAGCGCCACGGCTGATGGTGGTTCGGCTGCTTCGGCGGCTAATATCACCCGCTTTATGAACACCCTGTATCGCCAATGCTCGCGCGGTACGGACAAGCCTGACCTGATCCTGTGCGACGACAACTACTTCGGCTTTTACGAGTCGTCGCTGCAAGACATTCAGCGCATCACGCAGCCCAACGAAGCTGACGCGGGCTTTGTCTCGCTGAAGTACAAGGGGACTGACGTTGTGTTCGATGGCGGTTACGGCGGGGCTTGCCCGGCCAACCACATGTACTTCCTGAACACCGGCTATATCCACTGGCGTCCTCACAAGGACCGCAACATGGTTCCGCTGGAAGAAGTGCGTTCGATCAACCAAGACGCAATGGTGAAGCCGATTGTCTGGGCCGGTAACCTCACACTGTCTAACGCCTTCCTCCAAGGCGTCCTGTTCCAGTCCTAATCCCTCTCGAAAGGAGCGACTAACATGGCATCGACTGCCGCAACGGTCTTCTCGACCACTCCGACCCTTGGGATTGATCTGGATTCCAAGTCGTCCACCCCGGCTTTCGCGCCGAATACGTCCATCCGGGCGAATGATGCGCGACTGCACGTTTACGCCCGCGCCTCGGAGGCTCTTGCCTCTACGGCTACCATCCTGATCGGCACGGCGGGTTCTGCCTCGTCTGATGCTGGTTCGGCTGGCTTCACGGTCAACACGACCGGCGGCGTGACGGCTGGCCAGTACTTCTGGGCGAAACAAACCGCCCTGTAAGGTCTGTCCCTCTCTCTAGCCTCCACTGGGGTTAGGTGATAGCTTAAGGGCGTCAGGCTTAGGTCTGGCGCTCTTTTGCTATGGAGGTAGCGTTGAAATCAAAAGCCACGCGGAACTGTCGCCGCAAGATGGCCTTTCCGACAGAACATCGCGCCCGCGTTATAGGCTCGCTGAAGATGATAGCGGGAACGCAGTGGCCGTACCTTTGTCCATGCTGTGAGCGGTGGCATCTGACAAGCCAAGAGCAAAAGGGCGTCACGCCCGTTCAGCCGTTCAAGGCGGGGATATTCTCATGATTAACGTCGTATCCGTCCGCGTCGGGACCAAATACCCCATTGAGTACGTCGCCCGCCTTCACGACGGCATTGCGCGGCATCTGGCCGAGGAACAAGCCCACTATTGTCTGACGGACGACCCCGACAGCTTGCCTGAGGGCATCGAGCCGATTGCGTATAACCGCGCCTTGCCGGGCTGGTGGCAAAAAGTCTATCTGTTCTCTCGTGATATGCCTTGGGTTTGGGGCGACGAGGTTCTCTACATGGACCTCGACGTATGCGTGACGGGCCGTCTTGAGGGCCTGCCTAACGGCATCATCAAGGACTGGCATTGGCCGACATATAACAGCAGCATTATGCGCTGGCAGCACGGCGAACACCGCGACATTTGGGACCGCTTCTCGCTGGACGTGATCGACCGACCCACGGAAAGCCTTAAGGGCCTTCTCCCCGCCGGTCAGGTCAACGGCGGCGATCAGGAATGGATTAGCCAAGTCAGCGCATGGGAGACGTTCCCGCCTGAATGGTTCGTCTCGTACCGCAACGCCGTCGCATGGCCTCCTGAGTCGTCCAAGGCCATCATCTTTCACGGTGAGCCTAAGCCCCATGAAGTGACGGAAGGATGGGTTCCGGGTGTCTGGAAGGTCGGCGGCTTCACAGCCATGCCAGAGCTTAAGGGCATGAACGTCACGCATGACTTCGCCTACGGGAACGTCAGGGCCAACGTGCTGCGGGACGTGCCGTGGTTCTCAGGCTTCGGAGAGCAGGACAAGCCGTGCGTCATCGTCGGAGGCGGTCCCTCGCTTTCGGACAGTGTGAGGGCTATCCGCGATTGGAAGCGCAAAGGTGCGAAGATCATCACCGTGAACAACGCGCTGCGGTTTCTGGTGTCCAAGGGTATCACGCCCGACGCCCATGTGATGTTGGACGCGCGGGAAGAAAACCTGCACATGGTGGAGGATGCGCCAAAGGACGTGCGCTATTTCCTCGCCTCACAGGTTCATCCGTGCGTGTTTGATGCGCTTTCGGGGCATGATGTTGTTCTGTGGCATAATGCGATGGGTTCTGGCTCTGAGCTTATGGAAATCATCCAGCCGTGGTTTGACGACGGCCCCGACCAAAGGCCATGTGTTTTGGTGCCGGGAGGCGGTACTGTAGGGCTTCGGGCTATCAATCTGGCGTGGCTGTCAGGTTACAAGAAAATCCACCTGTACGGATTCGACAGCTCTTACGCGGAGGGCAAGCACCACGCCTATTCGCAAAGCCTGAATGACGGCGAAGAGACTATGCAGGTCACGATAGCCGACAAGACGTACACTTGCGCCCGGTGGATGATTAGGCAGGCGATGGAATTCCAGCAGTCTGTTTTGTATTTGCGAGACCGTGGCGTTAAACTGGTCGCTCATGGGAAGGGGCTGGTCCCCGACATGGGGAGGTTGCTCCGATGATGTGGGTTCTCGCCTTGCTCGCCATCTGGCTATGCTGGATTGCCGTCGTAGCGATCTACATGGATGCTAACCGATGAAGCAGATTGACGGCCTTTGGTGGCCTGATTTTGACGTGCGCTGCCGTAACGCTGTCGTTGGTGAGTGCGTGGCGGCTATGCCTGTTGTCCTGCCGCTGGTGAAGGAAAAGCGTGTCTGCGTCCAAGCGGGCGGAAACGTGGGCGTCTATCCCCTCGCGCTGGCCAAGGTGTTTGACCGGGTCATCACGTTTGAGCCTGACACGGACAACCTAGATTGCTTGGTGGCGAACGTCTCGGCTGAGAACGTGACGATCTACTATGCCGCGCTAGGCTCCGAGGTGGGAACCTGCGGCGTCCTTCGCGTCGACAAAGACAACTGCGGTTCGCACAAGACGCTTCCGGGCGGTGCGGTTCCGGTTCTAACCATTGACGGCCTCGGCCTCGATCAATGCGATTTGATCTGGCTGGACATCGAAGGCGCGGAGGCTGACGCGATTGCGGGCGCTATGGCGACAATCGAGAAGTTTTCGCCTATCATAGTGCTTGAAGAGAAAGGGTTGGGTCCAAAGGCGGATTTGCCCGGCTATACCCGCAAGATGCGGATTGGCAACGATTCAGTGTATTGGAGGATATAGGATGGATTATGTAGCGCCTGACGGACGGGATCGGGTCATCCCCCGTTTCCACATCAAGCCGGTTCGTAACAACTTCCTGTCGGAGAAGGAAGGCCGCGAGGTCTGGAACGACGTTGAGTACGTCGAACTGATCGTGCCCGGCGATAACAAAAACATCGTGGATGTGGCGGTGAAGGATGAACACCGCGACCGCTGGCCGACGAAATACGCCGCGTTCAAGGCCAACATGGAAGCCCCTGAAAGCGGAACCCCGCTAGAGGAATGGGCTGGCATTGGCCGCAGTCAGGTGATCGAGCTTAACAGCGTCCATATCCGCACCGTGGAGGCCCTTGCTGGCCTTTCTGACAGTCAGCTTGCCAAGTGCGTTCCGATGGGTGGCAACGCCCTCCGTGCGAAGGCTCAACGGTTCATTGAGCAGACGGACGCTGAGAAGCCCCTTGCTGAGATGACGCAGCGGATTCGTGAGCTTGAGGATAAACTGGCGCTCGCTCTTGAGGCCAAAAAGCAGGATGAAGCGGCATGAGCGGTCTGGAACGAGACGTGATGTACAAGCCCGGCGCTACCTTCTTCAAAGATGGCGGTGTGCTGATGTTCCGCTATCAGGCGGATTCGTCGTCAGTCATCGGCCCGCGTGTTGCGACTGATGCAGACAAGAAGGCACATGGCGCGGAATATGCTATGTATCTGAACGAGGCTTTCAACCATGCTCCGTTGGAGGCCTTCAATCACGACGGGGTGGACGGCCCCGGAGGCTCTATCAGGCCCGTAAGTGACGAGCACAAGCACGTCCCTGCGGATTACGAAACCCCTCCGACGCCTAAAAAGCGCGGACGCCCGCCAAAGGTCTAAGCCGTGGATTTGCTCGGAATCATTCGCCGGTCCTGCCGTCTTCTCTCGCTTCCACTCCCTACGGAGGTCGTCGCATCGACAGACATTCAGGTCCAGCAGCTTCTTGCGCTGGCCAACGAAGAGGGCGACGAACTAGCGGGAACGTATGATTGGCAGATCATGCGCCGCCAGCACCTTTTCGAGACGGTGGCGAGCGCGGTCCAGTCCAGCGCGATTCCGGCAGACTTTGACCACTTCATCGCTAACTCGTTCTTCAACCGAACAACGATGCGTTACGTCTATGGCCCGATCACTCCGCAAGAGTGGCAGGCCATTCAGGCGCAGCCCCAACTCAATCGCGTGTTCCTCGCGTTCGTTGAGCGGGATGGCCAGTTTCTTGTGACCCCGACGCCAGCGGCAGGCGAAGAGATTGCATACGAGTACATCACGAAGTACTGGGCCAAATCGGCCCTAGGCGTCCCGCAGCAAGAGTTTCTGGCCGACACGGACGAAACCTATCTGGATGACAAGCTGTTCCCGCTCGGCATCCGGTGGCGCTTCCTGAAGTCCAAGGGTCTGGACTACAGCGAAGATTTCCGCACTTACCAAAGCGAGCGCAATCAGCGCATGGCGAGGGACGGTGGCAATACCGTCATCGACAGCACGGGCGGCAACTACTACGGCTGGCCGACGAACATTCAGATGGGGAATTTCCCCGGATGAGCCTGTTTCTGACCATTGCTGACACCAAAAACCAAGAGACGCAGCGCAAGAAGATCAATGCGCTGTTTTCGGTGTACGGCCCTAGCTATGGGTCGGCGCTTCCTGACGCTGCGGACAGCCCCGAAGGCCGTCTGTTCTATATCGGCTCGCAAGGCTATCAGAACCGCTCGGGAGCATGGGTCGCGCTATGAGGCAGGCAGCACAGCGATACGGTCGCCAGCCTATCCGGGGTTCGTACCAGCAGCGGGTTTCCATCGGTAAGGCTATCCCGGCCCCGGTGGGTGGGTGGGATGCACAATCCCCGTTGGCCAATATGCCGCCGGAAAACGCGGTCATTCTCGACAACTTCATCCCCCGCGCTGGCTATGTGGAGTTGCGTCGGGGCTTTGTGCCGTGGCAAGAAGGCCTGCCTCTCCCGACTGAGACGCTGATGGTCTGGCGCGGTGGTTCGGCGTCCGTAGCGGATGACATCTTCGCGGCCTGTGGCGGGTCGATTTACGACGTGTCTAACCAGAACGATTCTCCGGTTGAGGTCTATACCGGCTCTGGCAATGCGCGCTGGCAATGGATCAACTTCGCCAACGATGCAGGGACGTTCCTGATCGCGGCTAACGGTGCGATTGCGCCAGTCTATTACAACGGCTCCGCGTGGGTCGATACAGTCATCACCGGGACAGCCGGGGTGATTACGCTTGATCCGCGTACATTGGTTGACGTGATGGACCACAAAGGGCGCTTGTTCTTTGTGCAGCAAAACAGCCTGCGAGTCTGGTTCCTTGAGCCGTTTGCCATTCAGGGTGAGGCGAATCTGTTGGACCTTGGCCCGATCTTCGACAAAGGCGGCTCTATTCTTTGCCAAGCCACTTGGACGCTGGACGGAGGGTCTGGTGCAGATGATCTGGCGGTGTTTGTCACCACGCAAGGTCAAGTCGCGGTCTATCAGGGCCTAGACCCATCGGATGCGAATAACTGGGCGTTGGTCGGGGTTTATGACCTTGGCCTGCCGCTCTCACGCCGGTCGCTCATCAAATACGGTTCCGACCTTGTCCTGTTGACCACTGACGGCGTTGTCCCTCTCTCGCAGGCCCTGACGCTAGACCGCGCACAAGAGAACCTTGTTGCGCTGACACAGAAGATTCAGAATGCCTTTCAACAGGCGACTCAACGATTCCGGGGCAACTTTGGATGGGAGGGTGTTCTCTATACGAAGGGAACGCTGGCCATATTCAACATTCCCACGGCGAGCCTGTCCCGGTCGGAGCAATACGTCCAGAACGTCCAGACAGGCGCATGGTGCCGGTTTACGGGCATTGATGCGTTCTGCTGGGCGGTGGCTAACGATCAACTGTATTTCGGAGCCTCTGACTATGTGGGCCTGTGGGATACGGGATATGCGGACAATACGACGGGCATTACGGGGGACATCAAGACGGCGTTCAACTACTTCGGCTCGCGTGGTGACCTGAAGAAGTTTGAAATGCTGCAACCCATCCTGCGAATTGCCAGCAACATCGCGCCTGCCGTTGAGGTCATTACGGACTTCAAGGAGCGGGTTCCGACCGCTGTTCCTACCTCGATCACCACGACAGGCGGCAAATGGGACACCGGCCTTTGGGACGTTGCCTTGTGGTCGCCCTCGGTTGAGACGCGTGATAGTTGGACCAGCGTTACAGGGATTGGCTATTGCGGGGCTGTGCGGATGCGGGTTGAGCCGACGCCGGTTCTTTACACTGACCTTGCCGTTGACGATGAGGAAGGCGACGTTGTCTCGTATGACGGTGACGGCATCGTAGCGATTCAAGCCGCGCGTAATACCAACGCAGCGGTTGAGATTATCGCCTTCAACGTGAAGTACCAAAACCAGACGGGCGGGCAGCTTTGAGGCTAGTCTCTGGCCCGTTCAGCCCCCTAGTCGCTCAATGGGTAGCGGATCAGATCGGGCATGGATTGGACTGGGGGCCATGCGAGGCTATCGGGGTAGTCGATAAGCACGATAATCTCATCGGCGGGGTGGTTTTTAACTCGTATCAACCTCAGTATCGTAACATCGAGGTCAGTTTTGCCGCGATAAAGGCTAACTGGTTGACGCCTAACCTCGTTAGCGGCATACTTGGGTACGCATTCGATCAGCTCGGGTGCGCTCGGATCACCAGCGCCACCCCCAAGCGGAATCGTCGCGCTCGCCAGTTCCTACAGAAGTTCGGCTTTAAGCACGAGGGAACTGTACGGTTTGGCTATGGTGACGATCACGCAATCATATCCGGCCTGCTGGCCTCTGAGTGGTCCGAACACAGATTCAACGTGTCTCGGGAGCGTTCACCATCTCTAAGCCTCGCCCCCCCGCAGCCCCCGATCCCGTCCAACTAGCCAACGCTCAAGGCGCGGCTAATACCGCGACGGCGCAAGAGCAACAGCGTCTAAACATGGTGGGAACGTCAGGCCCGCAGGGGACTGTTCGTTACGTCGCTGACCCATCGCAGCCCGGCGGTTACCGTCAAGAGACGACGCTTTCTCCCGGCGAACAGCAAAACTACGACCGCTCAACGGCGGTTTACGGTGGTGCGCTGGACACGGCAGGGCAGCAGCTTGGCCGCGTGAATGACGCGCTTGGCCAGCCCTTGAACACCGAGGGCCTTCCGGCTCTGCAAGGCTACAACGCACCAGACTTTGACCGTCAACGGTTTGAGGATTCGGTATATGCCAGCCAGACTCGTCGTCTTGACCCGCAGTTTGACCGGGCGGAACGGTCTCAAGATGCACGGTTGGCCGCACAAGGTCTTGGTGCGAATAGCGAAGCTACACGCAATCTGCGACAGGATTTTGCTAGAGACCGAACCGACGCCTATTCCAACGCCGCAAACATGGCCATCCAAGCCGGTGGCGATGAGCAATCTCGCGCGATTCAGCAAGCCATTGCGGGCGGGACATTCGGTAATCAGGCGCGGACGCAGGGCCTTCAAGAGCGGGCTTACGTCCAGAACCAGCCCCTCGCTCAACTGCAAGCCCTTCTCGGCACTGGTCAGGTTGGAATGCCTCAAGGCGTCCAATACACCCCGACCAGCGTAGGCCAGACGGACGTGCTTGGCGCTAACGCGTTGAGCCTGAACCAGCAGAACCAAAACTATCAGGCCCGCTCCGCACAGCAGCAAGGGCTTTTGGGTGGGCTGTTCTCACTCGGAACCGCTGGCCTTGGCGCTTGGGGGAATCGAGGCTAATGGCTCGCGCTCCCATGCCCGCCCCGCAGCCGCTTGAAAGCCCGGCAGTCCGCCGTTCGGCTATGCTGGCCAAACTGCTGGAAGAACAGCGCCAACCCACCCAAATCACGGGTGGTTATGGCGAACTTGCGGCCCGTCTGCTTGGCCAAGGCATTGCACAGTTCAGCGCGAACAAGGCTGAAGGGGCTGTGCGTACCGAGCGTGAAACTGCAATGAACCGACAGCGTGATGCGCTCTTGGCTAACCTTCCGCCTCTGCCCGGTGTCGCTCCGTCTGGCGCGGCCTTGGCTGATGCGCTTTCGCCGCCGCCGGTCAATAACACGCAAGAGCCTGTTCAGGCTCAGATTGCTCCTGCGGCCTCGGTGGCGGGCACTCCCACGCCGCCCGCTGCTCCCGCTGGTATGCCTGCCGCACCTATGCCGATGGCTGACGTTCCGCCTACGCAGCCGCCGCAAGCCCCGCCTGCCCCGATGGCAGCGCCGCCCCAACCAACTCCTGCTGCTAACCCGCTTGGCCCTACGCCTCAAGAGATTGAGCTTATCCGGCAAGCTGCGACGAGCGGCGATCCGGGGCAAATGGCGTGGGCGCAGCAAACGTGGGGTGAAATCCAGATGCGGATGGCGGACCCTGCGGCGGGTCGCCAAGAAGTCCAGATGGTCAACGGCGTTCCACACTACATTGACCCTGCCGGTGTGGCCCCGCCGACACCCGTGTTCCCCAATGGCATTCCTCAAGAAGCGCAAAACGAGACGTTTTTGGCGGATCGCGGGAACAGTTATGGGGTCCCTGCGGGAACGCTGCTGACGCGCAGCCCTGAAGGCGTTGTGTCTGTCGTTAACCGGCAAGAAGCGGGCTATGAGCTTGGCCCTAACGGTCGCCTTCAGCCTATTGGCGGTGGGCCTAATGACCCTTCGGCGGGTGAAAACCGGATCAGAAACGAGCGCGAGCTTCGTCGGGAATACCAAAGCGCAACACAAGAGTATCGCACCGTTCGCCAAGCCTTCCAGAAGGTTGAGGCTTCGCTTGCCCAAGGAACCGGCATCGGTGACGTTGGCGGCATCTTCGGTGTTATGAAAATCTTTGACCCCGGCTCTACGGTTCGGGAAGGGGAAGCCGCGACCGTCCAGAACTCGGGTGGTGTGCCGGAAAATATCAGGGGCCTTTACAACCGCGTCGCAACCGGCGAGCGCCTGACTCCGCAGCAGCGCGCAGAAATCATTGCCGTTGGCCGGGCGCAGTTCGGCACTTACGAGCAATCGTATCAAAGCCGCGTGGCCGATTTCACCCGCATGGCGCAAGGTTATGGGATTGACCCGCGCAACGTGGTTGGTAGCGATGAAGCGCCCGCACCACCCGCGCCATCTGCTCCCGGTGCGCCGCGCTCGCCTGCCCCTCGCCGTCCCGCGCCTTCGGCCCCCTCTGCTCCGCGCCGTTCTAACGGGCAAACGCGGCGCTATAACCCCAACACGGGCCAGCTTGAGTAGATGGAACCAGACATCGAAATCGTTGCCCCTGATGGCACGACGATCAAGTTTCCCGCTGGGACGCCTGATGACGAAATCCTGCGCGTAATGCAGGAAAACTTCGGTGGCCCTGAGGACTCGGAATACTACTCCGAGCCGGGAATGACCGAGGACAACCCGATTGACCTTGCAACCGTTGACCGCGCTACCGCAGCGGGCCTGACGCAAGGGACGTGGGTTAAAGGTGCTGACGGAACGGTTTATGCGCTTCCGTCCCCTCCGACTGAAGGCCAAGTCCGCGTGGGTGATGAGCCGCTTGCGCAAGGCGTTTATCAGCGTCCGTTCTCTGTAGCTGAAGACATTGCCAAGTCCATTCCGACCGGCATTGTGGAAGGCGCTACGGGTCTGGTTGGCCTTCAAGGCGCTATCGGTCAGGCGATGTACGGCGAGCAAGCCGCTGGCCAATACGTCCCCGGTTTTGGGTTTGTTGGCCCGACTGGCGAGCAACTGAACGACCGCCTTCGCGAAAGCCTTGGCCGTGACTATTACCAGCCGCAAAGCGTGGCAGGTGAGTACGCGCGGACGGCTGGCGAGTTCCTTCCGGGTCTGGTTGCGCCGGGCGGCACGGGGGCTAAGGTTGCCTCATGGCTTGTTCCTGCTGCTACGTCGGAAACGGCAGGCCAGCTTGCCCGTGCGTTGTCCGGCGGCGAGCGTGACACGGCGGCTGAAGGCTTTGCCCGTATGGGTGGCGGTTTGATCGGTGGCCTTGGCGTTGGCGGCTTTAACGCAGCGCGTAGCGGCGCTGACATTGCCCTTCGTAATGCGGCTGAAGGCGTTACCCCTCAACAGCTTGAGATGGCGGCTGCGCTGCGTCAGCGTGGCGGATTGCTGGGTGTGGACCTGACGAACGCGGAGGCTATGCAGCAAGCCACGGGCGGAGCAACGGGCCTTGGCCGTCTTCAGCGCGTGGTGGAAGGTCAAACCTCCCGCATGGCCCCGATGTTTGCCAACCGCCCTGCACAGGTTGAGCGGGCGATTACCAGCGAACTAGACCGCCTTGGCCCTAGCGTTGAACCATCCACGCTTGCTCCTCAAGTTCGGGATGCGGCTGGCGGTGTGCTGACTCGCCTTCGTCAGCGCGCAAACGAGGACGCTGGGCCGTTCTATCGCAATCTGCCGGGCCAATCGCTGCCGCCTGAACAGTTCCAACAACTGACGGAAAATCCGTCGTTTGCCGCCGCCCTTCGCGCTGTCCGTGGTGATGAGGAACTTGCCCCGCTTCTCTCGGCTGAACTGCCGATGGATGAATCTACTCGGATGCTTCGTGCCCGGCAGCAGGGATTTAATCGCCCTGCTTTCCACGAAACGACACCGGAGGGGTATCAAGGCATCACGACGGAAGGATTTAGCCTTGCACCGCGCCGCGCTGGTGCTGGCGACTTCCAAATGCCTATTGGAGTTTTCACCAAACCGACCGGTGAAGCAATTGGCGTCGGCGGTGACAATGCGGTCCAAATGCCGCTACTTATGAGGACGCCACAAACTCAAACGTTTGCCGACAGGGCGGAGTTGGCGTCCTTGCTTCGCCAAAACCCTGAATACGGAGCATCGGTCAACCGACTAGACGATACAAACGCTACGTTTGGACGGCTCGGAAGAGCGGCTGATGAGGCATGGGACCGCACAAGGAATACACCGGAGGGTGATGTTGTTGACGCAATGGACAACGACCTTATGCGCATGTGGAAGGACTCGGAAATCGGCGCAGGTGAAGCAGCAAGGCGCATTGCCACGGAGGACCTGAGAGGGCGTGGACTGGATGCGATAACCGTTCAGAATGATCGCGGAACGCTTGGGCGCAATGTAGAAACATCGGTTGTTTTCGACCCTTCAAACATTCGCTCACGCTTTGACGCCTTCCCTGCGCCAACGCCTGACAATGACCTGAACGTCATTAACGAGGTTGTGAAGCAACTCGGCACGATGGCCGATGAAGCCGCGCCTAACTCTATGAGACAGGGCGGAAGCATGACGCGCGCTGCTCAACGGACGCAAGCGCAACAACTGGCCGACGCTCTCGCTCGCGAAGCCTCGCCAGATTACGCGATGGCCCGTGACACCGTGCGCGGTGTCAATGAAGCGTTTATTGACCCGCTGAAGGCTGGCCCGATTGGCGCGCTTGCTGATTCGTCGGAGGCTGCGCCTAACCTTGCGAGCATGACAGGCCGCTTGTTCCCTGATGCGCCGTTTGAAGGCCAAGCCGCTGAGACGGCCCGCGCTCTTGAACTCATGGGCGAGATTGATCCCTCGGTCGGAGGCCCGCTTGTGCGCCAGCATCTCGCTCGGCAGGCAATGGAAGCGCAACAGCAGCTTGCGACGGGTGATAACCAGTTTGGCGGCGCTAACTTTGTGGCCCGCGCTTTCGGCAACCCCGAACAGCGCCGTACCGTCATGGGCGCTATCGACGCGACAGCCCCTCGCGTTGACCCGTCTATGGCGTTCCCTGAAATCAATCCGAACGTTCAGCAAGCGTTGCCGTCTGACCCGATGGCCAATCTGGTTGAGGTTCTACAAGCGACCGGACAACGTGCGCGCGCGGGGTCAGAAACCGCCTTCAATCAAGAGTTCCAACAACAACTGCGCGGCGGCAATCTTGCAAGCGGTAGCGTCCGGGCTGGAATAAACCTTCCCGGAATCCCCGGACAACTGGCCAAAGGTTTTGACGACTGGACCGCCCGTCGTAACGCGGAAACGCTGGCAGACTTGCTGGTGGCCAACTCCGATGAATTCAGCGCCCGGCTGACCCGTGCAATCAATCGCCCCCGAGGCGCTAACCGTATTCGTACGGCTACGGCGGTCGGGGCTGGACAAGAGGACTAACGGTGCCGCGCAACGGGTCTGGGAGCTATACGCCCCCCTCAAACACTTGGAATCCTGCAACGCCTGACACGGCTATCCTGTCAGACGATTGGAATTCCACGCTCTCAGACATGTCCACCGCGCTTAGTCAGTCTTTGGCCAGCGACGGGCAGACTACGGCCTCAACGGTCATCCCGTTCGCTCAAGGCCTTAGCGTTTCGAGCGGCCTGCTGGCTTCGCCGTCTATCGCTGTGATTGGTGATGCGGACACGGGGTTTTATTTCCCGGCAGCTAACCAAGCCACGCTCGTCTGTGGCGGTGTGGCAGTCATGCAAGCGACGGCATCGGTTATCACCTTCCCGGTTGGGGTGGTGTTCTCCGGCTCTCCGTCGATCACTGGCAACCTGACCCTGACGGGCAACCTGACGGTTGACGGCAACACGACCATTGGCAACGCTTCGGGCGATACGCTGACGGTTGCGGCAACGGGGACGTTTACGGGTAACCAGACGTTCAGCGGGACGATTACGGTTCCTGATGCGTCCTTCTCCAACGCCAAGCTGGCCACGATGGCTACGGCGCGGATCAAGGGCCGTGTGACTGCCGGAACGGGCGTGGTTGAAGACCTTACCGGAACGCAGGCTACAACGCTTCTGGACGCTGTTGTCGGCGCTACGCAGTCGGTTGCGGGGACGAAGGGTGTTGTTCCTGCTGCTGCGGCGGGCGATCAATACAAGGTGCTTACTGGCGCGGGGACGTTCCAAGTCGGCTATGGCCGTGCTTTTGGCTGCGTTATCACCACGACCAATGTAAACGCTTCTCAGCCAACCTTTACAAACGGCGTCAACGTGGCCAGCCTTTCGACGCTTACCGTCGTTGGCGCTCTGTCGTCTTGCACGGTCACGCTTACGAATGCGCTTCCAAATGCCACTTACGCCGTTCACGCTACGACCAACGGCCTTCCGGGAGCGGATACGGCGGATACGGCTTACGGCACAAAAACGACAACGACGTTCATCCTTTATTGGGGCAACTCAGCCGGAAACCCCACTGAAATCAGCGTTTCTGGATTCGCATAATGGTCGATATTCCTCGCAAGACATATCCTGAGCTTTCGGCTCTTACGGCTCCCGTAGTTGATGGAGACGTTCTGGCGGCGTATCGCTCGCCCGGCCCGCTTCGCCGCCTGACGGCCTCAACCTTCGCTGACTACATCAAAGCGTTTTTCTCTGCGTCTGGCGGCTCTGCGTTGCTTGGCTTCCTGCAAGGCGGGACGGGGGCGGTGTCAGAGACAGTTCAAGACAAGCTCCGGCGCGTCGTTGACATGGAGGATTATCTAACCGCTGGCCATGACCCCCTTGTAGATGATGCTACCTACGCGATGGACGCGGCGCGGGATTACTTGGCCAGCCAAGGCGGAGGGACTATCCGTATCGGTTCCCCAAACTGGCGCATGAACTGGATTTGCGCGGAGCAAAATATTTCCGTCATCGGCTCGGGTGGGAACGCCCCGTATGGGGAGTACGGACTGCGACCGTTCGACAACACAAAGCCAGTTATCGAGTGGGGTGACGGCACAAACGACATTCGTAATCTGTCCCTGTTCAACGTTCACCTTAATGGGTGGGATGGAACCGGAGGCGCTTCAGGATGGCACGAGACGGCCCGTAACTGTGTCGCTGCCCTTCGTATTCGGGGCGGTGTGATTTCATTCTATGTCGATCCGACCTGTTCTGTTTACGGCGGCGTTCATGGTGTGTCGGTTGAGCCTAGCCTGACCATGCCTGTTACGGTGGGTGAAATCGGCTGCGATATTCGCAACGACATTACCGGCGACACCAACGCTAGGGCTATCTATATCACGCGGACGGGCGTTGGCTTGTCGGGCGGATATTACACGGCTGTAGAGTGGACAGGAAAGGTCAACTGCATCCATGGCAACCCGTTTGCCGATGGAGGCTTTCTTGGGTACGCGCTTGAGCTGGATGGCGACCAAATCCTATTCTCCACGTCAGGCGCTCGCGCTTATTGGGATATTGTTCCTGACCACGGCATCCTCATTAACGGAAGCTCTTACCTTTCCATTCGGGGTCTAAACCTCGATCCCGGCGCGCTTGGGGCGGTTGTTATCAAGCACTCCGATGTGGCGATGGTTGATCCGACTCGCTTTATGACTGGATGGGTACAGCAGGGCGGCCAAAAGTGGGAAAACGGCGCTGGAACAGAGTTCACGTTCCCGGATGAAATGGGCTATGTTTCCTATCGTCCGCTGTTCCGGGAAATGTACGTTCGCTATCCGCAGTATATTTCTGATCCAGTTGATGTCTTTGACCAAACGCGATATTGGGATTTGTCCAGCGACAAGTCTGAATTCTTCCTGCACGGCCCAAAGCTGCGAGTTGACAGCGACCTTGTAATCCGTGGCGGAAACGCGGTAAGCGCAGGCTCTATTACAGCAGCGAGCGGTTCTGGCGGTCTTTATTTCGTGGGCGCTGGTTCCGCATCAGATACCAACTTTCGGTTTCTTCCTAAAGGCGCGGGATATTGTTTGTTTGAAGCGAGCGGCATCCAGCCGATTGCGAACAACACTCAGGTCAACGGCGGCGTGGGTAACGCGTGGGCTAACGTCGTTGCGACCAAATACAGCGACGCGGCGGGCGTTAAGGTGGTAGGGGCTCAAGGTGCAGCGGTAACGGATGCGGTTCCGGCTGTAGGTGCTCCGACACAAGCGGAGTTCAATGCGCTCGTTACGCAGTTCAACGCGCTTCTAGCCCGTGTTAGAGCTTCAACCGGCCACGGCCTGATCGCATAAGGAAAAGTGCATATGACTGCTCAAGACCATATCGACGCCATCGGCGCGGCAATTACGGAACTAGAGGATGCAGCCAAAGAGGCCAAGCAAGCCTCTCGCAAGGTGGTTCAGGCCACTCGCGCGCTGCATGATGCGCTAGGCGCTGCGGAGGCGGCTTACATCGCTAGTGCAGCCAATAGCAACGTGGTTGCGTTCTCTGGTGGAAATTCAAAGCCTCCGGTCGATGACCCTGACGAGCCTGTGGAACCGTGAGTCTGGTGCTGATCTACACAATGGCGACAGCGGCAGTCTTCCTGATCTGCTTCCTAGCCTACCGCTCCAAGCCGCAGAAGTACGCGAACTTGATGGGGGTTAGCGCCATGATAGCGCTTGTGTTCGCGGTCGGGAACCTTCTGCTGGCGATGTATCGGTTTCCGGATGCATTGCTGGCCTTTCCGCTTCTCGATCTGTCGTTAGCGGCGATGATCTATCGGGCTTGGCAGAAAAACCGTGAGCCGTGGAAGGTGGTCATGGTCGGAAGCCTTGTCGTTCAGCTTATGTTGCACTTCACGGCTATATCAATGTGGAAGACGGGGGCGCTGACACAGCATGGCCTTTGGCTGTATGTAGTTAGTATCAATGCGTTTTTCGTCGTCCAACTCGCTACCCTTGCAAGCGTCGGAGTGGGTCATGGGTTGGATTGTCTTCGCCGTTGGCTGTCTGATCGCCGGGGTGTGCATACTCTCTCGGATGCTCAATCGTGAGCGCCCCGACGCTTCCGGTTCTGGCCGAAAGGGTGGAGCGGCTTCGGACGGACGTTAAGGAGCTTGAAGGCAAGCTAGAGGCGGTTCTGCTGACGCAACGCTGGCAGATGGGCGCGGCGGTAGGGCTTGGCGTGGTGCTGACCCTGCTGCTTCCCAAGATTTCGAACGTGCTGGGGCTGACCTAATGAACGATCTGCACATCGA
>ERZ869921.548-NODE-548-length-21828-cov-11.577045_pt1 | contig 21828 bp, 32 predicted proteins | sample MGYA00579310_ERZ869921 | MGnify/ENA primary metagenome ERZ869921 (study PRJEB32216, sample SAMN09231816) | wastewater metagenome | place: USA: Maryland | collected 2016-06-21 | study: EMG produced TPA metagenomics assembly of the PRJNA472060 data set (Reclaimed...
CGGCCGGCGAGCAGTTGGATCTGCTCGCACCGGAACCGGACCGATGACGACCGATCTCGTCCCTGCCCCGCTGGATCCCGTCGAGCGGAAGCGGCTCACCAACGCCCGCTTTGGCCGGAAGAAGCGAGCGAAGGCCCGCGCCGCGAAGCTCTGCCAGAACTGCCCGTTCGGCCGCCGCCGTTCGGCCCGCCCGGGGAAGTCCACGTGCGAGGACTGCGCCGCGAGGCAGCGGAAGGCGCAGCGCCAGTCACGCCGGGAGCGGCTCGCCGCGAAGCTCTGCGTCGACTGCGGGCTCGTCCCGTTCACGGCCGGGACCCTGTGCGCGGACTGCGATGCACGGCGACGGGCGCGCCCGTCGTACGGCCGCAATGCGACCCGCCAGCGGCGGCGCGAGGAGCGGCTCTGCCGGGGTGGGTGCGGGCGGTCGGCGTACAGGACGCTGTGCTGCGCGGAGTGCACCGCGATCGAGGCCGAGAAGGCGCAGGTGCGGCGCGCGGAGAGGATCGCGCAGGGGCTCTGCTACCGGTGCGGTCGCCATCCTGCCCCGGCGAACAAGGGCTGCCCGACCTGCGTGGAAGGGGACGGTGTCCTAAGTTGCCCTGAAGTGTCCTAATTAGGACAGTCACTCTCCCCGCGGATCTACACTCGCCATAGCAAGCGGCCCGACTCGGTGGTGGTACACCGGGCCGGGCCTGAACCGTCCCCTGCTTGAACAGGAGCCGATCTATGGCCTGGATATTCGTCCTTCGATCGAAGGGCAAGAAAGCCGCGGTGCGCCCGCGCGCCGCCACGTTCCCTGACAACCCGCGGAGGTCGCCATGAGCCACCTCCGACTCGTGAAGCCTGCGGAGCCGAAGCCGCCGCGCAGGAAGGGGCAACGCCCACCGTCGCCCTTCTCGCCGGACGAGCAGGCGAGGCTTCGTGTCGCCCTGCGGAACGCCCGCGCCTTGTTCGGGACGTGGTCCTGTCTCGCGGATGCGATGCACGTGCGCGAGAAGCCGATCCAGGGCGTCGCGTCGGGCCGCAGGCGTGTGTCTGCCGACCTCGCGATCCGCCTCGCGCGGGCCCTCGGCAAGCCCCTGGAGAGCCTGTACCGCGCTCCGAGCGACGCCTCATGCTGCCCCACGTGCGGCGCTCGGAGGGCACCATGACGCCCGATCAAGCGCGCCTCCTCGCCATCGTCGGCGACGAGCGCCGCCTCATCTACGCCATCGCCCGCCGCTTGGGCGTCGCTGAGGTGGACTTGCCCGACGTGCGGCAGCTCGTCCTCTTGACCGCGTGGCGTGCCCTCGTGAACGGCCGCCTCGTGGTGCCTCCTGGCTCCGACGAACGCATCCGGATCCGGAAGTGGCTCCACATCGTGGTCCGCAACCAGACGCTCACCTTCAAGCGACAGAAGCCGATCGGGGAGGCTCTCACGCACGACCCGCCCGGCGAGGATCCGACCGTTCGTCTCGAAGCGCGCGATGCTCTCCGGGTGTCCTTCTACCGCGTGAACCGCGCCGAGCGCACCGTGCTCCGAGGCGTGGCGATGGGCGATACCTTGGCCGAGATCGCCGCCGAGATGCGCATCCCGCTGGGGAGCGCCTGCAACTATCTCCACACCGCACGCCGCACGCTCAAGAAGCGCCTCGCCCGCGAGCGTTGACCCGACGCGCGGCCCCTTTCTCCGCGCGACGTTCGTCCCTCCCGGCACCGCCCGCCACGCTCCTCTACGCCGCCCGGCGCGCTCGCGAGCGGTGACGTCACGCGCGCATCATCGTCGCGCCCACGAGCGTCCCGTCCTTCCACCGCCAGAACGCCGCACGCGCCTAAGCGGGTTCTTGTCCGATTCGCTCAGCCATCTTTCAGACTCTACACCTGAAGAAAATCGTCGCTGAAGTCGTGTGTTTATGTTGCGCCAGCGACCCCATCGAGCAAAAACTTGGCCCTGACTAGGGCCTCCTAGTACCCAACCTCATACAAGCGATCGGGCCATCGGTGCGAACTATGCTGTCGCGTCGCGCGGCCTCGTGTTGCTCAAGGCGTGCAGCACATGAATTTCATCGAGAACGAATCTCCCCAGAAACTTCGTGGTGGGTACTATACTCACCACGACATTGCCACCTTCCTTGCTCGATGGGTATTGGCCAGCAAACCGAGACGTATTCTTGAGCCTAGCTGTGGAGACGGCGTGTTTTTCGGCGCCGTTGCCAATCTGCGCCCGAAGCACCTGCGGGAGTTGCATGGCTGCGAATTGGATGAGGCCGAAGCGTTCAAGGCGAAAAGCCGACAGGCACCCGGTGGCGCGACCATCACAGTCCATGCTGGTGATTTTCTGCAATTCGCCATCGAGCGGCGCGACGCCGCTCCAGATGTGGACGGCGTTCTAGGTAATCCGCCCTTCATTCGGTATCAGTACCTCAGTGCGGAACAGCAAGATCGGGCTCGTCTGCTGTTCGATCACTATGGCCTCGCTTTCACCAAGCACACAAACGCTTGGGTTCCTTTCGTCCTCGCGTCCGTCGCGCGACTTCGTCCGGGCGGGCGTTTGGCCATGGTTTTGCCCGCAGAACTGTTGCATGTTCTTCATGCGCAGTCGCTTCGTAGCTACCTCCTCGCGTCCTGCTCTCGCATTTTGGTGATCGACCCCGAGACCCTATGGTTTGATGGGACGCTCCAAGGGGTCGTGCTGTTGCTGGCGGAAAAGTCGGCAGGAGGCACGACCCTCGGATCCTTAGCGGTCACCAAGTTCAAGGGTCGCATGGGCCTGGGTGACGACCCGTGTTCGCTGTTTGATAGCGCCCAGTTCATCGACGGTGCATCGGTCAGTCGTAAGTGGATGCCGGCATTACTCAGTGAGAGCGAACGCGGAATCATCGCCCGTCTGGCGGCAACGCCACAAATAAAGCGGTTTGCACAGTTAGCAGATGTGGACGTCGGGATTATCACAGGCGCAAACAAGTTCTTCCTAGTGCCTGACGATGTCGTCGACATGTACGACTTGAAGGACTTTGCGCACCCCATGTTCGGGCGGAGCGATCACGTCCGTGGCGTCATCTACGACGATTCGCGCCATGCCGAGAATCGCAAATCGGGACTGCCGGCTAACTTTCTCTGGTTTGGCACAACCGAGAAAGCGAATCTGTCACAGGGAGTGCGTCGATACATCGAATCCGGAGAAACGGAAGGACTCCACAAGCGCTTCAAGTGCCGTATTCGTAAGCCTTGGTACGACGTCCCGTCCGTTCATGTGGCGCCAATTGGCATGCTCAAGCGCTCTCACCATTTCCCCCGCATGATCTTAAACAGGGCTCGTGCGCTCACGACAGATACAGCATACCGTATTCGGCCGACTGTTGATGCAAAGCCCGAACAACTGGTATGCTCTTTTGTGAATAGCTTGACAGTTCTCTCTGCGGAGCTTGAAGGCCGTTCCTACGGCGGTGGTGTTCTTGAACTGGTGCCGTCCGAGATCGAGCGCCTGCTTGTTCCGTGGGATCCCCGTGTGCCATGCGAACTAGAAGCGCTGGATCGGGACGTGTGCGGCATGAGTCGCCCCGAAGATGTCCTAGCGGCGCAGGACCGCCGCGTCCTGCGCCGCATGGGCATTCGCCAGTGCGACGCCGACGAGCTGCTAGCAGCATGGCTAAAGTTGAAGGACAGACGGCAACGGAACACCGGCGAAGAGGACGAAGTTGACCCCGATGCGGATAAGGGACCTACGAGGCGCTCCCGCACCTCCCCGGGCGGCAGCTGGTGATCGCGAGCCGCGCCGGGACGTGGCCGATCTGGCCGAACGCCAAGACCATCGAGGAGGCCGTCGCTACCGCTCGCGAGACGGACCCGCACCCCATCGTGATCGGCGGCGCCGAGGTGTACCGCGCGGCCCTCCCGCACGTGACGCGGATCCTGCTCACCGAGATCGACCGGGACGTGGACGGCGACACCGTCTTCCGCCTCGACCGCACCGGCTTCGTGGAGACCGAGCGGCGCGCGGGGGAGACGCCCGGGGTGAGCTTCGTGACGCTGGAGAGAGCGCCGATCGCTCCCGGGCGGTTGCCCGAGTGGGACATCTCCGATGCCGATCTTGACGCGGACCTTCGGGCGATGGGCGTCGATCCGGTGGCGCTCGCGGAGCGCGGGGCCGCCTTCGTGGAGCGCCTTCTCCATCCCCCGCCGGAGCCGGACCTCGAGCCCGCTGTCGGCGATGGCGCAGCGGTGGTGCACCTCACGGTCACCACGCCCAGTGCGTGGAAGGATCCGCTCCCGTGACCGCCGGCATGTCGCACACCGAGGAGCACGCGCTCGCCGTCATCCGCGGCTTCGGCGGGACCGTGTGGGTCTCCACGATTCACCCGCGCGAGGTGCGCTGCGGTCTGCACACCTGCACGTTCAGCGTCGACACGGTGCGCCGGCTGGCAACCCGCGGTCTGCTCCGCCGCACCGGCGACAACCCCGAGCAGTACGAGCTCGTGTCACCCGCCCCCGCGGTTCCCCGTCAACCCTCCGGTTGACCGTCCTCCCCCCGGTGCCCAAGCTCAGGGCATGAACCCGATCTACCAGTGGCGCCTCGCGTTCGTCGAAGCGCGCCTCGAAAAGCTCCTGACCTGGTGCGGCACCGCCGCCGAGGAGCACGCCACCTTGGGGCGCATCACCGCCCTCACGATGGAGGGCATGGCTCGCGCGATGGCCCCCGACCCCGCGACGCTCCCGCCCTGCCCGGTCGACGAATGCTGCCCGAGATGCCTCGGGGCCGGCAGCCGCGTCTACCCGAGCGCCGTCACCTGGCGCGGCGGGATGGGCGGGAGCGTCTGCACCCGGGACCTGTGCGACAGGTGCTGGGGCTCCGGCGATGCCACCGCTCCGTGGACCGACCTGCGCAAGCTCGTCGCCGAGGAGGAGCAGCGGGTCGCGACGCGCGCGGTGGGGCTGCTCGCCGAGATGGCCGGGGCGAAGCTCACGGGGATGCGCGGCGCGGTCGGCGCGATCGCGGACGAGCTTGAGCGGCTGGCGAAGGGGAGGAAGGCGAGGCCGGCGTGGTTCACCGAGGCCTGCACCTCCCTCGCGAGGACGCTGCGGCGGGGGATCGGCTAGGACGCTGCGTCGGCTGCGAGATCAGCCCGCGAGCTCGCACCATCCCTGCGGCGCGTACCGGGCCACCTCGGGCGGGAGCCCCTGGGTGCGCACCCGCTCGACGATCTGATCGAGCCGCCCCACCACGGCCCGATCCACCCGGGCCTGGCGCTCGAGCCCGTCGACCACCGCGCGGAGTTGCTCCGCGGTCCGCAGCGCCGCCGCCGCCCGCTCCTGCGCTCGCTTGCGGATCGCTCCGAGAGAGCCGACCACGAGCCGCGAGCGAGCGCCGCTCGGCGCCGCCCTCTTTCCCTGCAACGCGCGGTCGATCGCGCGTCGCAGGATCAGGACCTCCCTCTCGTTCCACGTGTCCATCGTCCTGTCCTCGGTTCCTTCATGCGCTCGCAGGAGCGCTCTCCGTCGCGACCGCTGCCTTCTTCGTCTTCGGCATGATCTCCGCGAGCACTGCCGCCCGGCACCGCTCCAACCCTTCGTCGCGGTAGGAGGGGTCGTGCGCGGCCGTCCCCTTCGTCCACGCCGGGTCCACCGGGAGCGACGGGACCGCGGCCACAAGCTCGGCGCGGATCGCCTCCATCGCCACAGCGTCGCCCTGATCGAGCGCTGCGTCCGCTCGCTCGCGGAGCGCGCACGCCTCCTCGCGCCACACGAACGGCCACCGCTCCGCGAGCGCGAGGGCGTCCCCGATCCCCTTGTGGAGCCGCGCGGCCGCCGCCGGGTTCGGCTTCGCCGCCGTCGACAGGGGCGCGTCCAGGAGCGCCAGCGCCCCCGCCGTGGACTCCGCCGCCTTGTCGGGGAAGTAGGGCTGCCCGTCGCGCTCGGGGGCGGGGCGATCGGCCACGTACGCCCGGTACTCCGCGGCCACCTCGCGGAGCGCGGGGAGGTCGAGCGCGATCGCGGGCAGAAGCTCGTGGAGCGCCCGTTCGACCAGGTTGGAGTGCGGCCACTGCCCGCCCGCGTCCGCCGCCTTCCCGAGGCGCTTGGCGAGCAGGGTCGCCGTCGCCCGGTCGGCCGGCTTCACCTTCTTCGTGGACGCCGGGGCGAGCCGCGCCCGGACGCCCCGGAGCGCGAAGGACAGGTACGCCCGATCGGCCGCGGTGACCGGCTCCTCCGCCGGGGTGATCTCGGCCGCGATCGCCGCCAGCTCGGCGCGGAGCGCGGAGAGGTCGGTGACGTTCGTGGTCTCGAACGCCTCGACCCGGCGCGCGGCGAACGCCTGGTAGCCCTGCCACCCGAACGGGGCGCGGTGGAGCGTGAGGGCGACGTCGTGGAGCAGGACGTCGACCGTCTCGGCGTGGCGCTTCTCGGCCTTCGTCGGCTCGTCGTCGGCCTGAAGCTCCGCCCTGGTGACGATGGTCTGAAGCACGCCGTTGCGCTCCCCGTGCCCCTTCACGGTCGCCGTCATCGCGTACTCCTTGCCGGTGTCGGGGACGTTCGTGGTGAACCACTTGAACTGGCGCCCGGCTCCGTCGCGGAGCAGCACGATGCAGGTCCCGTACGCGTTGTCTTCGAGGCCGCGCACCTTGTCGACGAAGACCCGCACGTCGCGCAGCCGCTCGCCCACGGTGCCCACGTGCTCGCTCACGATCGCCTTGCGGCGCGCCGCCTCCCGGTCGAACGCGGCGACCGCGCTCGCGACCAGGCCCATGTGCTTGTGGGACACGAGCCCGAGGCCGCACGCGGCCTTGAGGTTGTGCTCGTAGTCGGAGAGCTTGCGGTCGCTCCCTTCGCCGAGCGCCCGGGCCCACGCGAGCACCTCGGCGGCGCGCGCCTTCTCCTGCTCGGTCGGCTTCTGCGCCCGGTCGGCGCGGCCCTCCTTGCAGGCCTTCACGTACCGCTCGAACGACCCGCGTGCGGTCGTGGCGGTGGACGGCTGGCCCCCTCCGCACTCGTCGTTGTCGCGGGCAGCGGACCGTGAGATCCACCCCCACAGGTTGATGGACCGGACGACCCACGACAGGTACGCCCCGATCTCCGGGACGAACGGCGGCTCCCCCATGAAGCCCCCGTCCTCGCCGCCGCACGCCGCGTGGACGTCGCTCTCGTACGCCGCGAGCGCCGCGATGTTCTCCGGGGTGTTGCCGCCGAGGAAGTCCCGGATGCACTGCCGCCCCACCTGCACCGTGCGGCCGTCCTGGTGCTCGACGATGAACGTCTCCTTGCGGCCCCGGTGCGCGAGGCAGTGCTCGCACACGGGGCCCATGGTCCGGAACCGGTCGGGGAGGTCGCGGTCCCCGGCCGCGGGGGTCTTGCGGAAGATGGGAGCGGCCGCCTCGTAGTCGACCACCGCCAGGAAGGACCACCCTTCGAACCGGGGGGCGGCGCCGGCGACGGTCACCGGGTAGACCTCCACGAACTCCAGGAAGGCCTCCCCGTCGAGATCCTCGACCCGGCGGGTGATCGTGTAGAGGTCGCCGACCGTGTAGGTGGGCTCGGGGCAACCGAGCCGGCGGGCGCGGCGCTGAAGGGCGGCGAAGCGCTCCTCGAACAGCCCGAGGCGGTGGGCCGGCACCGGGTAGACGGTCGGGGCCGGGGGAGCGGTGTCGACGGTGGCGGTGACGGTCTCGATCTCGATCTTGGTCTCGGTGGTCATGGTCGGTGTCCTTGTGACGGGGTGGCAGCCGTGGACAGGTCAGAGCGGGATCACGAACACCGCGTGGTCGCGGTAGGTGTTGACCACCGTCCGGGACCGAGCGAGCTTCGTCGCGTCGTAGGCGTCGAGCAGGTCGCCCGTCGCGAACATCACGGTGCGGTCCATCGTCCGCATCGCCTCTTTGATCTGCGCCTCGGTCCACCCCGGGTTCTGGGGGAGGAGCGCGTCCACCACGTCGGAGATGAAGACGCGGTTGTCGGAGAGGCACTTGCCCTGATCGGCCAGGTGACGGGCGGCGGACTTGATGGCTTCCACGTTGCTCACACCCCCTTGATAATCACAGGTGACCCTGTGTCAACGGGTCAGTGAAGGAAAGTCGACGGGCCAAGTCCACCGGTCTCGGCGGTCAAGGGAGGACGCTCTGCGCGCCGAGCGCGGCGAGGAGTTGCGACGCGAGAGCGGTCGCGGCGGTGCTCGCCAGGCGGGCCGCCTCGAGCTCCTTCGTCAGCCGCTCCACGTCCCCCTCCGCGCGCGCCGCGACGAGCATCGCGGCCTTGCAGTCGGCAGCCTCCCAGCACGCGGGGTGCGTCCCCACCCACCGGCGGAGCGCTTCCTGCGCCCCCGCGACGAGCGCCTTGTGCGCGGCGTCGGTTGGGCGGTCGTCGTACACCCCGTTCCCCCGAGGCTTCACGAGACGCAGGTAGGTGTTCTCGTCCTCGATCCGTCCCCCGCTCGACCGGAGAGTGAGGTACCCCCGGAGAGCGACCCCGGCGAACGTGCTGCCGTCCACGCGGACCTCGGCACGGTGCTCCGCGAGGACATGGACCCTGAACTCGCCGCGCAGTCGCCCCTCCTGCACGGTCACGGTGCCAGTCGTCTGGGCCTCAAACGCGGTGTGGTCCATCTCAGCTCTCCTCCGGAAACATCACGGTGATGACGGGCTCGCCGTTTGTCGCCCGGGCCGATCACGGCCTTGAGTTGCGTGCGAGTGGCACGCACGCGCTCGCGCACGACGTGCAGCTCAAAGAGGATTTCTGGCTGGCCTCGCGAGCGGAGGATCGCATTCCGGAGCATCCAGAAGATGTCCCACGCGCGGCCCTTCACGTCGTTGAGCGCCCGCTTGGCCGCGGGGGTGAGGGCGATGCACGCCGAGTGCACCGCGGCCGTGCACGCCACCGGGTAGAGGAAGCCAGCCTCCCTCGCGAGCTTGCCCATCTCCCCCACCGAGAGATCGACCAGGACGCCGTCTGCGATCGCCTCGAACCGCCCGTAAGCGTGGATCACCGGGGCGCCCTCGAACGGGTCGGGGATGGGGGCGGGAGCGGGCGGCAAGACGGCCACGGACAGCCCGGGCGACGCCACGGATTCCCCACCCCAGATGTCGCAGTCGTCGTCGTGCGGGGCAGTGGCAGAGCAGGTCTTGGCGTTCATGGGTGTCGTCCTCGCCCCACCAACCTAAGACGTGGTGCCCCTGTGTCAACGCTCAAGTTCACGTCCTCGCAGGTCTCCTGCGGGCGAACGGACAGATGGTCAATCCGCACCTTGACCGCTCGGCACGGAGGACTCACCCTGACCTGGCAGGAGGCACGAGACAATGCGGAGCATGGGCTACAGCGCGATGGTGCGGCAGGCGAACGAGCAGATGCTCCGGGAGCGGTTTGCGCGCATGGCGGCCGAGATCCCGCCGTGCCAGACGTGCCGGGCCACCGCCCCGTGCACGTGCGGCCGCACCGAGCGCGAGCGCGCCGTGGAGCTCGCGACCGAGCTCAAGCCGCGCCTGCGGCACCACTGGTTCGTCTGCAAGGCAGGCGACTTCTACGAGGCGCTGCGGCTCTCCGCGGATCCCGCGTGGGGTCGGTCGGGGGACCTCCGCTCCCTGTGGGTCGCAGCCCTTGCGTGCGCGAGGGTCTGCCAGGTCGAGGGTGATCCCGCGCTTGAGGCCCAGTGCGCGGCCGTGGCCACCGCGGCGAAGCTCGCCGCCGACACCCTTCCCCGCTGAAACAGGAGTCGTCCATGGACCAGCAAGCTGTCTCGTGCCCCTCTCCGCGCCCCGCGGCCCCCGCCTCGGGGGACGTGCGTGTCCTGACCCGGACCACCGGGATCGAGGTGTGGTGCCCCCACTACCCGGGGTTCATCGAGCGGGCGATGGTGCTCGGTGGCGCGTTCGCGAACGGCCGATGGCACTTCGCGGTGGGGATGGTCGAGCGGGTGCGGGACGCGTGCGTGCGGTCGTTCGGGACGACCGGGGACGACGCCCCGGACCTGTGCATCGCCCGGGTCCACCTCGGTGCGGTCCAGGACCGCGGGAGCCTGTTCCTGCTCGGTCGCGAGCTCGCGCGGCGCGCCGGCCCGAAGCACCACGTGCAGCTCGGCCCGGGCGTGACCCTGGTCGAGGGCGGCTTCTACCGGACCGGCGGCGGCCTCGGTCGCCCCCGGCTCGCGCCGTTCGCGAACACGATCCTCGAGGTGCGCGACGTGCCGCTCGTCCTCGCGGTAGAGGCAGAGCGGGTGCTCCCCGACGTGGTCGCCGTGGTCGAGGTGACCCGGTCGACCGTCTGTCACGACGCAGAGTGACCGCTCCACATTTCTTTCACTCGCGCGTTGACACGGGGTCACCGGTGATTATTGATAGGGGGTCGGCAGGAAAGCCGGCAGGAGCGGTGAGCGAGTGGCGAAGACGATGGAGAAGGCGGTCACCGAGTACAAGAAGCTCACCAAGCTGCCCGGTGGGGCCATCGTCTACCAGTTCCCGAAGGGCCATTGGTCGGTGGCCGGAGAGACCTCCGATGTCGGCCTCAGGCTCCTCGCGACCGGCCACATCTACGAGGGAGTGAAGGCGCAGCAATTCTACAGGGTCACGCTCTGAACGACAGGGGACCTGAGACCCCGAGGAACACGAGACAGCCCAAACGGCGTAGGCCCCACGGGGCGAGCGCGAGAGCGGCGAAGGGCTTTCGGATCGACTGATTGTCTACAGCCTCACGACGCGGACGAGCTGGCCCCGCGGACACAGATCGACGTGCACACCCTCGGGGGCTCAGGCCCCCTGTTCAGTCCGGTAGCTCAGTGGCAGAGCGCCCGCATCACAAGCGGGAGATCGCTGGTTCGATCCCAGCCCGGACTACCAGCACGACCGCCACGGCCGGGCGCCTTGCGCGTCCTGATAGCCCCCCGGTGGGGGCTTGTCGGAAGGAGCGGGAGAGAGAGGACAGGGACGCAGAGACCATGTCGAAGCCACAGCGTGTCGGCCCCCGCCCGCGGGGACCCGACGAGACGCACGAAGCGCGGGATGCAGGCCGGAACCACCCCCGGTCCAAGACGCACCCCGCGACCGCGGAGGGAGGGTGGACGGACGGCGACGGCGCGGGGCTCCTCCATCCCGCGCCGAAGCTCCGGAGTCCCATCCTGGCGGACATGCCCGCACCCACCGGTTGACCGACCACCATCGTCCCGCTGCTCGGGGCGGGCTCTGTCGTAGCGCAGCGCCCGCCCCGGGCCCGGGACACAGGCTCACCTCGCAGGGTGAGCGAAGGGCACGAGAGAACACGCCCCACCTACCGCGGTGTGAGCCGCGAGTCGTCGGGCCCCAGTACCCCGTGCCCTTCGCCCACCCCTCGAAAGGACTGCCACCATGAACAAGCCTCCTCGTTCTTCGACTGCGATCCAGATGCGCGCTCGCCGGCAGGCGGCGGGCCCCCACCGCGACAGGCGAGCGGGGCGCGGCAACCCTCGGACCGAGGCGCGGCGCTCCTGGCGCCGTGAGGCCGTGTCGTGACCCTCATTGGCGGCGGCGACGTGGGGTCGGTGCTGGGCGCGCTCGCGCGTGCGGAGAGGATCGGCGCTGTGGTGGCGGCGAGCGCCAAGGGGTTGCCGCGCTACTCCGATGCGGACCGCGCGAGGCTCGCCACGAAACGTGGGACCACGATGCTCGGTCCGGCGGAGCAGGGTCGCTGCGAGCACGGCAAGCTCTACAGCTTCCGGTGGAAGTGGCCTGTCGGGGGGAGCCCCGAGGACAGCGACGTGGAGATCCTCTCTCAGGGCTGCAAGGAGTGCAACGCGGAGGACGACTCGGAATGAGACCCTACAAGCACGGCAACGGCCGGATCCAGCACCGCGGTGCGGGCGCGCGATTTCGGCACTCCGCGCTCGCCGACTTCGGCATCGCCGCCGAGGTGTGCGAGGCGTGCCGCGCCGTCCTCACCCGGGACTTCGGAGCACCTCCCCCGGAGAACTGCTCGCGCTGCGGCGCGGTGATCGTGCGGGAGCGGTGCGAGCTCGTGCGCAAGCAACCCCCGCGTCACCTCGGACCCGAAGACCTCGCCGACATCCAGTCGGGGGCGTTCGACCCGTGCGGCCAGCCTGCGGTGGCGTGCCAGATCGACAGCCACGCGGCGCGCTGCGCCGAGCATGCGGACACCCCACAGGAGCGATCCCGATGACCAACCCCAGACTCGGCCCCACCGTCCGCCCCGGCGACACGGCTCCTCGGTTCGAGAGCATCGCCCACAACGTCGTGGTCGACTCCACCGTGCTCGCGGTCGCGCAGAACGCCGACCTCCGACTCGTGTTCTTCTACCTCGCCGCGGGGACCGAGCACACGCTCCCCCACGTCAACAAGCGCTCTCGCCGCTCCACTCCCCCGGCCCCGCGCCTCGGGTACGGCTGGTGGGCTCGAGGGACCGATGGGCGGCTGGCGTGGGGCGTGACCCACACCCGGCTGTGGGAAGGCGAGGCCACGCTCACCGAGGCGATCCGCGACGTGTGCGAGCGCCACCCGAGGCTCGACGTCCTCATGCTCGCGGACGTGACGGCCCTGGTTCAGGAGGAGCTGCGCCGCCCCGTGGTGCCCGTCCCCCGCCCGTGACGGGGAACGTCAATCAGCACATTGACACCGGGTCACCCGACCTTAGGTTGAGGGGGTGAGCATCCTTCCCCTCTTCGCGGACATCGTCGGTCTCCAGACCGCTGGCAAGATCGTGTGCGTGGTCGACGTCGTCCGCCGCTTCGACGTGACGGCGGCGGCCACGGCCGGCGTGGACATGCCGAAGCTCCTCGTCTCGCAACCCGACGACGTTGAGCAGGCGCGCGAGATCGTGGAAGCGCTCGTCCGGTCCGGTGCGCCCGACGTGGTGATCGTGGTCGGCACGATCGGCCGCTGGACGCTGCGGCACGTGCAGGCGCTCGCCCAGCGATCGGGCACCGAGGTGCGGACCGTGGACACCGACGCCCTTCCGGCTCCTCTGGCCGACCCGGCGGAGGTCGAGGCGAAGTTGGTCAAGGTGGTTCGCGCCGGGGACCGCAAGCTCAAGGCCGATCCGCTCGCGACCGCGATGGACCGGTTGTGGGCGCGCGTGGAAGCCGTCCACGCCTTCTGCGAGACGCGTCCCGCGCACTACGCGCTGGCGTGGGGCGTTCAGACGGGGCGCCTGTCGTCCGAGATGGAGGCCGCCCTCCGCGACATGGCCCCGACCGCGTTCGCCCGGGCGGCGATGCGGATCGCGAAGGAGCACGGCGGCAAGGCCGTGCGCGACATCTACGAGGCCTGGCGCGAGCTCGCGCTGGCCGCGATGCCCAAGGACCGGACCCACCCCGAAGGAGCCCACCAATGACCATCCCCGCGTGCTGCTCCACCCCCGGCAAGGCCTGCGACGTTGGGTGTTTCGACGATGTCCACGTGCGCGACCTCGCGCGCCGGTTCGTCAAAGTCTGCGTCACCTACCTGCGCGGCGGGTGTTCTCCGTGGCACGGGTGGGATGCCCTGAACGACCTGGCCTACGAGTGGCAGAAGGCCACCACCGACGCGCGGTGCGAGCGCGACTGGCCCGCTCTCACGGTCGGCGGACACCCGTGCGGCTTCGGCGGGTGGGTGGTGAACGCGAGCGAGGACGACATCCTCGCGCTGATCCGCGCGATCCAGGGACCGATGGACGAGCGCGTGGTGCGGCGCCGCGGGGCGGACGGGATCGAGCGGGTGACCGCCCTGCAAGAGCCCACCTTCCGACTGCCGGTCATGAAGCCTCGGGAGAGGCCGCAATCGTCACCCCGTGACGATTTCTCACGACTGGCGCATTGACACCGGGTCACCTGTGATTATCAAGGGGGAGTCGGCAACGACGGAAGGCGGATGAGACGATGACGAACAGCGAGAACCTGGACGCGGCCATCAAGGACACCGAGGAGCGGATCGCGTCCGCTCGCAAAGACGCCACCGACGCTGCGATGCGGGAGGGAGCGTTGCTCGACCGCGGAGACCGGGCCGGGTTCCGCGCTTGCCGCGCCGTTCGCGTGGAGGCCGAGTGCCGGATGGAGCGGCTCGAGCGACTGAAGACCGAGTGGGTCCTTCGACGGAAGGCCGCGTGAGGCGGCGACAACGGGGGCGACTGGCTCGGACCGCGGCGCGGTACCGGGCCTTTCTGGTCAGGAGAACACGATGATCACCATCCACACGCACGAGGGCCCCGTGGCGCTCGACCCGTCCGGCGCCTCGGTCTCTCTCTCGGGAGAGACGCTGAAGATCGAGCACGTCACGGCGCTCGATACCCCGGTCGACGGCTACACCTGCGCGCTCAGGTGCAAGCGCGAGAACGACTCGGAAACCCGCGTGCTCCGGGTCGACGTTGGCACCGCACTGGCGGTGCTCGCGCGGCGGCTCAAGCACGCGATCGCGTCCGGCGTCGAGGCCGACCAGACCGACGCGATCGACCTCACCACCGCGTTCACCGAACGCCTCGCGGAGATCACCACTCCGGATCTTCGTCGACTCGGAGGCCTTCTCCGGGGTGAACCGCGCCGGCGAGACGGCGAGGTCCAGACCGAGGACGAGACCGCGGGTGGCGCCGCTATCCTCGGACGGGTGCTCCCCCGTCTTCCGCTTGCCCCCGCGCCCCGCTGAGGGACTGCCACCCTCGGGGCATGGTCCCCTACCACTCCCCCATCCCCTGGCGCACGCGGCTCACCAACGTTGCGCTCCTCCTCGGCGCCATTCTCCTCGCGGCCCTCCTGATCTTCGGCCCGGCCCTCATGCTGGCCGGCTGCGCCCCCGCTCTCCCCGTCCACTACGCCGGCCTCGCCGCCAACCGCGCCCTGCCCGTCCTGATCCGCATCGAGGAGCAGGAGGGGGACGTGGTGATCGCCGAGCACGCCGGCAACGACATCACGACCACCGCCGGCCTCGCCCTGGTCGAGGCACGGTGGGCACCGTTCTGGCGGGCGTGGGAGGCCTTCATCGCGGCGCAGCGCGCGTGGGCCGACGCGTTCGAGCGCCACGCCCCCGCCGCCGAGCTCGACGCCGCGGAGAAGACCGCGGTGGCCGCCTTCTGCGTGGCGCGCGCGGCCCTGCCCCCGGACGTCCCCGGGGAGCTGCTCACCGTCGCTGCTATAGCCTGTCCCTGATGCCCACCACCGATCCCCGCCTCGCCACCACCGCTCGTGTCCTGTCCACCCTCGCCGGTGTCGCGACCAGCGCGAGCCCCTACGTGCCCGGCACCGCCGGCACGGTCGTCAGCGCGATCGGCGCGGCGCTCGGACTGGGGGCCGACATCGCCGCGGTGGGGCTCGACCCAGTGGTGACGATCGAGCGGGCGAAGAGCGCGGAGGACGCGCTGCGGGAGATGCGGGCGCGGTGGGCGGCGCGGCGGAAGACCGCGGTCGCCGGAGGGTGACTGCTCAGGCCCAGACGAAACCGAGGTCGCGGAGGTCGTCACGGGAGATCACGACCGGCAGCCGCAGGTAGCAGCGGCGAGCGAGAGTCTCGTCGGTGAACGCACGTTCCATCCGAGTATCGTCGCCGCCTTTGAACTGGATCCGGGCACCGCTCGACTCGATGAGGAACCGCATTCCAACGAGGTCGCCGGACCACGAAGGGTGCCAGTCATCCGTGGTGGGGCGGAAGGTCCACCCATCTCGGCGGAGATCGGACATCACCTCTTCCACTGTGCGCGGCGGGGGATTGTAGACGCGGCCCATGTCCCGGAAGATAAGGCATCGACCGCTGTCGGTCAATCAGGCATTGACACGTGGTCACCGCGACTCAGGTTGAGGCTATGACCTCGCTCGCTCCCCCCGTCCACCCCGCTCCCGAGTCTCTCACCGTCACGAACAGCGTCGCGATCGGCGGCAAGGTGCTCGTCCTCCTGAGTGCCCTGACCGAGGCCGATCTCCCCGCGGTGGGGAGCAGCCTCCGGGTGAAGGACGGCGCGGGGACGTGGTGGCTCGTGGTCGCGTACGCGGATCGCCAGGCCGACCACCACGCCGGTGGACACTGGGCGGAAGTCCGGGTGTCCGGTGGGCGTCCTTGCCCGGTGGCCGACCGCGGTCCGGTCGAGTGGATCCAGGACGCGCCGCTCGCGGGGTGGTGAACCTCCCCGGCTACTCACCCCCGCCGCCGCCCTCCCCCACCTGGTCGAACAGCCCCACCTGAAGCGGCCGCTCCCGCGGTTGTGGGGGCTCGAACCCCGCCACCCCACGCCCATCCCCCACCCGCTCGAAGCCGTCGAGATAGACCCCCTGGCGTGCCAGCGCTGCGGTGAGCCGCGCGAACCACACTCCGGGCCCGAACGTCATGACCACCGCCGCCTCGCGCGACTGCTCCTGACGCGGGTCTCCCACCGTGCACTCGGCCACGGGGTTCGGGCGGCCCTCGAAATGGTCCTGCCAGTTCGTGAGCATTCGCGGCCCGTCGTCGGCGCCGTTCGTGCGCCCGGTGACCGCCGAGAAGGCGTTCGAGTCGCACGTGACCTCGGCGCCAGGGACGAACCGACGGAGCACGTCCACCATCGCCTGGTAGCGGGCGTTCCGGGGCCCCATCCCGAGCAGGTGCACCGCGGTCGCGCGGCGCTCGCGGAGGAAGGCCTCTAGCACGTGGACCGGCATCGCGACCTTGTTGCCCGGGATCCCCCGCGAGAAGTCGTCGAACCCGAGGATCTCGGCCGCCGTCCGGTCGAACGCAGCGGGCGCCATCGCTCCAAGCTGGATCGGTACGATCACCCGGGCCCCCAGGCGGCGCGCGGTGCGCATGGGGCGCGCGAACGCGGCGAGCCGGGCAAGGGTCTCTTGCTGGTGCCCCACCCGGTCCGGGGCGACGATCCAGGCGCGATCGCCGAACGCTCGCGCGATCCGGAGCATGACGGCCACCCTGCGCCGCCACTCGTCCCGGGAGATCGGCGCCACCATCTGCTCGGCCGCCCGGCGGAGCACGGCCACCGCGGAGGGCTCGAGCACCACGGGGGCCGCCACCCCGCTGGCGCTCGCCCCGATCCGGTCCACCGAGAGCCACCCGAACCGCACGAGCCGTCGGTCCACCCGGTCGCGCGCGGTCCGGAGCGCGCCGTCGATGCCTGGCTTGTCGACCCGCTGCCCCGTGCAGTCGAACGTCTCCCAGTACACCCAATCGGAATCGTCATCGGTGATCTTGCTGATCTGCGCGCGCACCCGACCGTGCTGGTCGAGCCGCACCTCCAAGACCCGAGACCGCCCCGGGTCGCGAGCCCGCACGTACTCGGCCGGGGGTGGGCGCCAGTCGGTGAGGGTTGGAGGCGCCGGCTCGGGAGCAGGATGCTCGACGAACGAGATCAGCGGAGACGGGGCGGGTTGGGGTGGGCGCGGCGCCGGGGTCCGCTCCGGGCACCGCGGGGCGTAGTGTCCGGGCTTGTGGCAGCGGGAGCAGGAGCGGGCGGACATCGAATACTGACCGTATTCAGCAACGCATCGGCATGACCACGGCCGTGTAATTCGCGGTGTCGTCGTTGCTCGGCGGGGTGATCATCATCGGGTCGAGCTCACCCCCGAACCCGAGCTCCACTTCGTCGTCGAGCAGGATGCTGAGCACGTCGAGCAGGTACTTCGCGTTGAAGCCGATCGTGATCTCGGCGCCCGCGTGGTCGACCGGGACTTCGTCGAACGCGTTCCCGCTCTCGGGGCTCTCGCTCGTGATGCGCAGCGCGCCCTTGACCAGCGTGAGCTTGATCCCGCCAGTGCGATCGCTCGCCGCGATCTGGATCGCCTTGACCGCGTCGATCAGGGCGAGGCGAGGAACACGCACCTTGGTCGCCACGCTCGCCGGGATGACCTGTGCGAAGGGGGGAAACGTGGCGTCAACCAGCTTCACCGAGAACTGCATGCCCGCGACCGTGATGAACGCGCAGGGGCCCGACTGCTCGAGCGTGAACGTCGGCACCTTCTCCGACCTCGCCTGATCCAGGAGACGGCGCAGATCACTCACCGCCCTGAGCGGGAACAGGAACGTGCGGCACACGCCGTCGGCGGCCAGGTCCCCGTGGCGGACATCCATCTTCGACAGGCGATGACCGTCGGTGGAGACGGCCACCATCCGGTTGCCCCGGATCTCGAGCAGCATCGAGTTCACGTGCGCCCGGGTCTCGTCGGTGGAGATCGAGAAGTGCGTGCGGGTCATGAGGAGCGCGAGCATGTCGACCGGGATCGTCCACCGATTCCCGTCCGGCGCGGGCTTCGGCAGCATCGGGAAGTCGTGCCCGGGCAGGCCGTGCAGGCTGTACCGCCGCGCGTGACCGACGGCCTTGACGGTCGCCTTCGACCCCTCCCCGACCGTGATCTGGATGGGGCCGTCCGGCATCGCCTTCACGCGCTCGTAGAGGTCTTTCGCGGGGACCGCGATCGACCCGCTGGCCGCCACTTCGCACTCGCACGTCCCGGTCATCGCGCGGTACAGGTCGGTCGCGGCGACGCGAAGCTGGCGCTGTCCGTCGGTCGACAGCAGCACGTTCGCGAGCGCGGGGACGGGGCTCTTCTTGTCGGGGATCTGATGGATCCGATCCATCAAGCGCTCGAGGTCTCTCTTCGCGACGACAATATCCAGATGGCTCATGAGGTCTCCACGGGAGGGGTTGAGAAAGAAGGGGGGAGTGAGAGTCGAATGGTGCCAGTGTGGCTGGTCACGCCTTCGCCGCGAACAGGTGGTGAGGGTCGCTCGCGCCCCCGCCGCTCGGGGTGAGCACGGCGTACAGAAACTCCAGATCCACTTGCCGCCGCGCGCGCCCGCGACCGGTTCGCGTCCCGATGTTGGAGGACCGCCGGATCTGCCCGGGCGTCCCGTCCTCGTTCACCTTCCGCGTCACCTCGGAGGGCTGCCCGCAGAGGTAGGCGTCGATCGCGTCCATCACGTGGCGCAGACCCTCCCCGAGGACGACCTTGCCGCGGTCGCGCGCGGCGACCGCCAACTCCTGCATGCGCATGCGCGCCCGCCCGCACCCCCCCACCCGGGGACCCTGGTGTCCCGGGAGCAGGCGCCCCGTGCAGAGGTACCAGTACGTGGCCGCGGTCTGGTACCCACCCCGGGCGAACAGGACGTGGAGCACGCCCCCGTCGACAGGGAGCCCCGTGGGGCCGGTCTGCGCCCAGACGATCGACCGGAGCACGGCGTCCCAGCAGTCGGCGGGCATGCCCGGCGGGCAGAAGTCGGTGGCGAGCGCGACGTCGAACCGGTGCGCGGCCGCGACGCAATCGCTGCACGGGCGCCGGGCCGCGAGGACATCGGCGATCGAGCAGCCCAGCATCCACGCCACCTCCTCCGCCGGCGCCCCGGGCCACCGCGTATCGTAGGCGTGAACCCGCCCACGCTCGGGGCAGGATGGGCAGGAGACGATGTGGGTCGGCGTGTCGTGCAGCATCGGGGCTCTGTCTCAGGTTCGGTACGAGGGTGGTCGGCCGTGCAGTGTGTCAGCCGTGTCGTGCACGGGACAGGGTGCGTCCGCGCCGAGCGTGCGTCAATAGGCACACTGACCGAACCCGTGTAATGGCGGCGGGAGTTGCCGTCAGCGTGGGTCTTGACCGTCGCTGCGTCGTGACGCATGTTCAGTGGTGAGTGATCCGCACGTACCGCTACCCGCTGCACCCGACCGTGGCTCAGGAGGCTGTACTCCTTGGGTGGCTCGGGCAGTGCTGCGACCTCTACAACGCGGCCCTTCAGGAGCGCCGCGACGCCTGGAAGAAACAGCGGGTCTCGATCGGATTGTACGGCCAATACAAGGGGCTCACGGAGTGGCGCCAGTCCGACACCGACGGCGCAGCCGTGCCAGCGTGGGTCCAGCGGTCCGCGCTGGCCCGGGTCGACCGGGCCTTCAAGGCGTTCTTTCGCCGCTGCAAGAGCGGCGCGAAGCCAGGATTCCCCAGGTTTCGCAAGAAGCGCCGGTACGACAGCTTTTCGGTGCCATGGGAGACTGGTTCTGGCGGCGCACGCCTGAGCGGTAGCCGCCTTTCCCTCCCCAAGCTGCCGGGCATCAAGGTGCACCTGTACCGCCCGCTGCGGGGCACGCCGTTGCAGGTGACGGTGCGCCGGGAGCCGGACGGCAAGTGGTCTGTCTCGTTCGTCTGCGAGCTTGGGGCCGCGTCCCCGCTGGTCGCCCCCGACCGCGTGGTGGGCATCGACCTTGGCCTGAAGTCCCTTGTGGTGACCAGCGACGGGGAGGTGATCGAGAACCCGCGGCCCGCGGCCCGGGGAGCAGCGAAGCTGGCCCGTGCCCAGCGCGTCCTCGCGCGCCGCAAGAAGGGCAGTCGCTCGCGGGAGCGGGCTCGGATCCAGGTGGCCCGTGCCCACAGGCACGTGGCGAACCAGCGGCTGGACCATGCCCGGAAGACCGCGGCGTCGCTGGTCGGCCGGTACGACGTCATCGCTCACGAAGACTTGCGGATCGCGGACATGAGCCGCGGCCTGTTCTCGAAAGGCATCAACGACGTGGGATGGGGACTGCTCCTCCACTGCATCGCGAGCAAGGCTGAAAGCGCCGGCAAGCGAGTGGTGGCGGTCGACCCCCGCGGCACCTCCCAACGCTGCTCCGGCTGCGGTGCGGTCGTGCCGAAAGACCTGCGAACCAGGGTTCACGACTGCCCGCACTGCGGTCTCCGGCTCGACCGGGACCACAACGCGGCCGTCAACATCCAGGCGCTCGGTAGGAGCGCGGTGTCCCAACCGCCAGCACTGGCGGCGTAGGCCCGAAGGTCGGCGCGAGCCGGCCACTGCCCGCTGCGATCACTGTGGACGGCTCTCGCCCTCCGGGGCGAAGGATCAGCAGGCGAGTCTCGGGCTCGCGCGCGGTGACCAGCCGACCGTCACCCTGCCGTCGGAGCTGCCGGCGTCGGCGCTCCCGGCTCCGGGAGCTTGAGGTCGGGCACGTGGTTGATCACCTTCCACCCGAGCTTGCCGAACCGCAGCACGGCGTCCTGGAAGGTGGTCGTCACCGCCGTGCTCTTCGCGGCCGTCGTCACGTTGTAGGCTGCATCGATCTGGCCGTAGAACGCCTGGAGCAGCGGCGCCAGCAGGCGGCAGAACACGAGCCCGTCCTGCGACGCGGACCCCTGGATGAACTGCTGAACGAGCGGAGACGCGGTCGCCCCGATCACCGTGAACGCCGAGGGCGTGCCCCCGAGCGCACCGATGTGTTCGGCCACATCGTCGGTGAGGCCGGTGACCAGCGTGTAGAGCTCGCCGAAGAGGTCGTGCAGCGGCCCGAAGGACGCCCCCTTCACGTTCCAGTGCGCGTGCAGGAGGACCAGCGACAGGGCGATTCCGCTGTCAACGATCGGTTGGATCAGGGCGATCCCTTGGGTGCGGTCGACTTCCGGGAGCGGAACAAGAGAGGCGAACGGCAACGGCATGGTGCCGCGAGCGTGGCGCGACGGGCGCGGGCCAAAACCGACACGACCTGTCAGCATTCAGATTGACAACGCGCGGCCGCGTGGTGAGATTCATGGCCCATGACGCCGCTCACCATGCCCCGCGCGACCCCTCCGCTCCTCCCCTCTCGCCGTGCCCGGTTGGAGGCGATCCAGGCCTGTGCCCGCGCGGCGCTCGCGGCGGTTCCCGCGGGGACCGGGGTCGGGATGTTCCCCCGCCCGGTCGACACGTCCGCGGTGGACGCCGGGTGGCCGGCGGCGGTGATGGCGCCGAGCCCGCTGGAAGCATTGGCGGCCCTCGTGAGGGCTCGTCGCACCGGGCGCGCGATCCCCGCGCAGGCGGCGGCCCGGGCCGCGGTAGCGCGCTTCCTGGCGGCGGCGGGACTGTCCTTCGCGCGGTGCGGGAACGTCGTGTTCCACCTCGGCGCGGACCGGTACGTGGCGGCGGGTGACGGCTTCGTGGCTCGCGCCGGGGCGCTGCGGGTGACCCTGGAGAAGCCGGCGAGGGGGCATGG
>ERZ869921.549-NODE-549-length-21791-cov-10.330236_pt1 | contig 21791 bp, 38 predicted proteins | sample MGYA00579310_ERZ869921 | MGnify/ENA primary metagenome ERZ869921 (study PRJEB32216, sample SAMN09231816) | wastewater metagenome | place: USA: Maryland | collected 2016-06-21 | study: EMG produced TPA metagenomics assembly of the PRJNA472060 data set (Reclaimed...
GATTAAGAAACTTAGTTACATCAGTTGGTGCTTTCACCTTGACTGGTATAGATGTCATTATAAGAAGGGGTTATCATTTAGTTTGTTCAGTAGGACAGTTTGTACTTACTGGAATAAATGCGTGTTTAAGAGCAAGTAATATTTGGAGTAATTCAACTAAAAATTCAACTTCATTTACAAACAGCACAAAAAATACACCAAGTTGGACAGACCAAAATAAATACTAAAATATATGGTTATAAAAGAAATAAAAATAAATAGATTTGAAGGCGGACTTACAGAAAACATGCGTGATACAACAGGCAACAGACTTTGGTATACTGAAAATGTTTTACTTGAAAAAAATCTAGTTTCACAAACAGCAAACAATAATGTACAAAATACAGCAGGTTATAGTTCAGCATTTTCAATAATAAAGTTGGTAGATAAAGCAGGTACTTTGTATGGTTATGGACAAAATAATGCAACTGATAAGGACACTACAATTTACAGTAAATCATATGGTACTTCATCTAATTGGGCGGCAGTAACTAATGGAACTTTAACAGGTACATTAATGAGATTATATGACCCATTTTTTGTAACTTATGGTGGAGATTTATATTTTGATGGTGGTAATAACTATATTTGTAAATATTCTGGTACAACAATGACTAACAACTGGCTATCGTTTAATGGTGGTATGTACGGTGGTATTGTGTGGCAAGGAAATATGTATGGTTATAGTGGGCAAAAAATATACAAAATAACTACTGCTCCAGCCGCAACAAATATGATAGATATTCCAGATGGGCAAACCATTACAAATATGGTTGGTTATGGTAATTATCTTGCTATTGTTTGTACATCATCAACTGGTGTTTCAAAAATGTACTTATGGGACGGTATAACGACAACAACTTTCGCTGAAATAATAGAAATTGGTGTTGGAGAAGTTTCTGGTGGAACAATACTTGATGGTACTATTTATGTAACAATGAGTTTAGGTAATAGAAGGGGTTTTAGTATCATGGCTTATTCTAGCGGTAGATTTATTTCAGTTTACAATTATACTGGTAGATATAATAGAGCTAGAACATATAACTATACATTCTTAGGTTCTAAACCAAAAACAGCTTCAGGACATATATATTTTATAGTAATAGGTACTCGTTCAGATTCAACTTACGCACAAATATATGAAGCTCAAATGTTTAGGTATGGTAAAACAAATCCAGAAGATTCTAACTCATTAAGTCTTTGGAAAACATATAATTCTGTAGGTACAGGTTCAAATTCACCGATTAATCTTGGTAATGATTTTGTTATATATGAAACATCGGTAGGACAAGCACAACCACAAATGTTAGCGTCAGTACTTTATAGTATGGACGGAAGTTATTCTTCTTTCTATTATGAAATGACTAATGTTTATAACGCAACTGAAGATACTTCGTCTGCTTCTGCTATTATCGAAACAACGGTATTAAATTGTGGTGATTCTAATAAAGAAAAACAACTTAAAGCAGTTTCACTATTTTATGATCCTCTACCAACGACTGGGAGTGTTATATTAAAATATAAAATTAATGAAGATATAAATAAGGCGACATCAACTTGGACTACCGTCTTTACAGACACAACAGATTACGCAGTTTCACATTCAGCGGCAGTTATAGAATCAACAAGTGCAATTTTGCCGACATTTAAAGAAATACAGTTCAGGATAGAATTATCAGGAAATGCTAAATTAACTGGTTATAAGTTTAAATATGAAGAATTAGCAGAAAATAACTACTAAAACATGGATACAGAAGCAAAATTAAAAGAATTAGAAAGACAAATAGAGGACTTAAAAAGACAAGTTTACAAAAATCAATTCTCTAATCTTTATGTATTTGATGAAAAAGTTAAATTCAGAAATAGATTAATATTTCCAAAACTTGATACACCTATTGCAACATCAACAACAGATTCAACAGGTAAAATAGCAATGGAAGATGATACAGGAACAATTAGATATATACCATACTTTTAATTGCCTTTTTAGTAAAAATATGGTATAATATAGTTAAATTAAAAATCTCATGGCAACTCAAAATCAACAAATAATTGACCCAAAAACAGGAAAGGTCACATATGCTTCAGGAAGTAATATAGACACAACAAATACAACAGCACCTATTATAAGTGTTGACGGTTTGGGTGCTACAACACCATCTATAAATGTTCCAACACCTATTGTTGATAATTCTTTGAATGGTGCAATGGCAGGTGCAACTTCTTATACCACTTCAAACCCACCACCAGTTGTAAAGAGTGCTGGGGAGGTATTGACAGAAGGTTTAAAAAATGTTCCAGTAGTTGATGAAAATGCCATAAGGTCTACACTTGAAGCAAACGCAGGATTAACTGAAAAAGCAACATCAGTAAGAAACTTAAAATCACAAATTGATGCAATTAATGCGGAAGCAAATGCAGCGACACAATCGCTAGAATCAGGTAGTGCAGGAAAAGATGTAACTTCAACTTTTCTGGGCAAACAACAACAAGAAATACAAAGACAAGCATCTATTAAGACTTTGCCCCTTACAGCACAATATCAGGCAGAATCAGGTGATTATCAAGCAGCTAAAGACAGTGTTGATAAGGTATTTACTGCAACAGTAAACTATGAAAAAGCAGTATATGATAATAAAGTAAATGCTCTCAATGCCGCATACACAGTTGCAAATGATGAAGAAAAGAAAGCCCTTGACAAAAAAGCATTAGAATATTCAAAAGAAAAAGACGCAAGAGAAATTCTTAATACACAAAGAAGTGACGCCATGAATGCTGCTGTAAAAGCAGGAGATTATAAAACAGCAGGACTTATTGCAAGTGCTACTGATAGTGCTTCTATTTCAAAATATTTAGGTACAATAAAAGTTTCTGGTGCAGACGCATTGGATATTGCTATAAAACAAGCACAATTAGATAAACTTAAAAAAGAAACTTCATTACTCGGTGAACCAACCGCAGCAGAAAAGAAAGCAGAGGTTGCAGCGATGAAAGAAGCAAAATCAAGTATTCCTGTTTTACAAAATAAAATAACTGACGCAAATGACATACTTACAAATTCAGGTATGGCTTCTAGAGTTGGTACAAACTTCTTAACTAGAAAAACAGTTGGTGAGGGTTTTGTTGGTGGTGTAACAAATGCAATAGGTAATGTTGTTAAAGCACCATTAACACTTGGAGTTGGTACAGTGAAAGATATCGCCGCATCAGTTTCAGGTTCAGGACAAGATTTTTCAGCTTCAGTACACAAACTTGTTGGTGGTATGACTTTACAAAACCTTATTGACGCAAAATCAAGGGGTGCAACATTTGGAGCACTTTCAGAAGGCGAACTAAGTTTGTTAGCTTCATCAGCAACTAAAATTAATGATTGGGAAATAAAAGACTCAAAAGGTAATGGTATTGGTGTTTGGGATATTGATGAAAAATCATTTAAAAAAGAAATTGATTTCATAAAATCAGAAACAGCAAGAGCATTACAATTATCAGGACAATCAGTATTGGCAGATGATGAAAATAAAGTACTTGATAGTGTATATGGTTCAAATACAGTTTTATCAGCAGATAATTATTTTAAATAAAATGGCGTTTAACGAACAAGAACAAGCAATAATTAAGTACGGATTAGCCAATGGAAAATCCCGTGCAGATGTAGAACAAGCCCTAACAAATTATAGGACTGGTGTTACGCCAACAAAAGAATCTGCCCCAGCTGAAAAAAAACCATCATACACAGAAAAAGTTATTGATAATGTAAGCACAGATATGGCTAACAGAGCTGACAGGGTTGGTGCAATTTTAAATAGAAAAGATACAGGCACATTAGAAAAAGGTGTTCAGGTTTTTGGTCAAGGTGCAGGTATGGCGGCAAACGTATTAGAACAAACAGTAGCAAAAATTCCAGGAGTTGATAAAGTAGCTGGTGCTATTGGTGCAGGTATAAATTGGTTAGCAACATCAAAATATTCTCCAATTAAAATGATTGGTGATATTATTGGTAATAGTAAAGCATTACAAGAAGCAACTAAATTGTATGATACAGACCCTAATTTTAAAGATACAGTAGACGGTGTAGCAAATGCAGTAAGACTTGGTGGAGATGTTTCAGCCGCTATGGACGCCGCAAACTTTGGTAAAAATGTTACAGATAAACTTGTAAAGAATGTAAAAGATTCTGGTGTTATTCCAGATACTATAAATACAGTTAAAGATACAACTGGTAGGGTTGTTGACGCAACAAAAAATGTTGCAGGTAAAGTTTTAGATAATAAAGATTCAAAACTATTAAGTATATTTACAGGTGAAAATCAATCAGTTGTAGATGCGGCACTTAAAAATCCAGAGGCGGCAGATTTGGGTATTAAAGGTGGTGATACAGCATTAAGAACGGCAGTACAAACAGGGGCAGAATCTTCTATTAAAGCAAAAACTGCATTTATAAAAGGACAAAGTGACGCAGTTGCTAAAATAGTTGGTGATAGTACAGCAAAAGTAAGTAGACAAAAAGTTCTATATCAATTTGTTGATGACCTTAAAGCAAACGGAGTTGATTTTAAGAATGGTAAAGCAAACTTTACTACAAGTAAGATAAATACAAATCCTGGGGAAGTTAGCAAAATTACATCAGCATATACAGCAATTAAAAATTGGAAAGATTGGAGTGTTAAAGGTGTGCATGAACTTAAACAAATTATTGGTGGTTATACGAAATTTGCAACAGAAGCAGGTGGTAGTTCAAAATCTCCATTTTTAGGTAAGTTCTATAAGTTTGTAAATGATACAATAAAAGAAACTTTACCAGCAGATAAGGCAAAGGCATATGACGTTCTGAATACAAAGTTTGGTGAAAATATTGGATTATATGATGACATGGTTGACGCATTTAATTCTGGTGACCCATTCTCAAAATTATCCCAAATATTTGGTTCAAATAAAGATTCACTAAGACAGATAGTAGACTTCTATGAAAAAACAACTGGTAATCAAATTGCCCCAGTTATTGCAGGTAGAACATTAGCAGAATCAAGACCAGCCGCATTTGGATTCTTAAACCCAAGACAATGGATTGACTTCTTTATTGACCCACAAACACAGGCATCAATAGTTACAGGTTACGGTAAAATTAAAAAATAATTGCCAAGATAACCAATATGATTAGTATTGGAATAATGTGTGCGATTATTGTTACAAAAATTGCTTTTATAAAATCTTTCATATAATTATTATATAGTTATTATGATTAAAAGTAAATATAGACATAATTAAAAAAGTATGGTATAATATAATAAGAATATGGAAGAAAATAAACAACAAAACATAATAAGAACAGCGTTTAGAAGTGAATTAACATGGATTGTCTTTATTTTAGGGCTTTTATGGGGTGCAGTACAGGGTATAGTTATGCCACTTCAAAAACTACAAATACAAATTACAACTGTACAAGAACAGTTGATCAGTCTAGATGATGTAAAAGATACAATATCAATAATACAACAAGACCATGCTAGGTTTATTGAACAACAAAAAAGCCAAGACGCACAAATAACCACAATTATTAATAGACTTAATAATCTTAAATAACATGTTAGAAAAATACATTGGTGCGATAGATAATCAATCAGTTGCACAAAAGAAAAATAACTTCAAATTAGAAGAGGTTTGTTCTGCACCAGAACCAGTAAAATGGGTTGAAAAAACAGACTGGATAAAATATCCTATTCGTAATCAAAATGGTTCTAGTCAATGCGTGTGTATGACACTTGCCACAGAAATGGGTATTTTGTTTAAACAAAAATACGGCACATTTATAGACTTTACATCAGCTTTTCCATATCAACAAAGAGGTGATACTTCACAAGGAGGTTGTACATCAAACGATGTTTATTCTATTTTTCCTAAAATTGGTAATGTGTTTGAATCATTTATGCCAAGTCAAAACTTGCACGAAGCAGAAGTTATGGCTATTGAATTAAGAAACTACTACAAAGATTTAGCTAAAGTTTTTACAGTTAAAAGAATTGAACTTCCGATAGATTTTGAAACAGTTGCATCAACAGTACAAGCAACTGGTAAAGGTGTAATGGTTTGGTTTAAATTTTCTGCACCAGAATGGACAGACACACCCCAAGTACTACCACAACCAACAACTAGTGGACATAGTGTTACGGTGGTTGATTTCCTGCTTAAAAACGGTAAGAAATACCTTGTAATACAAGACTCATGGGGTTTACAATACGCAATAAACGGTTATAGGTTAATTTCAGAAGAATATTTTAATGCAAGATGTTATTTAGCTTCATACCTTAAAACTTTTGAAACTTTAGATACGACAGTTGCAACAAGACCAAAGTTTGATGGAACAATAGTTTCATTACAAAAATGTTTAAAGTGGGAAGGTTTATTCCCTGCAAATGTTGCAGAAGTAGAAAGTTATGGCAATATAACAAAACAAGCCGTAATTGCCTTTCAAAAAAGATATGGAATAACTCCAATATTAGGAGTATTTGGTTCTATAACCAAAGCGAAGTTGTACTTGTTATATCCTTAGTTTTTTCTAATTGTAGTTTATAGTAATCAAGTGCATTTACCATTGGGGGATTATATTTTAAGTCCCTCAATATTTTCATTCTTTCTTCACCAATTTCTTTAAGCATTTTTTCATAAAATACTGCACCCTGACCACCAAACCAAATATTACAACGGCTACATTGCCATCTTAGTATTCTTAAATCATATTTTAAAATAGCAGATAAGGACGCCTTAGCCCACATGTGACCAAGTTGTCTGTTGCTTCCTTGCAAGTCTTTAGCGTTACATGTGTAACAATCAACTGTTCCGTCTTTATTAGCAAAAATCTTTAATGCTACTTGGCGTGATTCTTCCCACAACTGGTCTTGCACCTTTCGTATTTCACTTTTGCTTTTTTTACGCATATTAATCTAGTGTTTCGTCAGTTTCTTCGGCTAAAACTGCATGTAATGGGCATTCATCAATACCCAAAGTATCACAAAGACACTCTTCTTCAAAAGAATCTTCAATTTCAATATTTTCCTCGTCATCATCTACCATTTTAGGAGTAAACTCTAAATCAACTAGGGGTTTTCTTTCTTCATTAAACTGTTCGTCGTACCAATCTGTCATACTTTTTTAATTATTACTTATATTATACCACCTTTTTACTTTTTTGTAAAGTAGTAGCTTCCTCGTGCATTATGCCAAAGGTGTTAAATACTATGGCGGCTAGGTGGTCTTCATTTTTCTCTATATCACTACCCTCATACTTATTTGACAAATATTTTTGTATGTGGCGTAATAATGATTGTTCATAATTAGATATTGGAATACCTTTTTTAAAATTACCTGCACCATATTTATACTTTTTACCAGTCATGTATTTGGCATACCTTTTCATTGCCAACCATGATATAGTTTCAATGTAATCTTCTTTACCATCTTGACTATCCCTTATAGCACCTGTATTAAACTTAGTTATTTTTGACTTGCTCATATATTTTTTCTATTCCCGTTATTAAATCACTATTATGTATGTAAAATGGGTCGCATTCTTTTCTACCGTCTATTGTCCTTACTGCATTTGCTACTATTTGTCCTATACGCCAAGTACCTTTTGTTTTAAGGTTTATCTTAATAAGTAAATGACAAAACTCTGCTATATCGTCTTTTTTAGTTTGTCTTTCTATTTTATTTAGCATTGATTTTTTTAGTTATTTTATTTAATAAATATTCATATAAATATGCTTGTGCTTCCATTTCATCATCTAGATTATGGTGTCTTGCAATCATAAAAACTAAGTGGTGTAATTCGTGTAAAAATATAGCTAAATGTTCCCAGTTATTAATATAATGGGGCATATATAATAATCTTTTGTTATCATCACTTTCAATTACTATACCGCTAAAGGTATCCCAGTCTTGTTTTTCAATTTCCTTTAGCATTAACTCATGTCCTTGATACTTTTTAACTATTTTAATTAATTCTTTTTTAGTATAACCAACAGCAATTAAATTATCAGTTTTATATACCCCACTATCTTGTACAAAGTGCATTTTAACTGATTTTACTTCTTTAATTTTCTTTATTTTTTTTATCTTTTTACTCATACTTTTTCATTTTTACCAAAAGACCATTTGCCACAACAATTACACGATATTTTTTTGCGTTTAGTCTTTCCACCATTTGAATAATACCAACCACGATGTCTTATTTTATCACTACCACACTTTAAACACTTAGTTATGTCTATATATATTGCTGGACTATTTGTTGCCCAAGAACTTAATTTATCATAAACTTTTTCAAGTAATACAACATCTTGTATATTGTACTTAATCATTTTATCCCATGATTCTTTTTTTCCTGCCATACAACCAAACCACAAATCTTTATCGGTTTTAATCTTTCTACCAAGCCCTAAATATTCACCCAAATCGTCTAATCTATTACTATTAAAACGAAACTTATTTCTTGCAATTTTTAATGTGTCAATAGTCTTATACGGTGATGGTGGCGTTAGTCCAAACTTTATAAAAAACGCATTTGCCATTTTAATATCAAAATTATCACCATTTTGGGCAATTATGATATCCGCTTCATCAAATAGTTTGTGTAATTTTCTTACAAGTTGTTTTTGTGATAATTTATTTAAACTATCAGCTTTTACTTCTTTTTCTCCAAGCCACTTATACGCATAACATAATAAGTATCTTTCTTTTTTAAACGCTATAACATTTTGCTCGTATTTTTCCCAAACATATGCAAGGTTAGGTGCAGTCTCAAGGTCAACGAACAGTACTTTTTGCTTTAACATGCCTATATTATACAATGTTTTACCACTTTCTTCCTAATCTTATCTGTGGACAATTTGTTAAATATTAGTTTTTGTGGTATAATTATCTGGTATGTTCTAAATAAAATAAGGAGGTGCAACCATGTTTGATTTGAAAGGTTACAACACACATCAAATTATTGACGCATTAACATGCCCAATAAACAGACATTGTACAAGAGTTGAACATTCTTGCACCGACGAGGATTTATATCATCATCCAGAATGGCTTTTGCAACATTATTACGAAAATAAGGGTGCAGAAAAATGGGCTAACGACCATAGGATTGAATTTGGCTACAAACAACCGTGAAAGGAGGTGGTCTATATCTAATAAGGGGGCTAATCACCCCCTTTTCTTATTCTTAATCACTGTGGACAACTAACCATTGCACTATAAACCATACCAAAGTATAATAGATATAGGTCATTGACAATTTGATATTAAACACAAAGTATGGTATAATATACTGTATGAATCCGATTATAACATCAGCTTCAAAAATAGTATTTATCGTAATGACACTAGCATTAGTTGCAGGTCTTTTTACTTCAAAGATTGACCCAAAAGACTTTATGGTATTGGCATCTATGGTATTTACTTTCTACTTTGCAAATAAAGGTGAGTCATCACTTCCAAACGCAGGTAAATAGTTACAGTACGGCAAACTCATAAACCCCAATTAGTCGTTGGGAATATTGCAATAGCTTTATGAGGAGATTTTCTGTTGTTCATGAACATTAAAAAGTGAATAAAAAACAAGTACTAACAGTATTAATTATTAGTTTGATTATAATTATTTTGTCTTATTTTCTGCCATTTAATAGTATAACAGTTAGGGCAGAGGACAAGGTAAATTATATTTATAAGTTAGACGAAAAAGTTCCCGAATATGTAATAGATAGTTTAATAGCTAAATATGCAACAGGTACGAAAGCGTATCAAATGAAAAGAACATTGTTTTGTGAAAGTATGGGTTTTAAAAACATACAATCCAAAATAATAAATAAAAAAGGTGTTAGGGAGGACAGTTGGGGTATAGCACAAATAAATCTATACTGGAATAACAATGTAAGCAAAGAACAGGCATTAAACCCTGAATTTGCGATAAAATGGATGTCAAACAACTGGACTAAGAGTAAATGGTATGGTTATTTTAAAAATACAGACACTTGCAATAATATTTATGAGCAAGTATAATTGTATGGTGGCGTAAACAAAAACTGACTTAATTGAGCTAAGACAGTATTAAAAGAAAGGCGAGGATTAATTACCCTCGCTTTTTCTTATTCCCAAACTTACCATATTTTCTTTGTTTTATACTATAATGTTCTATTTCGTGTTCTTTACAACAGTAAAACTTAACACCACAGCGTTTTTTACATACAGCACAGTTCATTAGTAATCAAGTAGTAATAACCCGTCTTTATTAATTTTACTAGCCATAGTTGGTAATAACGCAGGATCAAATGGAGTTGTGACAATATGCCACCCATTTTTTGTTGGGTATTGTGTTATTATTTTATCATTTAAGTTTGCATTGGCTAATTCGTGTAATGCAGTATTCCATTCCTCTGTTGTATCACAGTCAATTATAAAATTAGTTTCCATTCTGCAACTAGGTTTGCTAAAAGCACTTACAAAACGGTCATGTGTATCACGGTAAAAGGCATATTTGTCTTCTTTGCTGTAATAATCTGCTTCAAGTTGTCTTTCTTTGTATTCTCTAATAGCCTTTTCAAAATCACGGCTATTAACTTGGCTGTATATTCTTAATGTGTCTTTACTGTTATTTTTAAGATAAAGTAGTCTATATAAATACTTTACAAATTCCTCTTTATTTGATGAAATATATTTCTTTAAGTGTGAGTTATTTGCTTTTACTGCACCTTCTTTTGCACGGTGTATCAATAATAATGTTCTATAACCATGTGTAAACATACTAAACTCATCAGCAATACTGTTTGCTTTACGCATTAAGTTTTCATCTATTTGTATTTGTTTAGCTTCTCGTGGCATTAGTATCTAGTTAATTATTGGAAAATTAATATATTGTCCATCTTTTAAACAAACATTATCAACTTTGCAGAAATCTTCTATTGGTGTGTGTAATTTCCAACAGTTATAATTTACATTTATCCAATAACCACTAGGTTGTAATAAATCACTACCATATCTTACCTCACAATCTTTTATATCACCTATATCAACTTTTTTTAATAACTCTGGACATTGGGTGACATTAATTTTAATTTCATTTTTGGTTATTACTAAACCCAATAACCAAATTAAACTACACAATATTGCTAACAGTGATATTGCTGATATTATTCTATCTTTTATAATCATATTATTTTATCTTCATATTTTTCTTTACCACAAATAGCACACCTATAAAAATAGTGTGGCATAAAGTTGTAATGAAATTCTTTTAAACCTATCTTTTTATATTCCTCATCTTGCTTTTCTTTAAACAACTGTTCAATTTCTTGTAATTTGTAATATTTAAGTGTCTGTTCTGGTGTAAGTGGTGTATTTCTTCTAATATAAAATGGTACAAGTAAAATAAAATCATGTGGTCTTCCTCCTTTACATGTTTTGGGCTTTTTAAGTGAGCCAGTTTTTTCTTTTTCTTCTTCCCACTTTTTATGTTTTAATTTTGATTCCTTGCTCATTTTGTTTTTACAATTAAGTTTACAGTAGCCATTTCAAAACTCATTTCATCATCAAAAGCAATATCTACTTTTCCATCAATTATTTCATCATACTCTGCTTTTCCAAAACGTCTATCAACCCACTTATCTAAACCAAACTTCAATACAATTTGCTCTGCATATTCTCTACCACCACCACTCCAAATATATATTTTACAGTTTTTAATATGTGAATGTAATAATTCCATTAATTGAACGGTTTTTAAGTTTAAAACTGGTTCTGCTTTGTGCATAAAAGGTGAACCATATATTGTACCGTCTATATCAAATGCAATTATTATTTCTTTCATTAAGTTTGTTTATATTTATAAACTTCTACTAAATATGCCGAGCTAACATGTATTACCCTTACAAAATATCCCGCTTGAACTAAAGCCATTGTTACATTCTGAACACTTTCCCATTTCAAAAATTGGAATTCTGTGTGTTTAACTATTTTTGTTACTTGTACTTTTTTTTCCATAATTAGAATTCTATTCCATCACCTACATCATTTACCAATAATCCATTTTTTTGCCATTAGCTACAAAGTGATTACGGTGTTTATTATCTGCCAGTGTGCCGTCAATATCGCAAATTACCACATTATCAGGTTTAAAAGTAACCAAACCCCACTGAATTGCCATATTCTTAATAACTATACCCCCGACAAACCTTTCTCCCTTAGCCATTCGTTCATTATCACGCATTACACAAGTTATTACATCAACATCTGTCATGTCTACCACTTCGTAAGATATACCGCTTTGTCGTGCCAATTCAACCCAACTATTTAAAGTTTTTGGATTTAAATTAGTATCATCAATAATTACATTTTTATTTTGCTTAATAAAGTAGATAGCCAATTCTCTTTGTGCTTTTCTTACTTCGTCTTCTTGTCTACCTTTAAAAACATAATTAGGTTTATGTGGTTGATTAAAATGTAGCATTTCACGAATTAAATCTTTGTTTAATCTTACACAGTTGCCATTTGCTTTGAATATTTCTTGGGCTTTGGTGCTTTTTCCGCATCCTGGAAGCCCTTTCATTATAATTAGTTTAGCCATTCTAGTAATTTTGTTTATTCCAACTAATAAAATCTTCTGGGTTCTTTGTAAAGATTACAAAAAAATACCTACCAAACCATCTTTTATCTTGTACAATATGTATTTTATTTAGATAAAATCCTCTTTCTCTTAATAACTCCATACGATTAGGTAGTACTGTCGAATTAAGAAAATTAAGATTACCCAAGAATGCAATACCTTTATTTGATAACTTACTTGCTTTATCCAAAAAAGCCCAACCTAAATGAAATGGTGGATTACCTATTATCCAATCAAACTTTTTACTTTCCAGTGTTTCTATAAAATCAATACCGTCTTCTAGTTCGTATTCTTCTTTTTTACAAAACTGTGGAATATTATTAAACCAAACTTTATTTTTACCGCTACCAGCATCTAAAACATAATCATTTTTGACAAAAGGAATTAATTTTATTAAATCTTTTACCATATTTTCTTTAGTATAGTGGAATGTTATATCTTTAATAGTTTCTATTTTATTCATATTTGTGTGCTAAATTAATTTGCCATCTACCATTAATAAATATCATTGGTGTTGTACAATCTAAGTGAAAAATACCGCCCTTACTTGTTGTGCAAAAACTATACATTCCATCTATATGTCCAAACTCTGCATTATCAATAGTTCCATCATTAAGCATTACCTTAAGTGGACTATTGCGTGGAATTTCATATAATTTTCTAGTTTCTTTTTCTTTAAACTGTTGTTTCATTGTTTTGTGATGATTCTAGGTCTTCTGCACCAGTATCTAATAACTTTGTTTCATGTTCTAGGAAAATAGGACTCTTTGCTTTTAAGAAATATGGTTGTAAACCGTCTACTCTAATAACTACACCCTCATCAACTAAATCATTTTTACCCAAATATAAACATTGTTTATTACCACACTCAAAAAATCTTTTGTCAATCCAATCAGTTGCTACAAAATCTTTCATTTTGCCACGCCATACTTCTGGTACAACTTTTAAACCATTTTTATTACAAAACTCTTTCATTTGGTCAAAAGTCAAATCTACTATATAACCTTGTGCATTTATTACTGCAACTCTATAAACATAAAGTTCACAAAAGTTTCTTTCAATGTTATATGTGTAGTTTTTCTGTATTTCTTTTCCGTCTGGTGTAAAACCAATAAGTTCACCATAAACAAGATAATTTTCTGGTAATAACCCTACAAGTTTTTTACCCTCTAAACTCCAAATATCACTTTCATAGAAATGGTTTTGGTCTGGGTTATTTGCGTCCTTAATAACTTTTCTGCTACCAAATATATAATCATGTTCAGTTTTTTGAACTTTGATACCAAGTTTATCTGCTATTTTTTCAAATATACTTAGTTTTCTTTTAACTATTGTATTACCAATTCTTATTGATGTACCATGTATTTTTTGTGTAACAATAATATCTTTATCTGGTGCAATAGTATCTGAATATTTAAAGAAGTTTGATGTATCAATGTGTTCTGGCATATGTATGGATTCAACACGGCTAAACTTTTTGCCCTGAAACTGTTGTTTCATTGGGTTATGTGCAACCTCATATTTTTTACATATTTCTACTCCATTTAATATATCAAAACTATCACCAACTGAAAGTAAACTTGTATCAATTTTAGTAAATCTTAAACTTTCAAGTGGCATAAATAAACAGTTCGAAGTATTACCACGAAACTTAATTGCTTTAACTCTTCTGTTATCTTCAATATAACCCTTTATGCCTTTAGTAAAGTTTTTGTCATCGTGTCTATATAGGTTATTATTAAAACAATAATCATCTGAAAGTTGTGTTTCTGCTGTAAAAGCAATACCAATATCACCTATTTTAGTATCTTTACCAACTATTGCCTGAAAACCAAATATACTTGTTGCAATAACATTATCACAATTTGTTAAGGGTATTATATTTTTAATCTCAATTACATTTGCACAATAATTATCATTCTTTGGCTTTTCAATTTTCATACTTTTTAATTAATTATTAATACTTATATTATAAATAAATGTATATACTTTTGCAAATATAAATCTGTGGATAACTTACTTATTATAACCCACCAAATTGATGAATTATATAAATAAACTATTTACCACTTACTAACAAACCTGTTGACGCTTCAAGCCCACAATAAGAAGTACAAGCGTGTCCGTCCCATTTGCTAATCTTTTGTAGTTGAACATAATCAGCACCACCTTGTGAATTAATAGCTTGTGCTTTAATTTTTATAGCCTCTGCTTCTGCTTGTGCTGTAACTACTGTTTGCTGTGCTTCAAATTTCTTTTGTTCTAATAAGTTTTTAGCAGCCAAAGCGTTTTGTTCTGCTGTAACTTTCTTTTCAATAGCTTCATTAAATGAAGTTGAAAAATCAAAATTAGTAATTGAAACTTGTTCTACATTTATATGATTACTTGCAAGTCTTTCTGAAAGTGCAACCTTAATCTTTTCTGTAACTTCTGCTCTTTTGGTAATAAGTTGCTCTGCTGTATATTGTGCTGTAACTGCTTTAACTACTTCTTGTATAGCTGGGTCAATGATTTTTGACTTATATTCTGTACCAACTTTACTAAACAAATCTATTGCTGTATTTGGGTCAATACTATAATTTATAGCAACTGCTGTTTCAACATTCTGCAAATCATTTGACGCTGCTGTTGCATTAATTTGTTCCTTTTGTGTCTGGGTATTAATTATATTCATACCCTGAATAAATGGTAGTTTAAAATACAAACCTGCACCTTGCGTTGATTTAACTTTACCAAGTGTTGTTCTAATACCAACTTCACCAGTACTTATTGTACCTGCTGTTGTAAATATTAATACTAACAAAACAACAAACGCTACTATACCACCAATAACCTTACCAACTGTCTTTGTTTCTTCGTCCATTACTTTAATTTATTAATTTCTATTAAATCTTTTTTAGTAAGTTTGGCTAAAATTATTCTAATTATTTTAGATAACTTTATTTTGCCTAACTTGTTTTTAATTTTTTTTAGTTCCGTACTGTCTATTCTAATCGTTATAAGAGTGTTTTTCATACAGTTTTAATTAATCTGGTATTTTTTCCTTTATAAGTTCTATAAATTGTTCCATTTTAATCTTTCTAAAGTTTTCAAATGGATTTTTTAACTTATCTTTTTCAACCTTATCCCAATAAATATATAACACATTTCTTAATCTTTCTGACAATGATTTTTCACCCTTAAACTCTGTTATTTCATCTGGGACATCTAACTTTTCTATTTTGACCTCTGACATCCCAACAAAGCATTGCATATTTGCTAATTTTGCAATTTGTGTAAACTCTTCTGGTTGGAACTCAGAACTCGTTTCTATTTTAAGTGTAAGTGATTTATCTTTATTTAACTTAACACTGTCTAATATTGCTGGGAATTGTATCATTATAGTATTTTACTTAACAAATCATTAACAATATTTTCCTCAACATCAACTAACTCTTGTTCGTGTTTTCTGTTAAGTTCGTCTACTGTTTTTAAATGATTATCTTTTAAACTTTTCTTTATCTCATCACACTTGGTTTGAGCTTGATTAATTTTTGTCTTAATCACTTTCATAACCTTTTTTTCTATACTTTTTGTAAACATTTTTTAAAATGGAATATCTTCTGGACTAATATCACTTGAACTATCGATCATTTCACTTTCTGGTTCATCTGTGTCTGGGGTATTTAACGGTGTTGCACCGTGAAGTTCTTTAACCATTTCAACCTCTTTTCTTTCCTTTACTGGCATGTTTGTATTGAAGTTGTTTAATGTTGCGTATAACTTACCATTTTTACTTGACTTTCTAATAGTAATTTTAGCAAAACCTTTTTGATTCATGTTTTCTCTACACCAAACATAGAATCTTTCTACATTTACATCTATATTTGCAATAATACTTTCTGGTGCTTTTGGACTTACATCTTGAAAACCTAAACCGTCTACAAAAACAAATGGTATTTTTTCTGACATATTATTTATCTTGTATATTTAACCAACCAGTAATTCCTCCGACTGGTGGAACAACTGTACCAATAATTCTAATAACCTCTGCCTTATATGGTTCTTTAAAATCTAGTTTGATTAAAGATATTGTATTTTTAACCCAACCAACTACAAAAAACAACACTACAAATAAATATAAAATTATAAATATTGCACCTATATTAACTTCGCCTTTTTGATATCTCATGTTTTTAAAAGAATGTTTCTAATAAAGTATCTAATCTTTCTAACTGTGCTAACGCTAAATCTTCGTATAACTGTATTTCGTCCTGTAAATCTTTTCTGTGAAACTCTAGATAAAAGAACGGTAACATTGTAACATTTGGGTTATAAAAGCAGAAATAAAGAGTTTTACATTCTTCATTTACTATAAAATAGTTTAACTTCTGTGCTTTATAATCTTCTGGAACTTCTTTTTCGTAATATGCTTTAAGGTGTAGTGAAGCTTTTAAACTCTTAGTTTCAACCATTTCAGGATACTTACTTCCTTTTTTAATAGCACCATCGGGAGATAATCCCAAGTTTGGATTCTTATCACTTATACAATAACCTATACTTTGAACTTTTTTGCTTGTTTGCTTTTCAAATTCTTTTATTGATTCTTGTTCAAGTGTATGACCTCTTTCTCTTGCGTCTTCTGGGTCATCATCTACTATGCCTAACCTATCAGCCATAAGTTGATAAAAACCAATTTTAGTACCAGTTCCTTTTAAGGTAATGATATCTTTTAAATCTGACCCACCAATTTTACCCTTGCGTAATTCTTCCCATTCAGGTGTGTTTTGTTTTACATCAATTATTTTCATACTATTTTGTTGAGAATTTAACTTTTAAATTATCTTTTTCTGCTATAACATCTTTATCAGCCATAACTTTGCTTGACTTCCAAACCTTTCTTAATTCTATAAGTGTTTGGGCTTTTTGCATTGATAGTATAGTCTGGTTTACAAGTTCTTCATGTTTTGCAATTTTAAACTTATTAAACTCTTCCATTTCTTCCTGTGAAGCAACTTCGCCACTTGTTGCATAACCTAACATAGCCAATGCTCTACCTACTGCAATAGTTTCTAGTTTTTCAAGATTCTTTTCTCCGTCAGTATTACCAAATGAGTGTCCTGTTGCTTGTCTTGCTGTTGGACTACCTCTTTCAGTTGAAATTATAGCTTCAAAAATAACTTGTCCGTTTACATCTCTTGTTGGAACAGTTTTTATTTCACCAGTTGGATTATCCTTCCAAAATTCCATTAATCTATCTGCAACTTTTGCATGATTAATAGTTATGGACTTATACTCACCTGTTTTTTTGTTCTTATACTTCTTTTCTATTTTGGTTGTTTTAACCATAATACTTTTTATTGTTAATTAATAATTATTTAACTTCGACATTATCATTATACTATAATGTATATACAATGCAAGTCGTAACTGTTGATAACTAAATCGTGTAATTCTTAATGTAATCAATGAGAGTTTCTCCTTTTTCTGCCTGTCCTATAAAGTCTAATAGTCTATCTGACCAACCACTTAAATTAAATACTTTTCCACCTTTTACATCAGTAGTACCATAACCCTGTATGTCTATTGCATACACAAATGGGTTATTACCTGTTTTTGTTTTATATGCGTTGTATGCAGTTTGTGCGTTTGTTTGCCAAGATTCATTATCTGATATAATTATTATTCTTGAGTATTTTGTCTTGGATTGTTCTGCAAAATGAAATACTAAACTTGTATTTGTACCACCACCATTTGCTTCTTTAACAATACTGTTTGCTAAATCAATTACTGGTGGTCTTGAACTTATTGCCAAAGTTTTAACTCTTTCATCGTAAAGTATAACATCTGCGTCCTTGTTTGCTTTAAGTAATGTTGCACCAAAAATTGATGCTTTATAAATTGCACCACTTTCTTCATCTCTACCAAAGCCACTACCCATCATTGAACTAGAACTATCTATTGCTATAAGTGTCTTACCTTCAAGTGTTGGAACATTATCAACTGCAATGTCCATTGCTTCTGATATGGCGTCTGAATAAGAAACATTACCTTTAACATTATTAAATGCTGTTACAAACCTAAATGGAAGTTGTCTTGATTTGTAAACCTCTGTCTTTGAAGTTAATTTATTAATAACTGCTTTTTTTGCTGTTGCACTTATGTTGTATTTTATAAAGTTGTTTATATTTCTTATTAAAGCCATATAACCAAGTTTATTTTCTGTAATAAGTTTATTTAGTATCTTTGTTCTTGCTGTATCATTTTTAGCATTTGAAAGTTCAGTTTCCCAAGTATCAAAAGACTTTAAATCTCCTTTGATTAAATCCTTCCATGCTTTCTTTTGTTCTTTATTTGCGTGTTGTACTTTAGGGTGTACTAGGTTAAATAAATCTACAAGTGATAATGAGTTTCCTTCACCTTTATATTTGGCTAATTGGTATCTATCAAACTTTAATAGGGCATTTCTTGCCCCCCTTTTAATTTGTTTAGGTATTGGTAGTCCAACACATGAAACTATTTCTGTCAAGTCATCTGGTCTTATTGCACTAGCAACCACTGCTCTTTTAATAAGGTCATCGCCTTTGTGTTGTTTTGAAAGTTCAGCAATAAGTAAATGTGATACACTTCTTAGGTTAAACTCTGTTCTTGCAATTACAGCAAGATTTGCAACAAATTCTGGTTTGTTTTGTGATACAAGTTTTTGTATTCTTGAAATTCTATCAACACCAGATTCATAATATTTATCATCTAAAAATGTAGTTAAAACGGCATGTATTAGTTCTTGTTCAGAACCAAGTTTATAAGCACTACCTCCCGCAATGTTGGTTGTCTTACTCTTCAAAACTTTTTTTGTATTAAATCTTGACATACTTTTTAAAGCCGTTTAACTAATAATATTTATTGGCTTAAATGTGGTGATAGGTGTAACGAGTTGTGCCTTGCGGCAAGTTGGGTTTTACGCCAACATTTAAAAATAGCCAAATTATTTTGAAGTAACTCACTACTTACAACCACATTTAAAACAACAAACTTTATAATTTAATAACATGCGTGTGGCGAGAAATTGTCCAGAAATTTTAATGCTCTACCAACTGAGCTACCGTCGCCGAAGCGACAGGTTGGATTCGAACCAACGACCTTTTCATTAACAAGTGAAGTAACTGAACGATTACAACCACGCACATATTATCAAATTATCTACTGTGAATTATACCCCGTGTATATACTTTCGTGCAAGTCCAAATCTGTGGATAACTATCTATAAACTTCATTATAAACAACCTTTATTAATTCTTGCCTTGTCATACCATAGTAAGCAATATACATTTCTTCCGTCCATCTATCTTTATTAAGATTAAGTTGTTGTAATTCTTTTAAATTAGTTGCTACTTCTGGATTAACTACTGGTTGATTATTACCGTATCTTTGCTTGATATAATTGTTTTGTTTCTCAATATATCTTACTTCATTTGTTATATTTTCAAACTTGTCTTTAAGTTTATGCCAAACTTTATTATCAACTTTTATAAATCTATCATAATGCAACCATACACCCTTACAAAACTTAATATGCCAACGACCATTAATTGTATCATTTACACCAACATTTTTTACATAACCTTTTTGTATTCCTTTTGGGTGAATTGAATAACCCGACAGTGTGAGTGTTTGATGATAATGACTATTTATTTTTACCTGTTTTACTTTCATTAAATAATTTGTTCTGTTTAAGTTTTTTATCTTTATATTGGTTCAATGATTTTATTGCACTAAAAAATGTTCTATCAAAGTTATCTGATTCTAAACATGCTAAATATATTCTTGTAGCTTCTACTGGCTTTGCGGGTTGCAACATACGGGCTACTGCTCGCCACTTTTGTAATTCATCACCCTTTAAACGCTTTATATTGCGTGAAATTTCAGTTATGATTACCTTTTTAGGTTGAACATGCACCTTTTTAGGTTTGAGTTGTTCAATTCTTCTATAAATTAAATCTGATAAATTTTCCATGTACTTTTTATTTACTTTACATTATGTTAATAATATGTTATAATTTAATATCAATATCAGGATAAAGCGTTGCGGTAGCGTGTGTGCTCTGGAAGCATACGGGGAAGGTTCGACTCCTTCTATCTTGACTGTGGCGGTAGTGTAACGGTTAGCATAATTCTTTGTGAAAGAATTGGTACGAGTTCAAATCTCGTCTGTCACCCAAGTAAGCCCCAGTAGCCAAGTAGAAAGGCGTCTTCCTGCAAAGTTGATATGCACTGGTGCGATTCCAGTTTGGGGCTCAATTACGGAGTCATCTAATGGTAGGATATTTGCCTTTGAAGCAAAGTATTTTGGTTCGATTCCAAATTCCGTAGCACTAAATATTGTTTAATACGCTAAAATAAATACCATTACTTAATAATGCAGTAAGCCATTTCCCTTTTACTGTAACATCTACCACATCAACTTGTGGACTAATAAGTGATTTTAAGTAAGCCAATGACTGTGAACTAATTGTGTTTTGTTTTTTCATTTTTATAATTTTTTAAAGACTAATATATTTTCATGTACCTTTACGACTTTTTTACTTCTAAAGGCGTTATTTGCCCTAATCATTGCAGTGCCAAGTGGGGTTAAGAAAACTATATCATTATAAAGTTTACAACCGTCATTTTTAAAGTATATATCCATAAATGCTCTTTTTGTATCATTTACGAAATCTCTATAATAACCTCTTTCATCACGCATATCACCAACAACAAATACGGCAAAGCCACCATTTTTTAATCTTTCACATGACTTTTTAATAATAGAAGTGTATTTTTCTAAAAAGTTTTTATATGACATATTTGATAAGTCATTTTCATCTTGTGAATAAACTTCCAAATCAAAGTAAGGTGGGCAACTAAATATCATATCAAACTCGTGGTTCATATCTGCTGGTATTGTATCTAGTATTTGGTCGCTATCACCACATAACCATTTTGGCTGATTATCTTCTGGTAAAAGTAATTTTGCTTGTTCTATATTACTTGTAACTTGTTCCTGTCTAAGTTCAATACCAGTGTAGTCAAGTCCCATTTTGGCTGATTATCTTCTGGTAAAAGTAATTTTGCTTGTTCTATATTACTT
>ERZ869921.550-NODE-550-length-21740-cov-35.854923_pt1 | contig 21740 bp, 37 predicted proteins | sample MGYA00579310_ERZ869921 | MGnify/ENA primary metagenome ERZ869921 (study PRJEB32216, sample SAMN09231816) | wastewater metagenome | place: USA: Maryland | collected 2016-06-21 | study: EMG produced TPA metagenomics assembly of the PRJNA472060 data set (Reclaimed...
TCGCCTTCATCTTCGCGAGGGCGGCGGAAAGGTCGGCGGTCAACGTCTCGACGGCTGCGCGCAGCGTGCCCGCGGGGGCTTCCTTGTCGTCCTTCATGTCGCATCCTCCGGAGCTTCGTAGGGCAGAACCCACGGCGCCCTCTTCTTCCACGCGGGCACCTCGGCGGCGCGACGGGTGAAGCCGAGATCGTTGTAGCGCGCGCGCAGGTCGTCGACGTGGAAGCCGCCCACGGGCAGATCCTCCCACGGGATCGAACACGCGACGTCGCAGTCGAGCGCGGTCAAAAGGCGCGAGAAGCGCGCGACCTCGGCGTGCTCGTGCAGCTTCGCGTGCGCCTTCGCGAGCGCCCGGATCCCCATGATGCGCTCGCGCTCCGCTTCGATCTCGGCGCGCTTCGCGGGGTCCGTCGTGATCTTGAGGCGCTTCGCGAGCGCCTTCGTGTGGCCCTCCGTGATCGTGTATTGCTCGGCGGGCCACGGGGGAGCGGCGAGCGCGTCTTCGAGCGTCGGCCACGCCCCGAGGATCGTCGCCGCCTTCTCGCGCCCGAGCAGCGGCACGCCCGGCACCTTGTCGCCCGTGTCTCCCCATATCGCGAGGAGGTCGGGGATCTGTGCGGGCTCGACGCCGAACTGCGTGCGCACCTCCGCAGGGCCGCGGAACGTGCCCTCGAAGTTATCCCACGTCCCGACGATGATCCCTTCCTTCTCCGTCGACTCCGCGAGCGAGCAGAGGTCCTTGTCGTGCGAGCAGATCCACACGCGGTATCCAGCGGCGCGGGCGCGGGCGGTGAGCGTCGCGATCACGTCGTCGGCCTCGCGTTCGTGCGCCCACAAGATCGGGATCGCGTGCAGCTCCGCGATCTCGGTGAGCTTGTCGGAGAGCGTGTAGAAGTCGCTCGGCTTCGGGTCGCGCCCGCCCTTGTAGACCCAAGCCTCATCGGTCGGGTGCTGCATGCGGTGGCGGTGCGTCGGCCCGTTGCAGTCGAGCGCGATCGCGAGGTGCGCCGGACGCCACGCGAGCAGCCCGCACAGCCACCCGACGACGCTCGACGTCATGCCTTCGAGCCCGTTGATCCGGAACGCCTTGTTGAGCCACCACGACCAGTCGAGGAGCACGAGCGCGCTCTCGTCACCGACCCACGGCGGCGGGGGTTTCTGGTCGTTCACGGGTGCCTCCCGGCGCGCGGATCGATTCCGCGCTCCTCGAAGTAAAGCTCGGCGTCGCGGAAGTGATAGCCGTGCAGGGCGCCGATCGCGGCGGCAAGGGCGTTCTCGCGCTCGGGATCGGTGGTGCCCCATCGCGCCCGGTCGTCTTCGATGCGCCACACGACCGCGTGCTGCTCGACGAGCTTCTGCTCGTTCGCGATGTAGGCCGGGCTCATCCCGCGGCGAGCGCGTGCCCGGAAAGCGGCGATGTCTTCGGGCGTCACGGTCGGGGCTCCACGGCGGCGCCCGCCCGCTGGATCGCGTTGCGAACGTCGGTCCCGCGCGGCTTGATCGTGTTCGCGAGGTCGCGGATCGTCGTGTGCGTGTCGAGCGTCTTGCAGGCGTCGCACGCGGCGACGAACCACGCTTCGATCGTCTTCTCGACGGCGGCGCTCGCCTCGCCTGCGGGGTGCTCCGCGCGAGCCTTCCGCGCGCTCGCGACGATGGTTTCGAGCGTCGAGCCGCGGATCGCTTCAAGCACGGCACCGAGCCCGCCCGGTGCAGCTTGACGGCGCGGCGCCTTGCCCTCGCGCTTGGCGTCCGCGTAGCCCTGCCCCTCCTCGATGTCGTCGGGCACGAGGTTGAGCACGCCGCACAAGCCCCACCGGCGCGCGAAGCTGATGCCGCCGCCGAAGCCCTGCGAGCCGTCGCGCGAGGGCTTGATCGGATAGACGCTCTCGATCCATTCGGCCCCGAGAGCGAGCCGCGTGACGAGAACGAAGCCCGCGCCCGCGAGGAAGTCGGTCGACTGCATGACCGCGATCCCGTGCTCAATGAGGGCGGGGCGCACCGCGGCGTCGAGCGTCGCGAGGGTGGCGTAGTTGCTCTCCCATCGCGCCTTTTCCCCTTCGACCTTCACCGCCTTGTTCTTCGCGATCGGCTCGATCGCCGCCTGCACCTTCGCAATCGCCTCGTGAATCAATGCAACCGTGTCGCTCGTCTTCATGTCGTCTGTCGTCCTTTCGTCCGTGTCACTTCGTCAATGGGCGCGCCCGACAGCACGTCGTGCAGGCGCCGCAACTCGTCGCGCGTGGCCGCGTGCTCGGCCTTCGCCCGGTCGGCGTCGTCGACGAGCTGCCGCAGCTTCGCGACCTCGCCTTCGAGCAGGTCGACGCGATCGATCGCCCGCTGATGCGCGGCGCTCACGAGCGCGTCCTCGTCGGCCTTCGCGCGCTTCCGCTCGTCGGCGCGGATGGCACCGGCCTCGCGGATGAGGCGCTCGACGGTGGCCGCGAGGGCGTCGCTTTCGGCTATCGCCTCGCTCGCAGCAACGAAGGCGGCATCGCGGGCGGCGCGCATCTTCTCGTCGTACATCGCGAACTCGCCGAGGTGCAGCAGCGCCGCGCGAAGTCGTTCCTGCGCGCTCACGAGGGCCTCCCCGCGCGCTTCTGGCGCAGCATCTCACGGCCCGCTTCGTCGAGCCTTGCCATGAAGGATTTGACCGCGTCGTCTGGGTCGGAGACGTGACGGAGCGCGCAGAACATCAACTGCGCCGCCGCCTTGATTGCTGCCTCCGAATCGAGGTCCACCTCGGCAACGTCGCCCGTCTCGGGGGCGTGGAGACGCAGCACGACGTGCGTCGGCGTCGACTCGATCTCGACATTGCCGATCCCGTGGAAGTCGGGCGCGGGTTGCACGGTGCTGAAGCGCCGGCCCCTCACGAGGGCCTCCCGCCGTGCCGCGCGATGGCGGCTTCGATCGGGCCGACGTCCACCTTCGCAGCCGCACACAGCCGCCGCGCGTCGCGGATCACGAGGGGCAGGAGGACGTTCGCGGTGTGCTCGTGGCCGGTGCGCGAGTCCCCGGCTTGGAAGACATCCCACGGGCTCGAATCCTCGAAGGACGCCGCCCGCTCCAACATCCGGATCACCTGCTCGGAAAACGCATCGCACCCGCACGCGCGCCGCAACGCCGTCGCGATGTCGAGGACGACGGCGCGCTCGAACGGGAACGGCTGCCCCGTGCGCGCTTGGCACCACGCCGCGGACGCGATGCGGTCGGCGATGCCCGCGACGTCGAGCAGCGAGAGGCGCTGCCCGATCTCCCGGTCTTGTTCCTTGCCGCTCTCCACGTCCCGCGCGCGCTCGTGCCACCTCGCGAGGGCCGCGAGCTGCCCGGCGAGCCACACGGTCCCCGGCGTTCGCTCCGGACCCCCGGAGAAGATCATCAGCAGCGCCCGCACCACCTCGAAGGCCAGCGCGCGGCCCTTGCCGGCGTCCACCACGGGGCGCACCTGCTCGGCAATCGCGGCGAGCTCGGGCCCGTCATCGTCGGCGCGCACGGGCGCCACGTTCTTCGTCGTCATCGTCTACCAGCCTTTCGGGGGCGCCGTCGTCTCGGCGCTGTCGGAAGTGAACCACGGATCCGGCGGCGCGTCCGGCGGGTCGGACGTGCTCTGTCCGGGGCGGAGAGCCTCGATGCGCTCCTCGGCTTCGGGCCGGGGCGGGCGCTTCGGATCCACGGGCTCGAAGCCGTCGCAGATCTGCACGCCGTCTTCGTGGATCTCGAAGCCGTCGCCTTCCGCGTGACGGTTGGCGGGGTTGCCGCACACGCGGCAGTCGCGGAGGTCGTCGGCCCATGCCTGTCCGGGGTCGAACGGGCCGCGTCCTTCGGCGATGTCGGCGGCGAGCGCGAAGACCGGGCGGGGCTGCGCGGCTTCGATGTCGCCCACCACCCGCGCCCGCGTCTCGCGCTGAAGCTCCTCGCGAGCGATCGCCGTCCGCGCGTCGTCGGGGGCGAGCCCGATCACCGCCTCGCGCTCGAGCAACCGGGGCGACGCGAACGCCTGCGCCGACGGTCGCCAGAAGCGCACCGCCAGTACGACGCCGATGTCGACGAGCTGCGCCACGTGCTCGCCCCGGTACCGCACGAGCACGAGGTCGCCGACGTGCGCCTCGACGATGGGGGGCGCCGCCTTCAACCGGGCAGCGTGGGGCCGCGTGACGTGGAAGCCGCCACGCGAGCCGGGCTTCGTGCGGCACTCGTTCCCCCGCTCCTCGCCGCACGTCGGGCAGCGGATCGAGAGCACGCCGCCGATGTCGAGCGCGGGGCTCACAACGCCCGTCCAATCTCGCGGGGCAACGTCCGCTTGAGCCACCGGCGGCGGGCCTGCACGCGCCCCCCAAGGAGCGTGAAGAAGCCGAGCGACGAGCACGGCCACGCGCAGCTATCCGGGTGTCGGTCCCGGCGCACGAGGCACCAGCAACCGCTGCAGCGGAGCGCCCTCATCGGCCCCTCGCTTCCGCTTCAAGCTCTTCGACGCGCGCGAGGGCTTCGTCGCGCTCTTTCGTGAGGGTTTCGTTCTCCCCTTCCAAGTCGGACACCTCTCCCATGAGCTTCTCGATCGCGGCGAAGAGATCCTCGATCTGCGAGTCGGTGTTGCGCCGCAGCGTCTTCAGTTCGGCGGCGGTCATCGGCTGGCCCTCGCGCGTCGGAGCTGCTCGACGCCCACCGCGACGAGCACGCAGCCGGGCAGCGGCGTGACGTCGCCCGCGAAGAGCGGCTTCGTGCCCTTCGGCGTGAGGCGCACGAGGTCGAGGAAGACCGCGCCCGCGGCGTCGACGGCGAAGACCGCCTGCGAGACCTCTGGGGCGCCGTCGACGCCGAAGAAGTACGAGACGTTCGAGGCGTGCGGGCGCGCCGGCTTGGCCCACGGCGGCAGCTCCGCGAGCGTGAAGAGGCGCACGGCGTCGACGGGCGGTGCCTTGCCGTGCAGCTTCGCCCCGCGGCTCACGACGTCGCCCCGCTGCGGATGTCCGCGAGCAACATCGGGCTGAGCATGCGCGGCGCGGTGGTGTGCTTCGCGTACAGCCGCTCGACGCGCGCGCGTTCGGCCTTCACGCCCGCGGTGAAGCCCGTGTCGACGCCGACGCTCGCGGCGTTCGCGATCTCGGTGACGACCTCGGGGAACGCCGCCACGATCGCGGGCCGCTGCTCGGTGAAGTCAGCCGCGCGGTGGTGCGGCGCGTCCACGCCACCGAAGCGGCCGGGGCTCACGCGCACGAGCAGCGATCGGGAGTAGACCTCGATCGTCACGTCGCGGACGACGCCCCCGACCGACGGATCGAGCATCGGCGCGGTGAAGGTCCGCGGGGCGATGCTCGCCGGGCAGACGATGCAGGTCCACACGCCGCCGATCTCGCGCACGGGGAAAGGGTCGTGCGGCGCGAGGCGCTTGCCGCAGCGGGCGCAGTGCTGCACGGGCGCGCCGAGGACCTCGGGGGACGGAACGTGCTCGTATTCGCGGACCTTCGACATGATGGGCTCCTCGTGAAAAGATCCTCGCCGCAAAGGAAGGAAGTCGCCGGGGTGCGACTGCCCGCCACCGCACCATGCGCGCGGGCGCTTTGCGGCGAGGATCGGTGCGTGCGTCCGGGGTTGCACCGGCAGGGCCTACGCCCGCGCACGCTGCCCGTTTACGGCGTCCAGCCCTGTTCGCCGACGCTCGGCACCGTGAAGACCGGCGCATCGACCGTGACGGCCTTGCGGGCGCCGTGAAGGACCCTCGCGAAGGGGCCGCGGTTGACGTCCTCGTGATACCGGGCGCGCGTGGTGATCACCGGCTCACGCGCGAGCAGCACCTTCGCGGCGAGGAGCGCGCCGCCCGGCGTGCGAGCCCGGTACGTGCGCGCCGCGTGGTAGCCCTCGCCGAACACGCGGCGATAGAGCTGCACCTCGATCCGGCGGCGGCTCACTTGATCGCCCCGGCGTCGCGCATTGCGTCGACAGCGGCATCGCTCGCGGACACGTCGCGAGGGTCGACGCCCGCGCAGGCGCCGAGCGCGAGCGCGAAGTCGTACACCGTGTGCCACATCGCGACGGCGCGGTCGCGATCGAGGTCGGCCGGGTCAACGTCGTCGGCCGACACCAGCACGCACCACCGCTCGCCCGGCGCCTTGCCGGCGTCGAGGTCGCGGACGTTCGCGGCGAGGGTGATGCGCGCGAGGGTCCAGTTCTCGGGGTCATTGTCGGCCGAGCGGACGGCGGGGATCGTGGACTCGCCGCAGCCGAGCACGAGGTAACAGGTCGTCGCGGTGTTCGAGGTCGTCATGGGTCGTCTTCTCTTTCGCCCCGTCGTCTCGGGGTAAGTGGAAGGTATATCAGGCTATACCTTAGCGCAAGCCCTCACGTGCGGGGCGCGGTCGATTTATCCAAGTCGGCCTGCGAGGGCAGGAACCGCAGCGGGATCCCGAGGCGCTGCCACGCGCGGAAGCTGGCGTCGCTGTCGATCGGCCCGTCGTCGGGGTCACCGCCGGGCACGTCGTCGGCGCCGGGCTCCACGTCGCCGCCCGCTTCGGCATCACGCCACGCCCACGACCGATCGGGATCGGCGGGGCCGTCGGGCGCGAGCTCCGGCGGCACGGGCAAGTCATCGGCGCTGAGGTCGACCATCGCCGCCTCGCTGCAGCCCTCGTGCAGGGCGTCGCCGCTCACGACTGCCACCGGGCCGCGCGGAAGAGCAGGATCGCGAGGGCGCGGTAGTACGCGGCGAGCGCGCGGTCGTGGTTCCACGCCGTCCCGAGCCGGGCAAAGTGGCGCGAGCGGGCCGCGGCGAGGCGCGCGATCCCGACGTAGCCCTCGCGAGCGGCAAAGAACGCCGTCCGCGCGAGCTGCTCGAAGCTCGCCCAAGCTCCGCCGTGGCGGCGGTCGAGACGGTGCGCGCTCTCGCCGAGGTCGTCAATCACACGCAGCGCCACGGCGGGCGGCAGCGCGCAGGGGATACCGATCGTTGTCATTGCGACAACCTCCGGCCGTTGATGGTCCAAGAGATCGGCTCGACGCCCACGTCGAAGCGGTGCTCTTCGCCGTCCTCGTCACGCACGAGGAAGTGCCACTTGTCGCCGCAGTCGTCGGCGGGATCGAGGCCGCCGAGGTACGACCTTGCGGCCTCCTCGGGGCTGCGGAACGTGCCCTCGATGTCGTGCCATTCGTCGGCTTCATGCGTGTTCGGGTCGTGAACCTGATAGCCCATGTCGTCTCCTTGCCCCGTCGTCTCGGGGCCTTCACGCGGCAATGCCCGCCGGCTTGGGAGCGGGCGGGCTGATGCCGGGGCGGTGGGGCGTCAGGAGACGCGGATCCCCTGCAAGCCCATCTCCTCCCGGAAGGCCGTGATCGACATCGTCGTGACGGCGTCGCCCGTCTCTTTGAGCCACGCGTGCAGCTTGGCCGCGTCCTTCCGGCTCTCGGGGCTCGTGAGCGTGTCCTGTCGGAAGCTCTCCCCGTTCGGCCGCCCGTGGATCGCGGTGAAGGAAAGGACGCCGCCCGTCTGCGAGACGTGGCCGCTCACGAGGTCGGAGGCGATCCGGATCTCGGGCTCGCGCGGCACCGTGATCGCCTTCACCTCGCAGCGCTCGAAGGCGAGGCCGGGGATCGCAAGGTCGACGAGCGACGCCTCGAAGGCTTCCGGCGACGTCTCGGCCGTCACGGCGTCGACAACGAAGGGGAGCGCCATCTCGACCACCGCGTCGCGCCCGAGGAGGCTCATCCGCAGGCACGTCTTGCCGCGCTTGCCGGCGTTCCGCAGGTCGACGATCTCGACGTGCCCGGCGAAGCGGTGCGCGCGCCACGTGGACGACTCCACGGTGCGGCCGATGGGGAGGGGAGAGGCGGTGTCATTGGCGGGCGTCGTCGTCATGGGGTCGTCCTTCTGCCGGGGTTCGTCGTCCCCGGTGCCCAATAGGTATATCCTGGTATACCTGACGTCAAGGTTTATTTCGCGCGAGCCTTCACGGGGCCGGGCTTCGCGAGCGCATCGCCGACAAGCTCCTCGAGCAGCAGCGCGCGCAGGTCAGTGCCGAGGGCCTGCGCGATCTTCACCATCACGTCCTCGGTGACGTTGCCCCGGCCCGCTTCGATCGCGCTGAGGTTCGTGCGCTGCATCCCGATCCGTTCGGCGAGCACGGTTTGCGAGACGCCGCGGCGCTCGCGGGCGTGGCGGATGAGCTGCCAGAAAATACGGTCTTTCACGGTCGGATCCTTTCAGCGGTATTCGATGAGGCAGGCGCCCGTCGCGACGGCGTGCGCGGTGGTGGCCTGCTGCTCGGCCGGCAGCGCGTCGAGGCCGGCGCGAGCGCGCGGGGAGAGCAGCTCGTGGGCGCGGGCGAGCGTGACGGCGGGGGTGGGGACGTCGGGCATATCAGACCGCGGGCTCGAATCGCGCGCACGTGCAGTATCGCGCACGAGGCTCGACGAAAACTCCGCAATCGCCTTCGTGGCGCCGGTGTCCGCACCGGCAGATATTTGCAGCCTCCGTGCCGCGGTCGAGTTGGTCAATCACGCTGCATGCAGCGTCGAGATCGAGAAGATTCGCGAGGGTGGGCGCACGGTCGCCGATCTCGCGCGCCCGATTGACGGCGGCGTGTAGTGCGATCTGGTGCCTGATGTACGACGTCGGGATGATGCTCATGATCGTGGCTCCTTCACGCGTCCAAGCCCGCCGGCGGGGCGCGGGCGAGCTGAGCGAAAAAAGCCGCCCTCATCGGGCACCGGGGCGGCATCGGTTCGCACCGCGCGGGGTGTGATCGCGCGGGCCCGAAGTTTATTCGGTTCGTTCTCCGAGGGCCCGGCGCTGGACCCAAACCGGGCAGGAGCCCGGCTCGGAAGAGCATCGCTGCGAGTGCGTGTGCTCGATATCGGCGCGCGGCCTGTCCTCCGGGCGCACCGCGAAGCGCTCGCGGGTGTCGTCGGTGTAGAGCACCTCGATCTCGTGCTCGTCTGCGCGCGCGGAGTGCCGGGCGTGCGAGAGGGCGGCGGCGACCGAGTCTTCGTTTTGGAGGCCGGTGGCCTCCACAAGTCGGCGATCGGGGCGGACGAAGTAGACGTTTTTCCAGGTCCGGGCCGGGTCGCGCGGCAAGCTCTCGATCCAGGTGGACCGCGCGGTGAGAGCTTCGCCGTAGCGCTCCTGTCCTTCGCGCGGGTTGACGGCGCTCGCCTCGATCCGGCGGAGGTAGTCCGCGGCCGTAGCAAGCTCCTCGGCGGTGAGCGGGCGGGACCAGTGGACGACGCCGGCCCCGACGGTCGGGCTCGCGGGATCGTTGTCGTGGCCGCTGCAAATCAGGGCGTTTCCTTCGGTGTTGATCGACTTCATGGCGGGTTCCTCAACGCCGCAAGCCCGGCCCCTTGCGAGGTCGGGCGATTGCGGCGAAGCGTGGGTGTCATGCCCACCACTCGGCGGGGCCGTAGCTCGGAGTATCCGAGCCCGGCCGTCGGGGCGGATTCCACAGCGTGATTTTCTCCGCGGCCTGCCACGCGGCGAGGTATTCGGCCCTTGTGACGAGGGCGTCTTTCAGCGGGGTCCACGTCCCGCAGGACGTGCACTCGACAACGGGCCCGTCCGGGACACGGCGCCACGTCCTGACAAGGGCGGGATCGCGCGCCTCGTTCGCGAGGTCGAAAAGGCAATCCCACCCGCGCCCAAGCGCGAACCCGATCGGGTAGAGGTGGCGCGCGCCCACCTCCACGATGCGATCGGGAGCGATCTCGACTCCGACGGTGCGAGAGTCGATGGTCACATACACCGCGACGGCGCTCACGACTCACCATCCGTCGTCTGCGCGGCGAGCGCCGCCACGTCCTCGGCGGGCCACGCGGCGCGGAAGGCGCGCGCCCACGCCTCCGTCGCGAGGATCGCGATCCGAGTGTCGCGAAGGTCGGCGTCGCGAAGGTTCCGCGCGAGGGTCGCGCGGACGATCTCGCGGGCGGCCTCGTCAGCGTAGTCAGGCACCACGTCAGACCCTGCGCGGCGGAGGAGCGCACGCGCCGTCTCGGGGGTGAGGGCGTCGTATTCGACCTCGGCTGCGGTCTCGCCAGCCATGGTGGCGCTGGCGAGGATCGCGGCGATCGTGGCCTTCGGGGTGCGGCGCTCGTCAGCGGCAATCGAGCGGAGGGTCGTGGCGGCGATGGTCGCGCGGGTCGTCATGGTGTCATCCTTTTCTGCCCGTCGTCTCGGGCACCCCCAATCTGTATATCCGGCTATACCTCCGCGCAAGCCCCGATCGCGCCTGACCCCAAAATACTTTTTGGCACCGCTCGCCCGCGCAGGTTGACGCGCCTCCCGTGGGCGGCGCACGATCACCCCATGACGAAGACGACGAACGGCGGCCCCGCGGCCGTGCTCTGCATCGATCCGCCGTGGGCTCCACGCGATACGAACGACAACGGGGGGCGCGGCGCGAGCCACAAATACGAGGTGCTTTCGACTGACGACCTCTGTGCGCTCGACCTGCCGGAGCGGGCCGATCGGCACGTGCTCTTTCTTTGGCGGCTCGCTTCGATGCAGCCGGACGCGCTCCGCGTGCTCGATGCGTGGGGCTACGTGCCCGCTGCCGAGGTCGTGTGGCAGAAGCTCCGGGCCTGCCAGACGTGCGCGGCGACGGGCCGCGTCGAGGCGTGGCGCTTCGGTGAGGGCCTCGTGCTCGTGCCCGGTGCGGACCGCGTGTGCCCCAACTGCAACGGCGCCGGCGGGACGCCCCATCTCGGCCTCGGGCACTACACCCGCGCGGCGCACGAGGTCGCGATCGTCGCGAGGCCGAAGCGGGGGAGCGCACCGGAGAGGCTCGCGAAGGACGTGCCGAGCATCTTCGCCGCCCCGATGCTGCTCGACGTCGACGGGCTGCTCGGCACCTCTTGCGCGTGCGGTCACGAGCGCGACGAGCACGAGCCGCGGGGCTGCTGTTGGGCTCGCGACGAGAACGACCGGCCGATCCCGTGCGGGTGCGTCGCCTTCCGTCCCCGCAAGGGCGCGCTCGTGCACAGCGCCAAGCCCGACGCCTTCTTCGAACGTGTGGAGGCTTTGTATCCCGGCCCGCGCGTCGAGCTCTTCAGCCGCCGCACGCGCCCCGGTTGGAGCTCGTCGCACAGCGACCAGGCCGGCTCGCTCGACGAGGTCGCACGCGTCATGCGCGACGTGTGGCCCGGGCGTGTGCGCGAGGAGCGGCTCGCGAAGGCACGGCGGGCGTCACGGTGAGGCCGCGCGATCTCCCGCCGGCCGAGCGCTTCCCGCACGGCGCGCGCGCCCGCTACACGTCGGGTTGCCGCTGCGACCCCTGCCGCGCCGCCAACAACGCCTACCAGCGCTCGCGGACGCGCGCGAAGGTGTACGGCCGCACCAACGCGCTCGTGCCCGTGGCGGCCGTGCTGCGGCACCTGCGAGCGCTCGGGCGGGCGGGGCTCGGGCACAAGACGATCGGCGACGCGGCGAAGGTCGCAGGCTCGACCGTGCGCAAGGTCCTCGACGGCCGGCGCTCGCACCTGCGCGAGGCGACCGCGCGGCGGCTGCTTGACGTGACCCGCGACGCCATCGCCGACGCGGCGCTCGTGCCCGCGGGGCCCACGTGGAAGCTGCTCGACGAACTGCTCGACGAGGGCTTCACGCGCACCGACCTCGCGCGACGTCTCGGCAGCAAGGCGAAGCGGCCGACGATCCAGATCCACCGCGATCGTGTCGAGGCTGCGACCGCGGCGAAGGTCGCGCGCCTGCACCGACAGCTCATGCGATAGGCGCGAAAACCGCGGCGATCGTCGCCGCGATAGACACGCAGGCGATCGAGGGATACAAAAGCCGAACGCCGATCCGTCCTGCCAAGAAGGGATCGGCGCTCGAAAGGACGTGTCTGATGCGAGAGGTACCGGAATCCCCGACGACGGGCAAGGTAGACGTGCAACCGTGGGAGGCGCCCGACGCCTTCGACAAGCTCACCAAGACCCAGCAAGACGCGCTGGGAGCCGCCTACATCGGCCAAGACCTTTGGCAGCCGCGGCACGTGCTGGAAGGCCTCGCGAAAGCAGGCTGGCTCGCGCGCGAGCCCGGGATCGTCCCCGGCAACCCGAAGGGGAACGCGATCGACCGGCTGCCTATTCATGTCGTGCGCTTCGTGTGCCCGAGCTGGGCCGCGCACATGGCCTGGTGTGCATGGTGCGCCGAGCAGCCCGACGACAACGATCAGGCGGCTGACCCGCCGAGGCGGCCATGACGTGGGCCAAGCTCGACGACCAGCTGCACGCCGATCCGCGGTGCGAGGCGGCAGGGCTTGAAGCGATGGGGCTGTGGACGCTCGCGACGTCCTACATGGCTGCGTACCTGACCGACGGGGAGATCACCCCCGATCGGGTGCGGCGCCTCGCCGGCCGGAGGGCTGCCGCCCTGACCGAGCGGCTCATCTCGGCCGGGTGGTGGGAGCGGTTGGAGAGCGGCAACCTGCGTTTGAAACCGTGGTCATCGTACCTTCTGAGTCGCTTGGAGATCGAAGCCGAGCGCACTCGAAAGTCACACGCAGGAAGAGCCGGCGCGGAGCGTACCAACGCGAAAAGATTGGGAACAGGTGCGGCAGGTGCCGCCCCGTCTGCCGACGGAATGCGCGGCGCTCCCGATCCCACTCCCGTCCCGACCAGATCCCAAGAGAGAGAAGAACAAGATCCCCCTACCCCCGAGCCGGAGAAGCGCCCCGAGAGCTTCAAGCTCACGCCGCCGGATCCCTCCCCGTCCTCTCCGGTCTTGAAGGCCAAGAAGCCCACGAGCGCGAAGAGCGACGCCACCGACGACGAGCGCAAGGTGTTCGAGGGCTTCCTGCGAGGTCGCGAATACCGCCACGTGAAGGGCGGCGCGGCCCCCGTGCTCGACGCGAAGAGGCTCAAGATCATCCGCGAGCGCCTCGCTGACGGGCACACGCCGGAAACGCTCGCCGCCGCCGCCTTCGGGATCTGGGTGTCACAGTGGCACTTCGACGAAGGGCAAAGCCGCTTCGACCTCGCGCTGCGCGACGGGGATCACGTCGAGCGGTTCGCCCGAGTGACGCATGAACGCGAGCAGGACCTCGCGCGCTTCCGCCCGCTCGCGCCGGGGCAGGAAGAGCCCGACGAGGACGACGAAGACCTGCCGCCGCCCGACGAGGACCTGCCGCCGGGCTACGTCGAGCCGCCGCGGGAAGAGCTGATCGCGACGCTCGAACGGCACGGGCTGCACGTCGGGGCGCAGGCGCTCCGCGAGAACACGGGAAAGCAGGCCGCGTATGGGTGAGGTCGTTCGGTTCCAGGACGCTCGGCGCCGGCGCGAAGAGCCCGAGCTCGTAGACCCCCAGGCGCCGCGCGCGGACCTCCCGCCGCACGACCTCGAGGCCGAGCGCGCGGTGCTTTCGGCGATGCTGCTCGACGGCGCGCCGCACGCCGACGGCAGCGCCTCCGCGCTCGATCGTGCGTTCGAGGTTCTCACCCCCGAGCACTTCTTCGACAACGCGAACGCTCGCGTCTACCAGGCCGCGCAGGCGCTCGCCGCGGGCTCCACGCCCGTCGACCCCATCACGGTTCGGTCGTGGCTCGACGAGCAGGGGTGGCTGCCGAAGATGGGCGGCGCGGTGTACCTCGCGGAGCTGTGCGACGCCTCGCCGGAGATCGCGCACGTCACGGCGCACGCCGACAAGGTCTTCGCCGCGTGGGAGGATCGGCAGCTTCTGGCAACGGCGCAGCTCGTCGCCGCGCAGGCTCGACGGCCGCACGAGGCCGAGGGCGGGCGCGACGCCTTCCGAGCTCGCGCGCGGGCCTCCCTCGGCGCCGCGACAGCACCCCGCGCGCAGCTCGTCGGCGCTCCAATGGGGGCGATCGTGCAGCAGGTGCGCGACCAGATCGACGCCTCGCAGCGCGAGCAGGTGGCGCCGGGGATCCCGCTCCCGTTCGACGCGCTCGCCGACTTCGGCCTCATGCAGCAGGGCACGCAGCAGATCGTCACGGGGCGCCCCGGCATGGGGAAGACCGGCTTCACGTTCCAGGTGACCCGCCGCGTCGTCGAGGCCGAGCCGGTGCAGGGTATCGGCGAGGCGGTGTACTGGTGGTGCGGCGAGATGGATCCCGCGGCGCTCGTGATGCGCGAGGCGGCGAACCACTGCGGGATCAAGTTCCACCACCTGCAATCCGGGCGCCTTCACCCCGCCCGATGGGAGGCTTTCTCTCGCGTGTTGCAGCGGTTCGAGCGGCTGCCGATCTGGTGGGATCACGAGCCGTGCACACCCGACGAGCTTGCGGGCCGCGTGCGTCGCGTGAAGGCCCTCTTCGAGGCCGGCAAGGCCCGGCGCGAGCCCGGCCCCGGCGAGGTAGCGGGTCGCCTGTTTCCGAAGTGCCGCCTGCGTCTCGTCGCGATCGATCAGCTCTCGGAGCTGAAGCCGCCCGCGAACCTCTCACCGCGCGCCGACACCCGCGAGCGCGTCGGCGCGACAGCGAAAGCCGTGCGCTCGCTCATCGCGAAGAAGCTGCACGTGCACACGCTGCTGCTCGCGCAGCTCAACCGGCCGAAGGACCCGAAGAACGTCGACCTTCCCGCGCTCACCGACCTTCGCGAAAGCGGCATGATCGAAGAGGGCGCCGACGAGGTGATCGCGATTCACCGGCGGCAGTACTACACGCGGCAGCGCACCTCCGACGAGTGGAAGAACGTCGCGGAGATCTTGAAGCTCAAGGGCCGCTATGGCGAGGCCGACGACGTGCGGCTCGGGTTCTTCTCGGGGCGCTTCTCAGACGACTTGCCGCCCGCTGCTCTCGGGCAACCTCACTACGAAACGCACGAAGACGACGTGCCAGGAGACGACCGATGACGACGACGAAACAGGCACCGCACCACGCGAGCTACGCGGCGATGCGGGAACGTGTGGACGCGAAGATCGCCGAGGAGGTGCGCGCCGGTGCCGACCTGCCCGATCGTTGGTGGCAGGCGCCGCGGTGCGTGCTCGGGCACATCGCCGCGAGCCCGCTGTCGTGCTCGACGTGCGCGGCCGATCGGGGGCGACCGTGAGCGCGCCGAAGAGGCCGCGCGAGTGGCCCGCATTCATGATCGATCTGGCGGAAGTCGCGCGCCGCCATCGGCCTCTCGTGGCCGCGCCGAGCACGATCACCTTCACGATCCGCGAGCCGGCGGCCGTGCCCAAGCTCGTCTTCCTCGACGTGTGGCAGGAGGCGGCGACCGCGCCGGAGCGCCCGTGAGGCGCGTCGTCGAGTTTGACCTCGTGACGAAGAGCGAGGCGAACCGCCGCGGTAACTCGAAGATCGCGCAGGTGATCCACGCCAAGGAGGTCAAGGCGCAGCGTGCGGCCGTGGGCGCCGTGCTTCGCGCGAACCTCACGCCGCCGCCCCTGCACGTGGTGAAGGGTCACGGCGACCGCTTCGAGCGTGTCGGCACCGCGATCGGCATGACGGAGCGGAACGCGATCGCGGTCAACCTCACCCGCATCGCGCCGGGGCTGCTCGACGACGACAACATCAACGCGGCGCTGAAGCACGTACGCGACGAGATCGCCGCGTGGGTTCTCGTGCCGAACGACCGCGATCCGATCTTCAAGTGGTCGGTGCCGCCCGCGCAGGAGAAGGGCCCACAGGGTTGCTACCGCGTGCGGATCGAGATCGTCGACAAGCTCACGGGGCCCGATCGCGTGGTGCGCCTCGCCGAGACGCGCAGCGCGGGCGTGCAGGCCGAGCGCCGCGTGAAGCGGGCGATCGCGAAGGCCTCGAAGAAACCCGACGGCGACCCCGGCGAGGAGCGGAGCGCGCGGGATCTCTCGCAGTGCACGACATGCCGCTCGCCGATTCACGTCGCGTGCAACTTGAAGGTGCCGGGGCGCACGGTGTTCGGCGTCCACGTCGCCCGCGCACGCGCCGCGGGGCTCCACGTGCCTGACGACGACCGCGCGAAGGTGAAGCCGGCACGTGCTGCACGCGGGCCCCGCAAGCTCGTCCCCGCGGCACGCCCGGCCGGGCAAACGGTGCTTCCGATGCTCCGCGCGTTCGCCGAGCTTCCTTGGGAAAACCCGAAGTGCGAGACGTGCCTCGGCGAAGGGCGTGCGGCGCCGGTGTGCTTCCCTCGTACGCCGTGCCGAGCATGCGGCGGCACCGGGCGCGCGAAAGGCCGCGTGCTCACCCGTGCGGCGCGCTACGATGGGCTCGACGAACCCCCGACGACGATCACCGCGAGCGTGCCTGCCGAGCACGTCGCGCGGTACGGGCGCACCGTCACCCTCACGCGGCAAAAGTTCGACAGCAAGGCCACGGGGCCGTGCTGGGTGTATGCGACGAAAGACGAAAGGACGACGACATGAGCCGACCGACCGACCACGAAGAGACGATCGAACACCTGCGCGACATCGCCGGAGCGATCCGCGACACGATCACCGCGAAGGACGACGCGCCCCCGCTCACGCCGCTCCCGGCGATCGAGTACATCCCGCCGCGCCTGCTCAACGCCGCCGATCGCAAGCTGCTGCACGGGCTCGCGGTGCTGCTCGCGGAGCGGACCGCCGGGGTGCTGCGCGCCATGCGCGTCGAGACGATCACCTTCGACAGCCTCACCGCGACCGCCGCTGCGACCACGGCCGCGACGACGGCGTTGCTCGCGTGCTCGACGGACGACGACGCGAAGGGCGGTGCCTCGTGAGCCGACCCAAGGGATCGAAGAACAAGCCGAAGACCGGCGTCGACGGAGCGCCCGCGGACCCGAGCGGGCTGCGCGCGGCGGGCAAGAAGCTCGCGGCCGACGACGCGGCGAAGGCGCAGAGCAAGCTCGTGCTCGACGCGCGCGACATCGCGATCACCCGCGAGGAGCGAGAGCTTCCGCAGGCCCTCGCGCAGACCGAGGTGCAACACGTCGCGATGGGCTGCGCGCGGTTGCAGGGCGAGATCGATCAGCTCGAAGCCGACAAGGCGAAGCTCCAGAAAGAGATCGGCGACCTCAACAAGGAGATCGCCGCGAAGCACAAGGACCTCAGCAAGGGCAGCGCGGAGGTGCGCACCGGGACGCGCATGATCCTCACCGGCGTCCGCGTCGAGCACGACTACCAGGCCGCGCAACTCCGCTACTTCCGGCTCGACCGCGGCCCGCGCGAGATCGGCGAGCTGTACGACACGCAGCCCATGCCGGCCGACGAGCGCGAGAAGGCGATCTTCACCGCGCCGAAGGACGCCGTGCGCGTGGTCGTCGACGACACGATCGCCGAAGGGGATCCGTCCGAAGATGCCGCGCCGGGCGAGTCGGTCGACGAGCCCGCGGTCAACGCGAAGGGCGGCGACTCGTGAGCCCGCGCACCTTCAGCCGCCGCGGGCCCTTCAACACGAAGCGCGCGGCCAACATCGAGCCCCTCGCGGTGCGGATCGCGCTCGCCGTCCACCGCGAGCCTCGCACCGGCGAGCAGCTCCGCGACGACTTCGCGGCGCGCACCACGAGCCCGACCGACATCTCGCGCGCGATCGCTCTCGCCGAGGAGAAGGGGTGGATCGCGCACGGCGGGAAAAGCGGCTGCTCGGTGCTGTGGAATCCCGCCGCGCACCCGCCGATCACGCGCGAGCAGGCGCTTCCCCGGCTGCGCGACCTCGGGTACACGGCGGCGCATGCGGCCGGCATGCTCGACCGCGCGGCCGACATGCGTCTCGACGGCACGGAGCGCAGCGCGGTCATCCTGCGCGCCTTCCTCGCGGGTCAGACGCCCGCCGCGAGGGCAGCGTGATCGCCCGCCTCCGCACCGCCGCCCGTCGCGCGGAGCTCGCCGTGATGATCGTCGCGGCGCTCGCCCTTGCCGCCATCGGTGCGCTGCTCACCGCGATCGAGGGGCCTGCACCGGACCCGCTCGACGATCCCCCGCCTCCCCCGAAGCCCTGAAAAAGTACGGGCCGCCCGCTCACTCGGTGACGAAACCGGGGAGCGGCGGCCCGTGTGGCCGCTCGACGAAACCCCGGCGAGACGACACCGCCGAGGCCCGCGCATGCGCAGCCCCGTGAAGCTACCGACCCTCATGCCGAGGGGCTACAGATTTTCCGACGACACCCCCGAAGCGAGCCGTGCCGCGCGTGCGTTTGACGCCCGATCGCGAGACCCCCTACGATCAAACCTGATCGGTGCAGGTCACCGCGAGAGGCCGCTCGTGCCCTCGCCGCAGATCGCCCACCGCGACCCCAAGCCCGAGAACATGCCGCCCCGCCTGCGCGCCACGCCGCGCACGTGGTAGCCTCAGGGCATGCCCAAGACGAAGGGCCGGACGACGAAGAAGCCGGCGAAGAAGCCCAAGGCGGCACCGAGACGACGCTCCCCGACGCCACGATCGCCAGCGACGCGCGCGCGCGAACCGCTCACCGACGACGAGATCGGAGCGGCCACGGAGAGCGAGGCGCGGGGGCTCGTCTGCATGCGCGCGCTGACCGAAGGGTGGGAGGCGCTCGTGCCGCGGCTGATGCGCGTGTGGGGCTGCACGGAGGGGGCGCTCTCCACGTACCGCCGCCTCGGCAAGATGGCGCTTGCCGCTCTCGGTGACGAGGACGCCGCCGCGCGTCTCGATCACGTCCTCGCCGAGCTTCGTGTGCAGGCGAGCGAGCACGAGGCCCTCGGGAAAGACTACCGCGCGAGGGGCCGCTACACGCTCGCGACGAAGCACGACGACCTCGCGCGCAAGTCGCTCGCCTTGTTCGCCGAGTTCGCGGGGCTCGTGCAGCGGCGCACCGTCGTCTCGATCGAAGCCGACCCCCGGATCGCTGGCATGTATCAGGCGATCCTCGCGAGCCTCGAAGACTTCGATCGGCTGCGCGCCGCGTTCCTCGCCGACGTCGAGAAGCTCACCGGCGGCCCGCTGCCGGCGTCGTCGCTGCCGTCCGCGTTCGAGCACGTGCGCGCCGCGGTGAAGCGGTACGAGGGCGAGATCGGCGCGCGCGCGAACGCGAGGCTGGCCGCGTGAGCGAGCGCACGCCTTGCCCCATCCCGCGCCGGCTGGCGTGGTGCGAGTTCCCGCCGGCTCCCCCGCCGCCGCCTCCTCCGGCCGAACCCCCGCGTCCCGCGCGCAAGCTATCCGCGTTCCGGCAGATGGCGCTCCTCGCCGCCCTGATGGGCCTCTCCGGCGGGATGGCCCTTCCGCCGCCTCGTGAGCCCCGCTCGTGAGCGCCGCCGCCGCCGGGCTCTTCCTCGCCGCCGCGGACGCGATCGAACGCGAGCGGATCGCACGGAGCACCTCGACGGACGCCGCCACGATCGCCGCGCAGGCTGCCGCGCGCGCGCTCGAGGAGGATGGCGGGCTCATCGCGTACGCCGAACGTCTCGCGCGCCGCCGCTACCCGATGAAGGCCGCGAGCATGCGCCACCTCGCCCCGATCGCGGAGCGCTGCGAGGCCGCCGAGAGGGCGATGCGCGGGCAGGAACCGCCGGTGTTCGCGGTCATGCACGCCCCCGTGCAGCACGCGAAGACGAGCCTCTTGCAGGCGTTCGTTCTTCGCACCCTCCGGCGCAACCCCCGCGCGCGCATCGGCTACGTGAGCTTCAACGCCGAGCGCGCGACCGAGAAGATGTGGGAGGCGCGCGAGCTTGCAGCGGGCGAGGGGATCCACCTTCACCCGACCTTCAACACGAAGAAGGAATGGCGCACGATCGAGGGCGGGCTCGTGCGCGCGGGCGGCATCCTCGACGGCGCGTGGACGGGCGGCGACTTCGACATCCTGATCCCCGACGACCTCTACAGCGGGCCCGCCGAGGCCGAGAGCGCGGCGCACCGGCAGCACATCGAGCGCGCCTTCGAGACGGTGCTCGAGACGCGCGGGCAGGGGCGCATGTCGATCTTGACGAACATGGCGCGCTGGCACCCGCAAGACATCAGCGGCGTGCTCATCCGCAAGGGCTGGCCGTACACCTGCCTCCCCGCGATCGACCGCGAGGGTCGCGCGCTCTGGCCCGACGTCTACCCGCTCGACGTGCTCCTCGCGAAGCGCGACGGCCGCCCCGCCACGAAGGACCGCCCGGGGATCGCCCCCGTGGCTCGCCGCACGTGGTCGAGCCTCTACCAGGGGCAGCCGGTGCCCGATGGCGCGCGCATCTTCGCAGCCGACGCCCTGCGCACGTACGACGCCCTGCCCGAAGGCCCGTACCTCGAGACCCTCGGGATCGATGTCGCGTACGGCGCGAAGGCCCGCAACGACAAGAGCGCGATTGTCGGGTGGCGCACGTACCTCGCGAACCCGCGCGAGCTCTACCTCGTCGAGCCGTGGCTCGGGCATGAGGTGCTTGAGCTCTTCGCGTGCCGCGTGGCCGCCGTGCAGATCCGTCGCGCCGGCGGGCCGACGCTCGCGCTCCCCGCGTCCGCCGCCGCCATTGATGGGACGTGGGCGCCCCCTGCCCGCGCGCGGCGCACGTTGACCTGGTGGTACGCGGGCGGCACCGAAATCGGCGGCGAGGGCATGTTCCGCGTGTACGGCGCCGAGGTGCAAAGCGTGCGAGCAGGGATCGACAAGGTGGCGCGCGCGCAAGGCGGCTACGTCGACCCGGCGATCGGCGGCTACACGTCGGCGTGGAACGAGGGCCGCGTGTGGTGGCCGCGCGAGGAGAGCGAGCACGCGACGGCGCTGCGCGTGGAGCACGAGGACTTCACCGGCGCCGCCTCCGACGATGACGACGGGGTCGACGCCGCGGTCGCCGGGCACGATGCGATGCAGCTCCTCGAGCTGACCGAGATGCGCGCCGCGGAGGATCGCCGGCAGCGTGACGCCCGTACGAAGGCCATGGCGGCGGCGAGCTCGCGGCACGAGCTTGGACCTGCGGGCCGCGCGCCTCGGGTGTGACGGGCGCCGCGCTTCGGTGGTAGGCTGTCCTCGCCGGAGACGACCGGCGAAAGGACGACAGCATGAGCAAGGTGACAGGGGTCCGCGTTGCCACGGGCGCGCGCGAGGAGCTGAACGAGTTCGCCGAGCAGGCATGGCGCGACGGCACCACGTCGGAGGCGTTTACCGACATCCGCGAGGAGCCCACCGACACCATCGGCGACGCGCTCCGAGCGGTGCAGGCACACTTCGCTGGCGAGGACGATCCGGTCTTCGCCGACCTGTGCGACCTCGTGAACCGAGCAGCCGAGGAGCACGCGAGGATCGCGGCACTTCGGCCGGCCGAGCTTGCGGCCCGCGCCCCCGCCGATGCGAGCCTCGAAGCGCGGGCGGAGATCGATGCCGCGATCGAGCGCGTTCTATCGACAGAACCGAATGCGCCGCTTCCCACGGCGTGGGACGCCTTCTATCGCGCGGTGTGCCTGCTCCTCGCGAAGCTCGCACAGCACAGGGCCGCCGTGGACGCGAGCCGGCCGGCTCTCCCGGGGCACCTCGTTTGCCCGATGTGTGCGGGCAAGGGGCAAGCGCCGGAGCGCATCGTATGGGGCCCGGAGAACGGAGGCGATCCTCCGCCGTGGGAGACGCTCGCGAGCCGCCCCGGGCTCACCGAGGAGGCGCAAGCCGTGGTGCGCGCCTACTACTCCGACGCTTCGATCAAGGATGTCGGAGCGACGGACGAGCCTCTCGCACGTGGCACCCGCGTCCGTACCGCGCCGCGTCTGACGGCGCTCTTCTCGCCGAGCTTGCACCCGCACCGCCGGGCCAACGCACTCGGCAAGATCGTCCGCCGGATGACGTCGGGGGACATCTACTACGACGTGCGCCACGACGACGGGACGGTCGCCGGCTACGAGCGATCCGAGCTGATCGATCTCACGGCCGACGCGAGCCGCCCCGGGCTCACCGAGGAGCAGGCGCGGGCGTGGGACTGGGTTCGA
>ERZ869921.552-NODE-552-length-21614-cov-4.055105_pt1 | contig 21614 bp, 37 predicted proteins | sample MGYA00579310_ERZ869921 | MGnify/ENA primary metagenome ERZ869921 (study PRJEB32216, sample SAMN09231816) | wastewater metagenome | place: USA: Maryland | collected 2016-06-21 | study: EMG produced TPA metagenomics assembly of the PRJNA472060 data set (Reclaimed...
TTGGCAAGGTGGGGATTTAGTATGCTTTTGTATATGTTTTAGAATAATTCAATTATTTATAAAAGTTTCTATTTTTAAAAAAATTTGGCTTTTCAGACGTTCAAAGGTTAAAAAACAAAAATTAGAAAAATTAAAAATGTATACAAAAAATTACAATTTATTAATTTGTAGTTTTTTTTCTTCTTCTGGTAGAATTCTTTCTTTTTCTGTGCTTTTTTCTCCATCCCAAACAATATTAAAAACAACCCTATTATCTGCGTTAGTATTGATTGTTTGGTTTATTTCTGCTTTTTCAGCTTCTATCATAGTTATTGTGCTTTCTTTAGGTAATACCCCTAATATCTGATATTTTTGGATCATTAATTTTTCTTCTTCTCTTAGTTCTGATACTATTTTTATTTTTTCTGATTTCTTTGTATTAGAATCATCATAAATTCTCCATAATTCTTTAATCCTGTTTCTTTGATGTGCGTTAAGCCATCCTAATACTTCCTTAGCGGTTAATGTGTTTAATTCTTTACCAGCTTCATTTTTTGCTATTTTAAGTTCTTTTTTAATTAATTCTAAGCTAATATTAAGATTATCTGCAAGTTGTTGGTTTGTGTATCCCCTTAATGATAAATGTAATAATTCATATCTTCTTTTTGTTCTTTCTTTTTCTTCTACTAATCTTTGTATTTGTCTTTCTTTTGTTGTTGGTTTTGCTTTAATTATTACTTCTTTATCTTCTTCCATGTTTTAATTCCTCTATGTATTTTTCTAAATAAAAAGGAAAGTTATCTTTATTATTTGGTGCCTTTATCTTATTTATTTTTGCCCATGTTATTATTTCTTGGTATGTTTTTTCATATATATATCTTCTTTTTATTATATTTAGCTTGTTTTTAAGTATTCTTATCTCTTTTTCTTTTTTCCTAATTTGTTTTAAAATGTCCATTTTTATTAAAAGTTTTAATAATTTATTAAATATTTTGTGTTTTTACCATGGTCAATTATAATTCTGTCCATTTTTTACCATCTTCCCTTATTGGTTCTTTGTTTGTAAATTTATAGTATCTTTCCAATATTACATCCGCGTAATTTGTAGATATTTCTATTGTTCTACATATCCTGTTTGTCATTTCACATGCTATTAATGTACTTCCTGAACCACCAAATGTGTCTAATATAATATCTTTTGGTCTTGTATTATTTAAAAAACATGTTTGGCTTAGTTCTGTTGGTTTCTGTGTTGCGTGCATATATTCACTGGTATTATCTTTTTTAATTTCTAATATATCACTTTGTTTTTGAATTTGTTTTAAATATTCAATTAATTCATCCTTTGTCATGTTTTCAAAGTTAAAATGACCATTTAATAAAGTAGTATGTGTTCTGTCTCCTATCCATTCGCAATTTTTATCTTTAATTGCATATAAAATTGGTTCATGACTCCAATGATAGTCTGAATGACCCAATACTAAATGTTTTGACCAAATTAATACTTGTTTTACTTTAAATCCTGCTGAATTCAATGCTAATTCAAATATTTTATGATTAATACTTGCATAACATACATATATTGCAGGATTTTCAATTGTATAATTGTAAATATTATTAAATACTAAATTTAGAAATTCGTATAATTCATTTTCTCTTAATCCATCGTTTGCCATTACTCCCCAATCTTTTCCGTTTGGATTATTTGTTCCTTTATAACTTACACCATATGGTGGATCTGTAAATACACATTTAGCTTTATCGTTTTGCATTAATCTTTTAATATCTTCTGGGTTTGTACTATCTCCAATTAAAAATCTATGTTCTCCTAAATACCATAACTCTCCTTTTTTACTTTTAGGATTTTTTGGAGTTTCTGGAATTATGTCTTTTAATTCTTCATTATATGATTTTTGGATAGATTTAATAAGTTTATCTATTATTGGTGTGTCTAATCCAGTTAAATTTAAAGATAAGTCTGTTTTATTTAATTCGTATAATATCTCTGCCAATTTTAAATCATCAAATTCTCCCGAAATAGAATTTAATGCTATATTTAATATGTTTTCTTTATTTTCATCTAAATTAATATAAATACAAGGTATTTTTTCTATTTTTAATTGTTTTGCAGCTTCGTATCTTTGGTGTCCACCTATTATTACATTATATCTATTTTCATTATTATTTAATAGAATTGGTTGTATAAATCCAAATTCTTTAATACTTGATTTTAATTTCTCCATTTCATCTTTTGTTATTTTTCTTGGATTTTTTTCATTTATTTTTATTTCATTTATGTTAATCTCTTTTATTTCCATTATATTCATCTCCATTTAATTTTGTTTGTTTAATTTTAAAACCCATATTAAAAATATGTAATGCACTGGTTGGTTCTACGCAATTTCTTAGTATTTTATTTTTATCTATATCTTTAAAATTATTTAAATCAAAACCTTTTATTTTTTGTTTTATTTCTATTGTTTCATTATGTCCCCTTGTTGTTAATCTTTTTTTTCCACAAATTCCCGCATATAAATTTAATATTTTCATTTTTAATTTTATTTTTAAATTTCTAATTCTTCCATCTTTTTCCAAAACCAAGCCAAAATTAATAAAAAAACACCAATTATTCCAACAAAAAAATTAATCCATTTACTTTCCATTATTTTAAAAATAGAAATAAAAACAGTTAATATTCCAAAAAATAAAAATAAAAAAAATATATTTAATTCTATTTTTTTTAACATTTTTATCCACTTACACTTGTAATCTGATCATCTGTTATACCACTTGGATCCATTTTTTCTTTATATTCTATTTTATCATCATTTAAATCTTCTTTATTTCTTGATTCTAAAATCATTCTATATATTTTTTGTTTTTCTTCTTCTTTTATTTTTATTGTTGCTTTTGTTTCTTTCATGTCTTCTTTTAAAATAATAACTTCACTATTTAATTCTATAAATTTATCTATTAAGTCTATTATTTTTTCTCCATCAGTTTGTATTTTTATTCCGTTTTCTTTTTCTTTTGTTTCCATTTATTTCACCCCATTGTTTTTTTGTTTTTCTTTTAAATATTGATTAAAATATTTTAATCCTAATTTATGTATTCTTGCCACTTTCTGTAAACAATAACCACAAATTTTTGGATTAACATAAAAAGAAGAAAATGTTTTATTTAAACAAAAATCACATATAATTTCACCATTTTTTTTATTAATTACATGTAATTCTCCAGAATTTTTAATAAATCGTTCTGAACATCTTAAACATATAGTCATAGGTATTGGTATTAATTTATCTTCTTCCCTTGAGCAATTAGCACATCTTCCTTTTTTTAAAGGATTATTTTTTTTAATTCCTTCTGCTATTATTCTTAATACTCTTTGTTTTGATTTTAATGGGATATCGTCTTCAACGTGTTGCTCAGCGATTTGTTTTTGTATTTCAGATATTGTCTCCATGTTTTAATATTATTTCTATAAAACTAACCCTTATTTTATCTTGTTTTTCATCTATATATTCGTCTGTTCCAACATTTATTTCATTAATATTAAATGTTGTACAATATTTATTTATTGAAATTAATGCTATATCTACTGCTTTACTTATTACTCTGCCTCTTGCTTTTATAATTATTTTATTTTGGTTTTCGGCTTGTGTAGTTACTGCAAATACATAAGTCATTGTTGGTTTTTCTCCAACAAAAATAATATTGTTTTCCATATTTAAAAAAGTAATTAACTAATATATATAAATATTTTGATTATAAAGTGGTGGGGAAAAAGATTTAACTTTTTGAGGCAAAAAACCCACCACTAAAAAGGACAATCATTTAATGTTTTTTTGTTTAATATATTCCATTGAATTATTGGAATTATTAAACCATATATGATTTAAAATAATTTTTTTATTATGACATAATTTACTATATTTATTACAATAATCACAATGACAAACTATTTTTAAAATACATTCGTTTTTTTGATCTTCGTTTAAATTCCAACCCCAAGTTCTGTTTTCTCGGTTTTGCCATTTACCACATTTAGGACATTGCCATGCCAAAAATTGAGTATAATTTATAATTTTAATTCACCCCTTTTTTTTAAATATTTTAATCTTTAAAAACATTCCAAATTATTCCTTTTTTTTGTTGATATTCTTTCCATTTATTAATAAGTTTTTTATATTGATCTTCTTTATGTTTAATAAAAAAACAATAAAAAATTAATGAATTTTTATGTGGGCTTATTTCTTTAGAAAATCTATGATGGTTTGGACATAAACATATCCCATTATCAACATCATATTTAAATTCTTTAATTTCTCTTGGTATAATGTGGTGTATATTGATTTTATCTTTTCTGCCACAAATAACACAATGGTATGAGTCTCTTTCAAGAACATATCTTCTCCATTGTTTTATTAATTTATTGTCTTCTTTTTTTAACATTTTTTTAATTTCTTTTTTGGTTTGTTTTTTATTTATCATTTTTATCATCTTCATTTATTTTTTATTCATGTTTTGAAATAAAGATTTATAATATATTACTTCTTTATTACAACAAACAGATTCTATTAAATTATTAAATAATAATTCTGTTTGTTGTTTTTCTCTTATTGATTTTGAAACATATAAATAGTTATTACTAAAATTTTGAGTTATGTTATATAAAATTTGTTGTTTTGTTTTCATTTTAATCTTCCCCCATTATTTTTTTTATTATTTTTTGAATATTTTTAATAGTTTTATCTGTATATTTTTTTGGCAATTTATTATTTTCAGATAAATCTTTTTTAATTAAATTTATTAAATATTCTTTTTCTTTGTATGTTATTTTGTTCATTTTTTATTTTCCATAACAATCATATAAAATATTAATATTGTTGTTAAACTCCAAATAATACCAAAAGCAATATCATTAATTGAATGTGCTAACCACATTTCATTAGGATATTCTTGTATATCTTTGCATTCTACATACATCATGTGTTGTTCTATTTCATCACAACCATAATATTTCCAAATTTTTGTATGTATATTTTCTTCTAAATATAAAAAAAACAACATTAAAATTAAAAAACCAAAAATAATTTTATAAATTTTAATTAATTTTTCTTTTTGCATTTTTTATCACCTTTTGTTTTAAATCATATTTAGTTTCGCCCATACATAATTTACAATATCTTGGGTCTTCTTTGCTTTTAATTTCATTTTCTCTTATTTTTCCACATCTTCTACAATAAAAATTATCTTTTCCTTGATATTCATAAGGTAATGTTTTATTTTTTAATCTTCTACTTGGGATTGCATCATATTTTTTCATCATTTTGATTCACCATTTTAGAATTATATAATTTAGCAGCCATGATATGACTGCATTCCCTTCCTGTTTTATTATAAAATTGACAAGTACATGTTTCCATTAATATATTAACTTCATGTATTTGGTGTCTTCCTTTGCTTGGATGTACTTTAAATTCTCCTTTGTTTATTTTTTCTATACGATTATTTATTAAATAATCTTTTACTTTTGCAAACCTACCAACTGTTAATTGTTTTTTTACGTTGTCCCATACGCAACCATCTATTGGTTTCATTTTTTATCGCCTCTTTTTTATTTTTTTAAATTTATTTTTTGTTTTAAACATTTTTTACATAAAAAAAATACATTAAGTTCTAATTTTTTTAAATCTACTATTTCATATTCTGCTTCTTTATCACATTCTTCACATTTCATAATTCAACACCTTTGCTTTGTAAAAATAAGACGCAAGCAAGAGAATGTGAACAATATGGTTTTGTTCTATCTTTTTTTCCAAGCATACATCCCCATTTCTTGCTTTTGTCTAATGCATTACACATCCATTCCATTTTTCCCCTAACTGGTTTATACCATATATCTGCCCATTCTCCTGACCTTTGTTTAACTTGAAAATGATAATAATTTTTTTTACTATCATTAATTATTTTAACTTCTTTATTTTTTAAAATTTCATTTGCCCTATCTATTGTTTCTTGCATCATTTTTTTTTAATTATTTGTTCACAAATATTTCTAATTGTGGATATTTGATATAATCTTTTTCCACCATTTGGTTGTCCATCTGTTTCTTTTAATATTTTATTTGCATCTTCTATTGCTTTTAATTTCATTTCTTTTTCTTTTTTTCTTTTTTCTGAATCTTGTTTAAAAAGTTCATATAATTTTATTGTTTTCATTTTTCCTCCTTGTCTTTACATCTTCTATAATTGCTATAATGTTTTGCTTTTAAACATCCTTCTATACATGAAGGAAGTTTTTTAAAACAATATTGGCATATCATTTTAATCAAATTCTTCAGCAGATGTCCCCATTCCTGTTGCTAATCTTAACGCTCTATTAATAGCTCTTGTTTCTGCCATTCTTAATATATGTGGTTTTATTTGTGATCCTACATTAATTGCACAAGCATCACCATAAGCTTCATATATTATTTCTTGTTTTGTTTCCGGATCTATTGTTGTAATTATAGATTTAAATATAATAAAACTTTGTTTTAATTCTTCTTCTGTTTGTATTGGTTTTGTTATTAATTCTGATTTTATTGATTTCAATCCTTTGGCATGTGCTACAAAAACCAATCCTTCGTGTGTAATATACTTTTTTCCATTAATTATTTTAATAAAACGTGTAGGAATTCCATCAAATTCTTTATCTTCTTCTTTTGTTTGTGTTTGTTTTATGTTTTCATTATAAACACTTTCTGTTATTGGTGATTGTATTTTTGTTTTTTTTTGTGTTTCTATTGATTGGCATGGCATACATAGTTTTTGATTATAGTTTGATATACTATATTCTACTATTTTTTCACTTATTTCTTTTCCACATTTTTCACAATTTTCCATTTTATTCACCTCAAATTAATTTTTATTTTTAAAATTTCAACTATTGTTTGTATTGATTTAAATTGGTTTCTTAAAAATTCCAATTCTGTTTTGGTTTCATTTATTTTTGTTATTGCTTCGTTTTCTTCTTCTTCTTTTAATTTGTATTCTGGATTTAATTTTAATCTTGCGTTTACTTCTGCTTCTCTTTGTTTATCGTTTGTATATTTTTTTGTTCCTGATTCTTCCTTTTCATTTGTTACTATTGCATAAGTTACAAGTTCTAATTCTTTTTTAGATTTTTCAATTGCATCTATTTTTCTGTTTAATGCCATTAATTTTTGTTCTTGTTCTTTTATTTCAAATGGTAATTTTGACACTAATTCTATGTATTGATTATATTCTTCATTAATTAACATCTTCTTCTACCTCTTTTGTTTCGTTTAATATTTGCCATGCTTTGTCCATGGCTTTTATCTCTTTTTTTATTTGCTTCTTTTCTTCTTTTTTAGCTTTATTTAATTTAAAAATTAAATCTTTTTTTTGTAATTCTATAAATCTTAATGTTGTATTAATCTCTTTTGACATTTTAATCACCAACTTGAACAATATTCAAATTCCCAATCATCTAATAATTTTAAACATTTATCTATTATTTCTATTGTATGTTTTATTTCATCTAAATAATAATTATCATAATTTGTTCCACCAAAAAAGAAACCATCTTGAGTAGGTAATAATTTACTTATTTCTTCTTTATTTTTGATTTTACCTTTTTCTATTATTGCTTTTTTAATTACTTCCTCGCATAATTCTTTTAATTTTAATAATTGTTTTATATTAACATAATAATATTTACAATCATCATTTCCTTCTTGAACATTATCTACAAACCATTTATGTATTGCGTTTGCTTTTCTCCAATATCCAACTTCAAAAATAACATATTGTAATTCGCTGTTTTTTATTTCTGGAAATAATTTTTCTATTTTCTTTTTTATTAATTTAAATTCATTCCATTTCATAAATTTTTTTGCTATTAAATACATATCTAATCCCATTTTAATATCCCCCCTTAATTGATTCCTTAAATAATTTCATTATAAAGTCTTGTGTGTCTATGCTACACCAAGCCCCATAATGTTTTTTTCTATACTCAAAAAAATAATAATAAAGAGCTTTACCTTCTTTATTATAATCTACAGGCTCTGAATTAAAGAATGAACCTTTATAATTTCCGTAGATTGGAGGCATTGATTCTAAAAAATATAAAGAGACCCATTTTGGAATTTCAACAATACATTTTTTAAAATTATCAACCATTTCAAACCATTCTATACTTGTGTGATTTTCTTCATTTAATTTTGAGAATTTTCTTTCTATCCTTATACAATGTTTTTGTTCCATCTTAATTCACCCCAAAGACTTCTTCATATGTTGCTGGATTGTTTTCGTTCTTTATAATAGTTTTCAATACTTCTTTTGTGTGAGTTGATTGTAGAATTGTAAATTCCCAGCATCCTGTCTCTGCGGTAGTTGTTTCATTGACTAAGATATAAGAAAGCATTTCTTGTGCATTTTCAAATGTTATTAAATTTGTTTCATCATCCATTACTTCTTCAGAGATGTGTGTTCTAATCCTGAAAATACCCCAGAAAGTTATGTTTTGGTTTAATTTTGTTTCTTTCATTTTTTTTGCCTCTTTTATTTTTTTGTCCTTTTGTAGCATTTTGCTACATTTATAAGAAGATGCTTCTTATTTATAAAACTTTCTAAGTTATTATACCATTTTAGTATACTGGCTTAAATTTTAAGATTATTTTTTTAATTAAAAAAAATTAAGTTATTCTTTAAAATTTTGGTGTTATAAGCCCTCAAAACCCAATTTTAAATTAATTTATGTAAGTTTTCTCTAATTTCTCTATTTTCTGGCATTTCTTTCATTATAATTGCTCGTTTTTGGTTTAATTTCTCCATTTTGTGATTAATTATTCCTATTTGGTATTTTGCCCACATTCTGTGTAAATCTTGGCTTGTTGCCCCATTTCCGTTTGTTTCTTGCTCAAAATACTTAATTATTGATGTATTAATTAAATTAGCTATGTTTTTTCCTTTTATTTGTTTTCCTGATCTACCATCCAAATACCCTAATCTTTCCAAATATATTCTTAATTTTTGGCTTGGTCGAAAAGATATTAATGCATATTTTTGTTTCATTTATTTCACCTTTTTTTTAATATTTAATTGTTTACAACGTTGTAAACAATTTTAAAAATTTTAATTAGTTATGGCTTCTTTTCTTGTTTTTCTTCATTTTAATCATTTTTTTATTGGATTTAAAACTACTTAAAAACAAAATATTTAAATATTCCATGTTTTTTAAAGAATTCTAAAGCCCTTAAATGCTTTTTCTTTCTTTTTTTTTAAAATTGTTTACAATGATGTATACAATTTTTTTTCTCAAAAATAATGGATACATCTTGTGTTGTTTTTGTAGTTCGTCGTAGTCTGTGTAGTTGCTGTTTTAGTTTTCTGTTTTTTGTTTTCTTGCCATTAGGGAATAATCTTTTCATTTAAAAAACTTTCTATTTTAAAGAATTTATGCGTTTTTACGCGTTCTGTTGGCATTTTTTTTAAAATATTAAAATAGCCAAGGGATATTAAAGAATTAGTTTCCCTTGGCTGTTTATGTAATGGGGGATCTGTGGATTTTAATTTTTCTTTTTTATTTTCGAGAATAACATATCCACAAGTATTGCAGCACTTCCTGCACCAACTGCATTAACATCTATTCCCATTCCATTTAATCCATAGAATGTTGAAAACCCTATTATTCCCACCCTTATTATTGTTGTTATTAATTCTTTAATTTCAAATTTTGAGATTTTGTTGTCTTTTAATGCATTTTCAGCCCATCCCGCAATACTCCTAAAAATAGGTATTCCTATTATAATTAATGCGTTTTTTATTACTTCTTCCATTTTACACCTCTTATTTGTTTTTTTTTAATTTTTATGAATAAAAGAACACTAATCCATCTAATGTTGGATTTGTGTCGTTTCCTGATTTAATTAATATTACTTTGATTAAAATAGTAATTCCACTAATTGTTGGAGTTAATAAAGTAGAAAAATTTGTTATTTGTATCCAAGTAGTTCCACCATCTAATGAATAATAAAATTTCGAATTGCTTAGTGCAGTTCCTGTGTATCTCATTTCTATTTGTGTTATTGGTGTTGTAGTTATTCTGCTTTGCGATATCCATGTTCCTTCTGTTATTGTTTCATTTTCAAGAATTAAAGTCCCATTATCTATTTTTGTTCCGGTATGACTTAATGTATAATTCTCATTAATAAAATCAAAATTATAAGAATAATCTAATTTATTTATATTTTCATTTTGGTTTAATGCGTTTTCTACTGTTATTCTTTGTCCCAATAATATACTATTATCTATAAATTCTTTTTCTATTGTTACTTGGCTTCTTATTCCTGATGATTTAGAACCGAATATTAATCTATGCATTAAAATTCTATATTTTCCGTATATTCCTTGTCTTGGTACAACTACCCACATTACTTCTCCAGCTTCTAAAGTAACTAAACCCAAAGAAGTAATCACATCTTGTGGTGTTGAATTAGTATAATAAGTAAGATTTGCATCACCGATTGTTTTTGCTTTCTCGTATGTTGTTGCATTAGAATCATTTATTTTTATTTCTCTTATTTCTCCTGTTTCTCCTACTATTTTTGACGTGTATATAATTGGGTATCCTGTCAAATCTTGACCTATTACTACAACTCTTGTTTTTTGAAAATAGTTATCTATTCCATATCCTTGGTTAGAGATATAATTATCTAAGTCTGTTATTGCTTCATTAGAATTAAATCTTGAATAAGATTTAAAAAAATGAACATCTAATGAATTATCTATTCTACAATCAAATCCTGAATATTTACATAATTCTAATATAAAATCTTTAAAATTAACATATACCCAGGTTCTTGTCATAATTAAGCCAGTTAAATTTATGTTTGTTGTTGTAAATTCTGGAAAGTATTTATTTATTACATTAATTAAAATATTTGAAGGATCTTCTGAATTGGCATCATAACATATTGTTAGTTCGTTTGCTCTATAACTTATATGTCTACCATAAATCTCAATAAATTTTCCAGATTTTGACATTTGTTCTCTTGGCGAATCTATTCTACCATAAAATTGTAATGTGGTACCATTAGAATCATCATAATATAATTTAACACTGTTTCCCGCTATAAATTGATTACTAAATCTTTCTCCTGCATTTTTTAATAATATTAAAAAAGTTCCAACTATTTCTGTGGTGCTTGGTTTAATAAAATAAGAATCTTCAACATATGCAGTAACATCAATATTATTTATTTCTATTTTTACATTTGTTCTTTTTATTTTTGGGATTGGTATAAAAATATCGTTGTTTGTTTCCATTTTTATATTGTACAATATTGACATCCATCACAACAAGATCTTATAATTATTTGTGGATTATAAAATCTTTTAATTGTTGCATTGCATTGGTTCATGTCTGCCCACATAAATATATTGCATTTGTCTGTTGGCAAAGATAAATTACAATAATATTTATATGTTAAATTTAATAATTTTGATTTTGATTTGTTGCTTTGATTAAATAATGATAAATTAATACAAGATATGGTTTCATTTATTTTAATAATAAAATTAAATTTTTTTCCGTATGATTTTCCTGTTAAATTTAATATCGGTTTTATTAATGTTTGTCCGTATGGTGTTAGATTTTTATCATTATTTGTTTTAGGTAAAAATATTATATCATTACTAAATGAATAAGGTAATTTTTTATTATATTTAGAATATGTATAATTTAATCTAGAACTTAAATTAACACTATAATTACCTGGATGTAATAATATACTATAATTTTTCATTCCACCTTTATAAGTAAGTTTTGGGTTGTATGCTTCTAATATTGAGTTAGTTATAGAACTTATTTTAATTGGCACTATTACTTCTCCAGTGCTTTTATTTGCGTAATTTTGAATAAATGATCCATTAATTATAATTAATGAATTATTATAAACATAATTAACAAATAAACCACTTATATTAATTGTTACATTATTAGTTGAATATACATAAATTGGAACATTACAATATCCTTGTACATCTGCTTGGCATGAATTTAAATAATTCTTTATTGTTTTATTTAATTCTTTTGTTCTTTTTTGACCAGACCATACGTCCCCAGTATAATTAAAATATTTTGTTCCGTTAGGTACTCCTACTTGAACCCAAGTTAAATTAATAGTATCATTAATTGGAAGATAATAAACCAATAATGCTGGTTTTTGGCTTTGGTTTGTTGTTTTTGAGCTTGCGTATTGATCATATCCATCACTTCCTACATTTTTTCCAGTTATACCAAATCCATAATAAGAAGTGCTATTAATATAATTAATATATGAAGAACTTATTTGAATATTAAAAAAAGAACCGATTACTGGATCGTTTGGTTGTAATGCAATTAAATTTAATAATGTTGGTCTATTTAACCAAGTAATAGAACTTGAATTCCATTTTTGACTTAAAGACCATACATATCTTGTAAATCCCGAATCTGCACCTTGACCAATTGTATAAAAATTTAAATATACATCATTTATTTTTTTTATATTTATTTGTTTTTGGGGCGTTGTAAAATTAAAATAAATAAATATTGTTTTATTTTCGTTAGTGTCTCCATCTACTTCAAGTTGTTGTGAATCATCATAATTTGTTCCTTGATAAATTAAATTAGCATATGTATCTTTTGAATTATGTTCGTTTGGTCTAATATAAACATAACAATAAGTAGAATTAACTTTACCAACATTCCAGTTATAATTAGTATTATTTATTCCACATGGTTTTTTTGAAATTCTTACAGTTTCTGTAATATTAAAATATGCTTTTCTTATTGTTGCATATTTAGGTATTCTAATATATGCAATTGTTTTCATTGTATTAGTTAGATTTATTTGTGTTTTAATTAATGAATTATTAAATTTTGTAATATTTATATTTGTGTTTCGAATTATTTCTCCATAACTTCCAACCAATGTATTATTAATATAAATTTTTATTCCTTGTGGGTATTGTCCTGAATTATTATATGTTTTTACATTAAATGAAAAATTTAAAACATCGTCTAATGAATTAACTTTAATACCTATCGTTTTATTTCCCACATTAGAAATGTTCCAATATATTCCCTCTTCACAGAATGGTGTTACTGTTGCTAATTCAGAACATATTGCCAAATCTCTCCAACCACTTGCACCAGCAGGACATACACATGTACTATAATCACCATCATACATTTTATTATATAATGCTGGTGGTGTACTTCCTCCTGTTGTATATGAATTTTTTTGTGTTGATTTCATTATTAAATAATTATTAGTTCCATTCTTACATTTAATATTTCCATTTAATGTTCCGTTTCCTGTAAACCATGAAAAAAATAAAAATGAATTATTATAATCCCAACATGAATTATTAATTGTTAAATTAAAATTATAATATGTTGCTGCATTCTTATATTTAACTTTTAATCTACTTCCTTTTGTTGCATATTGTGGTTTTTTATATGTGAAATTATAATATCCACCATCATTACCAGGGACTGCTGTAATATTATAAGCTATTGGGTTTGAACTTAATAAAAACCAAGAACCACCTATTGTCTTATTTGCTGTTTCCTGATAATATAAGGCGGTATTATTTTTAAAAAGTGTTAAATTTTTATTTGTTGTTGAATCATTAAAATTATATTTTTTAAAATAAGAAATATTTAATAAAAAAGATAAATTATAATTATTAATACATGAATAATTTTTTATATAATTTGGTCCAAGTAAATCTATACATAATGGTCCTGATGTTGTTCTTGTTCCTGTTATGTTTAATATAGTTCCAAGTTCTACAGTTACATTTTGTCTTACTTTATTAATTAATAAATTCATAGAAACAGGATCGTAAAATCTAATATTATATATTTCTTCATTATTATTAATTAAATAAGTTGTTTCTAATGTTCCTTTTGAATTTATTTTTGTAATTAAATAATTGGGATTTAATTCTAAAATCATGTTTTTTCCAAAATTAAAATAAGTTATATTAAATAATGTTCTTGTTTCTCCTACATTACTTAATTTATTTAATTTATATTTATATTTTAAATTCTTAGCATTTAATATTTTAATTTCATGAGAAACTGGAAAAAACTTAACATCTGTTATGTCTCCTCTAAATAAATAAGTATCTATAATAGTAATATTATTTATAAATTTTTGTGTTCTTATTATTTGTGTTTCGTTTGTTTTATTATTTAAAATCATGTTTATTTTTGTAATGTTTTTATAAGGAGAAATTTCTTTATTATTTATAATAATTTTGTTATATTCAATTCCTGAAATAACCCAATTTTTTTCTTTTACATAGAATTCGGTTTTAGTATAATCTACTTTTAATTTAACTTTTTCATTATAAGATACATAAATAATCCCACTTAAACTTAATAGAATTATTAATGCACCCACCAATATTTTTTTATTTTTCATTTTTATGAATTTTGACTTGATTCTACCAATTTTAAATTCCATCTTATAATAAATGGTTCTCCGCCCACGTTTGTCCATTCACTATCCATAATTTTAACATATATTGTTTCTATAATATCTTGTACAAAAGTAATAGGATAACCAGATATATTATCTTGATGTCCTTGTTGTAATCCTTCAAAAGCATTTTTAAAAGTTATACAATCTGAATTAGAAGTACCAATAAAAACACCAGATACATTAATTGTTTTAACTACTCCACCAAAATCAAATACATCAGTTTGATCTGAATCTAAAGTATAAAATGGCATTGGTGTTAGTACACTTTCTTTTCTGCTTGATATTTCTCCAACAAAAGATTTATCATCTCCTTGTAAAGTTAAGGTTCCAATAGTTACGTTTCCCATTTTTAATTCTCTTTTAATTCTCTTATTTGTTCTTGTATTTTGTTTAATTCTTTACTTAATAAAATAATTCCTCTTTTAATAAATTCAATGTCTGATTCTTGTTGTTTTTTTAATAATGTATTATCTTCTTTAAATTTATTAAATAGTTCTTTTGCTTTATCTTCGTTTATTGTCATACTATTCCCCTTCTTTTTAATTCCATTTCATTAACTGTTGCTATTCTTCTTGCCATTGAATTAATATCTATTTCACTTCTAACAGAACCACTAAAATTAAAATTATTATTTACTATTGTGTTTTGATTCGTATTTGTTCTTTGTTTTGAGATTACTTCTTCTCCACTATGTAACATATACAATCCATCTTGACCCACATATCCACCAGATTGTTTCTTTTTACTTGTTGTACTTAATGTAGAAGTATAAACATTATTTCCAGCACCATACAAATAATCACTTAATGGTGCTATTTTAGAACCACCGCTTTTTCCAACAAATGCATCGGACATTGATTTAATATTTGATTGTATTGTATTAAAAAATAAGTTTCCTACTTGTGTTGGTAATTTTTGCAAATCACTTAATCCTGCAGGATTTGAAAGTTGATTATAATATTCTTTAGATATATCCGAACTTAATACTGTTAATACGGTAGGATTAGAAGTAATCCAATTATACATTTGATTTTTTACATCGCTTGGTAATTTTTGAAATTCGGCAGGATTACTATTTACCCACATAAAAAATTGATCTTTAATATTTTTGGGTAAATTTGTAAATTCAGAAGAACCAAGAAGTATATTTTGCATTATTGTTGAATTTAATGTTTCTGATCCTGTCATTAATGCACTAACAAATCCTTTAGCCCATGAATCAACACCACTAATAAAATTATTATAAATTAAATCAAGACCTTTCATAAATCCATCTATTTCTGAAATAAATGGTTTTAATAATCCCATAGCATTTTGGAATATTCCACCAAGTGCAGAAGCTGTGTCCTCCCATATTGCTGTTATTTCTGCCATGTCTTTTTCTGAAACATTTCCACCAGATTTTGAAATAATACCCATCATTTGTTGAAGTTTAGGTTGCATTGTTTTCATTGCCAAAACTAAATATGGTCTCATTAATGTTGACATTATATTTCCTAATGGTCTTAGTGCAATGTTCCACATTTTATCCATTAAATCTTTTGTACCTTTGAATGCACTTGATGAAGATTCTAATTCAGAAGTCATTTTATCAATACTATTATTTATTGATTTAACCACCATAAATGTTCCTGCAACTGCTGCTAATATTCCGGCTATAGCACCACCACCTGCCGAAATTAAACCACCCATTCCTCCTGTTGATGTTTCTTTTTCTTTTTTATTTTTGCTATTAATTACAGAACCTATTGACTTATTTATTTTTTCAATCATTCTTTGTATTGATCCAACAATATTTGATAATTCAGAACCTATTGAATTAAATATTTCTTGAAAACTTGAAGATATAGATTTAGAAACGTTTTTAAAACTATCTTTAACTTGTTTTTCTACTTCATTAATATTTTTAACAGCAAGTTCTAAATATACCTGCATCCCATATTCTACCATTTTTATTTATTAATTTGTTTTTGATGTAATATTAAAATAGCATCCAATACGTCTGCTTCCATTTCGTCTATTTCGTATGGTTTTAAATGCAAATCTGATTTTAATAATGCATAATAAGTTAAATATCTTTTTAAACGTGGATCTTTTGTACCATTATCAAAAGCCCACTCTAATCTTTTTTTTCTTTAAATTCATTTATTAAATTGCATTTTTCAAATAATAAATCACCAAGATCTTTATCCAAATTATATATCTCTTCTCTATTTATTGGGAATGGTGCTTCTATTAATCCGTATAATATTGTATTAATTCTTAAATTTAAAAAAGAGGTTGTTGCGTGTTGTCCGTCTCTTTCAAAAACCATTTTAGTATAACTTTCTATTAATTCTTGTCTTTCTCCATAACTAAGTTTTTTAATAGTAAATTTTTGAATTGTTCCATTATATTCATATTGAAATTCATGAACTCTAACCCACTTGGGTGTTCCTTTTACTATTATTTGTTTTGTTGTTGTTATTAATTCTTCAAATTGGTTTTTGGATAATTCATTCATTTGTTCTTTTAATTTTTCTATGTTTTGTTGTTTTTCTTCTTCAAGTGTTATTTGTTTTTCCATTTTTAAAACCTCTTTATTTATATCTAAGGGATTGTTGATGTATTATCTATTGCTACACAACTTAGGCTTCTCATTGTTAATGTTACATCTTCTATAATTGCTTGTGTTGGATCTTGTGGCATGCTTTCTTCATCTATTTGCACTCCTGTAAATGTTAAAGTTATACTTCTTGCATTTGTTGAAGTTAATCCATTAGTATAAGTGAATTTTAATGTTGCTGCTTCTGATACTGTTGAATTTGCACCTGTTGAAGCACCATATAATTTAGTTAATAAATCACTTGAACTTTGGAATGCTTGTCCTATTCTACATGAATATTCTCTTTGTTTTACTGGTTGTGCTTGTCCAAATCTGCTTCCTAATCCCCATAACATTTCGGGATTATTTGCTATTGTTAACTCACAATTTTGAATTAATGCTAATGTGGAAGAAGTTGGCAATTCTAATGTTGCTTGAGCAAATGTATATAAATCAAAAGATTCAGATACTTTTGATGTTGTGGTACTTGTTAATGTTTCATTAGCATATGCCATATCTAATTTAACCCTTGTTAATTCTCCTACTGAATTATTTAATGTACATGTTGCTATTTTACAACCTAATAATTTTGATACTGAGGCAGTATCTGATTGTACATTATTAAATATAGATATAGATTCTATTTCATCTGCTTCTGAAAAAGTATGAGTATAAGGTCCTGCTCCTGTTGTTGTATGAGCACCCAATAATGCCCTAAAAAACCAAGGATTAGCAAGATTAGATTCTACTGAAATACTTCCCTCGTATGCTTTTGCAACTTGTTTTTGTGCGTTTCTTGATCCACAAGCAAAAACCTTCTCTATGTTATTTCTTCTTGTTAAATTTGATATTTTTTGTCCTTCACCAAAAACCTTATCTGCAGTAGAAGTAACTGTTGCATATGAAGCTTCCCAACCATATGTTAACCAACTTATCATTGATGGATCTGCCATTTTTATTCATCTCCTTTTTTATTTTTTTGATTTTTATTTTCTGTATTATCTTCAAGTATTTTAAGAATATCATGTTTCATATTATAAAAATCAACAGTGCTTGTTGTATTTTTAATTCTTTCTATTAATTCTTGTTTATTCATGTTTGTTCACCTCACGAACCATAATGTTTTAATTGCACATTAAATACAAATCGTGCAATACCTATATTTTTATCTGATAAATCCATTATTCTTTCAATCAACATTAATTGTATTGTAGAACTTGGATATGAAATATTAGTTTTAATAATTCTTTTTACTTCATCTCTTAATTTAATTGCGTGAGCCCTTATGTCTGTAATTGCAGCATTTTTATATGTGGTTCTAATGTCTATTGAAATCATATTATTTTCAAACCAAGAAGTACCACCCATTCCATAAGGTTGAACCGGTGTATTAATAAAATATAATAAAATATAATCATTATTTGCAAGATCAAGTATTTTTTGATTTACTATTATATCAAATGTTGGTGTTATATTATCTGTATTAGCACTAAGCCAATTAGTAGAGAGTACACTCTTAATAGTTAATAATTCGTCCATTTTACATACTTACAAGAAAAAGAAAGAAAAAAAGATATTTAAATATTATGTTTTAATTTATTGGGTTGGTTTAACTATTGCTATTACATCATCTACTCTTAATACCATATTTGCTACTTCTGTTGCACTTTCAATAGCTCTTGTTTTTGTTTTCTGTGGTTCAAATATTTTATTAATATTAGCATCAAAAATTCCCTTATTGATTACATCAACACCCATAAATATATTATTATTTTCATGTTCTTTCTCTAAATCTGCAATAATATCTATGGGATCCATTCCTGCATTTTCTGCGAGAATTAATGGAATTGATTCTAATGCTTCCGCAAATGCTTTAATAGATAATTGTTCTTTTCCTTTATAATTAATACTTGCATATTTTTTTAAATTATGAGCAAGATACATCTCTGTTGCACCTGCCCCCGTTATTATTTTTCCGGTTTTCATAACATTTGCAACTACCCCAATAACATCTTCAATAGCCCTTTTAGTTTCGTCTATCATTTGGTCTGTACTTCCTCTAATTAATAATGTTACACTTTTTGGGTTTGGACATCCTTCTACTTTAATTACTTTGGTATATGATAATTTTTCTTCTGTTACTTTTTCTGCAAAACCTAAAAATGATTTATCACAAGATCCTATATCTGTTATAATTGTTCCACCTATTGCTTTTGATAATTTTAATAAATCGTCTCTAAAAACACGTCTTACTCCTATTATTTTATTTCTTGCAAGATATTGTTGTGCTACTTCATCAATTCCTTTAGTACTAAATACTACATTAACCCCCATTTTAATTAAAATATCACACATATCTTTAACTATTTGTGATTCCATATCTACAAATTGTTGCAATTCTAAAGGATTATTAATATTTATTTTTGAATCACTTTCCGGATTTTTAAATTCTAATCCAAAATCTAATAATGCAATTTTTGCATTTTCTATTAAACTTGGCATATTTGGGTGTGCTTTTTCTCTATCCATAATAATTCCTTTTATTAATTTGGATTCGTTTGTTGATTCTCCTACTTTACAAATTAAATTAATATTTGATATGTCTATTTCTTCTTGTTCTTTAATTTGATTTATTGATTCTATTACTTTTTTAATTATTATTTCTTTTTCCATTTCTACAAGTTTTCCATTTAATGTTGTCATTGCTACTTCTTCTGCTTTTTTTTCTCTATCTTTTTCTTCATACGTTAAAGTAATATTATTAATTAATTTTTGGCATTCTTTATTTGCTTTATTATATGAATCTAGAATTATTGTTGGATGTACGTTTTTATCTATTAAATTTTTTGCTTTGATTAATAATTCTCCTGCTAGAATTACTGCAGTAGTGGTTCCATCCCCTACTTCGTTTTCTTGTGTTTTTGCAACATCAACCATCATCTTTCCTATAGGGTGTTGAATATTGATTTCTTTTAAAATTGTTGCTCCATCGTTTGTTACTGTAATGTCTCCATGTTGATCTATAAGAATTTTATCCATTCCTTTTGGACCTAATGTTGTTTTAACTAAATCTTCAATTAATTTTGCTACTGCTATGTTTTTTGTATGTGCAGTTATATTGTCTCTTTTCATTAATTCAGGTATATTTTCTTGTTCCATTGTATTATTTCCCCCTTTTTGTATTGTTGTTTTATTTTTATTTTAAAAAGATATAAATTGATTTATAAATTTTATTTTTTACATCATTCTTGAAGGAACTTGCCATTCTTTCAAAGATTGGAATAAATCATCTATTTCTTCTTTTAATATATTTATTCTTTCTCTATGTGATAAAGTAACAGAACCCTCTTGGACTATCATTGCTCTTGGGTCCATTCCTAATAGAATATCTTTAGCAACCATTTTTGTAGTTAAATCTTCAACACTACAATCAACACATACCTCTCCATACCTATATTTTAATCTAAAAGACACCGGTTTTCTGGTATACCACATGCTTTTAATATATAAAATTCCTAATTCATAATCTATCCAAAAATCTCCACTTCTACTTTCAATTCTGTTTGCTATCCAATCCTCCCATGTATTTCCATTCCAGAATTCTAATACATCCCCACTTGCAGCACTTAATGTTTGTATTTTTCTATGTTTTAAATAAACTGGAATTCCTGTTTGATATTCATATAAAAAACCACAATCATAATATTCATATTCTTGGCTTGGTGATCTAGAAGATACTGTTCCTGATTGTCTTATTCTCCAAGCATGACCAGTTCTTCTATCTATAATATCTTCTGCTCTATTAATTAAATCTGCAACTGCTTGAATATTTGGGTTTGTTGAGTCTGTAATTGATGAAATTTGAAGATAAGATTGCACTTTTTTCACGCTTGTATATGTTGTTGATTGTCCTTGCATTGGATCTGAATATAAAGAAGATACAGCAGTTCCAGTATTATAATAAGCTATTTTATACCAATCTGTAACTGTTCCTGCTTCATCAAAATAAGTTAAATCTGTTATAAGTTGGCTTGCTATTTGTGAATAAGTTCCTGTCTTTGTGGACGACCTATAAAACCTTACAGTATCATAATTTGTTCCTGCAAGTGGTGCATCTGCAATTATTAATATTCCCATTTTTACCTCATAATTCGTAATTTAATGTTTTGTTTTGTTTATCGTTAATTAATATTTGTTTTTGTTTGTCTATTATTATATTTGGAAATTGTTTATCATTTATTAATATTTTGTTTTGTTTATCGTTTTGTAATTTTTTAGTTATTAATTGATTTTCAATTATTAAATTTTGTTTATCGTTAATTAATATTTGATTTTGTTTATCTATATTTAATAATTTTATATTTTTATCTTCTTGTATAATTTGGTTTTGTTTATCGTTAATTAATATTTTATTTTGTTTATCATTAATTAATGTTATTTTTTGTTTATCTTCATAATTTCTTGATTTATTTATTTTTGCTTCTTTATCTGATGTTTTAT
>ERZ869921.555-NODE-555-length-21550-cov-14.397534_pt1 | contig 21550 bp, 31 predicted proteins | sample MGYA00579310_ERZ869921 | MGnify/ENA primary metagenome ERZ869921 (study PRJEB32216, sample SAMN09231816) | wastewater metagenome | place: USA: Maryland | collected 2016-06-21 | study: EMG produced TPA metagenomics assembly of the PRJNA472060 data set (Reclaimed...
AAGCCACTTGACGCCGAAACTATGCATCGGTATGAACTCCGCTACGGTTGGAGTCCGATTCACTTGTTGGCATAGGAAAAGGAAATCATGAACAGTAGAGAATCATCAATCCTAGACACAATTGACCACATTTTTAAAGTGCAACAATACCTGACGCAGTTAGCGATGGATCTGCAAAGTCGGGCCATTTTGCATGACCACAGTAAACTCGTGCCGCCCGAATTAGATGGCTATGCTGGACTGACTGACGCCGTGCGCGGCTTGCAGTACGGTACAGACGAATACCGTGCGGCCTTCGAGCCGTTCAAAGCCATCATCAAAGTTCACTACCTGCATAACGATCATCACCCCGAACATTTTCAGGCGGGGATTGTGGATATGAGCCTGTCGCAAATCATTGAAATGCTGGCCGACTGGAAAGCTGCGTCCACACGAAATAGCACCACACTCAAGGATAGCTTGGAAGTCAGCATTAAGCGCTTCGGCATTGATGAGCAATTAGCGCAAATCATTCGCAATACTATCGACGATTTAGGGTGGTGATTATGCAACCACCCATCGCCGGCCTCATCGCGTTCATTGTGACGCTCGTCGCCATTGTGGCGGTGAGCGCGTGGATAGCGGGGAAACGAAAATGAACAAGGAAACCATGAAAATCACACGTCGGCGTAGTTATCGCCAGCTCGATTTCTTCAAGGCGCACGTGGCCCTGCTCTGCGACGCCGACAAGCGCGCGGCCCATATCGGCGTCAACTTCGTGGCTTCCACAGCGCTGGTACACGCTATGGATGAGGTGTATCAGCGGCGTATAGCGAAGGCGGCGCGGTTCCGCGGAAAGGTGGCACGATGACCGCACTAAAACAGGAAACCTTGAGCTTACTCACCAGGCGGCAACGAGATGTCGCGAATGCCATCCTTGGTGGATGCAACACGCACGACGATATAGCAAAAAAACTGTGCCTGAGTAAAAGAACCGTACAAACGCATCTCTATTATCTCTATAGCGCTTGCGCGGTCAGCGGGAAAATGGAGTTTCTGCGACGAGCGCAGCGCGGCGAAATATGAGAAAAATTATTGTTTATCACGAATTCGGCATGACATTATGCACTGTCGTGGATTGCGCAACAACCGCCGACGCCATAGTCGAGGCCGAAAAATTCGTTAAACGGATGCAATTCCGTTCAACGCGTGGCGATAATGTGCCGTGGCAGAATCCTAAAAACGCTAAAGGCGAAATCGTAAACGCGGAAAACTAAGAGCAGTGCAACGCCCCCAGCCAGCGGCCGCGCAGAGGGAACCCCGACAGGGGAAGCCGGGACGAGTAATCGTCAAATAATCACAACATGATAACCCAACTTATGATGTTGTAAATTGAGGGTGTTTTACTTGCACTTTTACGACCGAAAAACATTCGCCGCCACCGGCAGCGCGGGACCGGGGCGGTCAAATAAGATGAGAGCAAAAATGAACGTCAACTTAGTTTATGTGTACGCAGAAACCAGCGACGGTATCAAATTTGAGATTTCTGGTAGCAACGATGCGGTAAGCGAGATACTGAGACGCCTTGACGCCAAAGAAACGCAGAATGTAATCGAGTGCGCGGCGATTAATTGCGCTGCCACAACTGACGCAATCATTGACGCCGCTCGTTATCCCGACGCCGCAGAGGCAGAACGCACCCTAAGAGAGTGTGGCTATGTTCCGGCCGGTGTGCGCTAGCAGTGCGGCGAGGAGGCAGGGGTGGGGCGTTGGGTGGCTACTGACTGATAACAGCATCCATTTTTGCCTTAGCAGCATTCATTGACGCAAGCGCCAAACGAAGCTCTATTGCGCCGGCAGATATGTTTTTGCCGTCAACATGCTGAACGCCGTAAGCGATGAACCTGACGGTAACGTCTAAGCGCTCCGCCATCTTGAGAAAGTCCTGGTGAGCATCAGTTAGATCATCCGGTGGCACTAACTTTCGTACATTGGTGGCGCAAAGCTTCAAATCATTAAGCCCGACAAGTAACTTTGCCTTCCAAGTAAGGCTAACGAGCAGGTATGGATTGGTAGATGCGGCGGTTGTTTGCTCGTTGACGATTTTTAGACCATCTATCAAGAGGGTCAAAGCGTCTCCAAGATCCTGTATATAAGCCAAAGTAACAGGGTCGCTATGTGAAACTTTTGTGGGTTCGTGGGTAGCTACAGCCGTCGATGTGGGTTGAGGAACGCTGGTTAATGTGGGTGACACCGTAGAGGTTGGGCTTGCAGTCGGAGTAGATGCCGCAACAGTTGGAGCAATAGTAGACGTAGGTGTAACCGTGCCAATCACTTTCACTAAAAAAGCGGCTAACCAATGGTTGTCATTCAGATGATACCAGTCACCAGCGTCATTCTTGCCGACGATTGTAACCGTCTGTCCCGCCTTGACCGTGCCAGCCACAGCGTAAGTAGTCCCTGGCCCAGCCCGAAGATTGGCATTCTTGAGCACAGTAGCACTCATAGGTGATTGCGCAAAAACAACGACATACAAAAGCAGGACAACGAAGATGGCGGCAACGAGGGACTTAATTCTCATATTCTTTTCTCCTGGGAAATGGGAAATAAAAAAAGCGACACCAAAAATAGTGTCGCGCTTTTCTAGATGAAATCAACTTACGTTGTGCTGACAAAAAATAAGAACAAGGGATTAAGTCGATGGGGCGGTATCCGATCCGGTGCCTGCGCTGACTGAACCAGACTTCCCATCTTTTAAATTTTGCAGCATCACAATCACTTGAGAATTAAGAGACCTATGATCAATCTCTGCCTGTTGCTTGAGCCACACATGCAAGTCTTCTGGCAATCGCATCATAACAGGAATCAACTTACTGTCTGTGGGTGTTCGTTCTCTTTTAGCCATGAATCTCCAATATCGTATGGTTATCGTATGAAAACCTTAAAGAAATCGTATTGACACTATCGTAAAACTATGATATTATTTCAGTGCATACAGAAATCACAATGGAACTATAATAAATCATTCTGATTTCATTGTGCAAATCACCGCCCCAGTCATGGCCCACACAACATGATTGGGGCGGGCCGACCAGCGCCAGAGTGGACAGGAGACGCTCTGTTGGCTGGGCGGGAAGTGGAGTAGTAACGCCCTGGCAGGCGCAAACGAGAGAATATCGTGAATTGTTCGCTCTCTGATCAGAGCGTTCAAGCCAACAACGTAAAACCGTTCCCTATGCCAGTAGGGTCTCAAGCTTGAACGATCTGATGAGGCAGCGAATTTTTGATTTTAAACACAAAGGAGAATGAACAAATGGGCTACGAATTAAGGCTTTACGCAGGCGAATTGAGCACGCTGCAAAACGATCAGGGCGAACGCTACATGGATTGTATTCTGTCGGTAGACCTCTGCAAGCCTGGTTACAAGAGCAATGTCGCCAACATAGATACTGGCGACGGCATTGATGTCTATTTTTATTATGGCGGAAAAATAAACAGTGACAGCTATGAGGAAACCGTTAAGGCTTATCCGCTAGCAATGGTAATTAATGCCCTAGAGCTTGATGCCGCCATCGAGGATTATCGGCGCTTTCCTGTTGCTCTGGCAGCCTTGAAGTCACTAAGCGACAAACGATTCGATAATGTCTATGTCGCTTTTGTCGGACACTAGTCAAACAAACGAAACCGGCCAGGCAATCCCGTAACGAATCTGCCCAACCGGTTCCATTCACAACAAGGAGTATTGTAACTCATGGAAAAGATTTATCAAAAGCCGATTCGCTACGAGGACGACAACGACATTCTGTTTAAGCCCACAGTGGCAACCAAGTCCACCACGAAGCCAGCCCCGCGCGTCATAGCTATCGGCGCACTACTAAACGGCGCTGCCAAGTCTGAAATGGTAGCGGATGCCGCTATGAATGGCGGCAAAGACGGCGTGATTATGCTGCCGGAGTTTAACGCTGTCTACGTTGGTGAGTTGGAAGCGATGGCGGCGGATTTGGCAGAGTTGCGGGCAGGGCTGGTGGAACCGGTGGCGAGCGTGAGTGATGATCGGCTAGAAGAAATTGAAGCCGAGCACATCGGGCAGGAATTTAGCACGCGACCGTGGGAGTATTAAATGAGCGAAAAATATACAGAATACCTACCCGTCAAGCTAACCAAGGTTCAATCCAAGAAAGTACGGCAACGCGCCAAAAAACTACACCAAACAAACTCGGATATTATTCGCTTGCTCATCGACAACCTAGACGAGACTGTCTACGACATGAACTTAAGTGAGCGAAGTAAAACAAAATTGGCCCATGCCGCAGCCATTCTTCACATGGAAGAAGACAACCTGATCAGCCTACTAATTGAACGAATTGACATACGCTTTATTCTTGGCTCCAAACCAGATCCATACAACGCCAATCAGGACTTGCGCACAATGTATCAGGACACCAAAGACTTCTAAGTTAGAAAATCGTAAGGTTTCTCAGGTGTATGTAACACTGTAACTTTTGAGACTTTCCAGGTGTTACAGGGAAAATACACCTATAAAAATCAAGAAGTTACACCGTAACACCAAAAAAAGATTGGCACTATATATAGGGGTTTAGTAACACGAAAAACATAACACAGAAACTACGTATATATAGTAACGATGATTTAAGTGTTACATGTGTTACAGGTGTTACACGTAGGTGTAATTTATGTGTAACACCTAGAAATTATGTAGGTTACAGGTGTCACAAATTAACATAGTGTAAGGTATAGCGGTATATATAAAGACTATATCTTTAACAGAGAGAATATTTTCTTTATATCTATATAACAAACTTCTAACAACTTTTTACTGAGAGGACAAACAGACAATGGCTAAGTTCAACAGCAGTGCAGTTAGCAACATCGACCAATCCACCGTCGAGCAGAGTGGCGAGCAGTATCCGGTTATTTCGTTCCACAGCGGCGACCCAGCGCAAAAGAAAGCAGGTGGCGTGAGTTATCAGGGCGGTTGGTTCATTAGTGAAGATGCTGCCCCCATTGACATGACTGAATGCGGCTGGGAAAAGGATTCTTTTGTCAATCGGGATGGTGAGGAAATTCCCGGTTACTGGGCCGCTAAGATCCAAGTGGCCGTGATTCATCAGCGTAAGCGCTGGCTGGTCAATGGCCAGGCTTACACCTGGAAGCAATACGAAGAGGCTGCCAAGGCGGGCAATCCACGGGGGCACCATCAATACATGGTGGTAATCAAGAACGCCGAAGCCCTTGGGCAGTTCGTGTTGACGCTCAAGGGCCATGCAGGGATGGCGTTCAGCGGTAATCGCAATTACGCCAACACTGGGGCGTTGTCCTGCTTTAACCGCACCGTAATTGCAGCGGCCAACACACTCACCAAGCCGCAAAAATGGCCTTTCCGAGCCTTCTGGCTCCCCGTGGGTAGCGCCAAGACCAGCAAGGGCGAACCCATGTTTGTGGAGGTCGGCAAATCGCCCAACGTTACTAAGATCGTGTTGCCACTTCCCATCGGTTTGCCGGAAAAGGCCGCTGGGGTCAGCCTGGACGATTACTATGTGGGTGACGATGTATTGGCCCAGGTCAACCAGATTTTCACCGAAACTGAAGCCTGGGCAAGTGCTTGGGACAGCATTGACGCCAGCAAGAAAGGGGATGATAAGGCAACTGTGGAAGACGCTGAAGTTACTGAAGAAGACTTGGCGGCGCAAGGGCTATAAATTTAACTGCTGTGGTCTAGATGCTAGACCACAGCATAAGGAGGATTTATGAATACCGAATTGCGCCAAACCTTTATCAAGCTCTTTACTGACGCCGCAATGGATAAGCCCAGCCGCCCCAGCGTTGCTATCAAGGCCGGGCAATGGATTATCACCATTAAAGGCAATCGCGAGAAGTGGCAAGAGATGCTGCAAGCCGCTGCCATGCCTTCTTATGCTGAACAAAAAACCGATGGCGAAACCTTGGTAGTTAGCTGGGAATCTCTAGCCGATACGATTTTTGGCGCTGATGGATTAATAGCACAGCGCCTGGGTGATTATGAAGTACGCCGGCCCCAACTGCACATGGCTCGTCTGGTGCAACGAGCAATTGAGATGGGCGAGCCAGCCATTATCGAGGCGGGCACCGGTACCGGCAAGAGCTATGCTTACGCCGCTATCGGCATGGCAATGAACAAGAAAATTATTATTTCGACCAGCAATAAAGCCCTACAGGCGCAACTATACCAAAAAGATATTCCGTTCCTATGTGAGTTATTTCCTGGCAAAAAGGTGGCTTTGGCGCAAGGCAAAAGCAATTATCTTTGTCGTGCCAAGTGCCAAGATAAAAATGGCAATATGCAAATCGCAGATCGGGCGCTGATTTCCTTCTACGTACGCACCGAGACGGGCAATGTAGAGGAAATGGATTTTTCTGTACGCGATTTGGATAAGTGGACGGCTGACGATGAATGCACTGGCAAGCGCTGTCCCTTATACGATCAATGCTTTTACTACAAAGCTAAGGCCGAACGCAATAATGCCGATGTGATTATCTGTAATCATGCCCTGCTCGTTCTGGATCGAGTTGTGCCCAATGTCCTACCTGGCGCTGATGTGGTGGTGGTCGATGAAGCACACAAACTAGCCGAGTACGCGCGCAATGCCTTGGGCCAGGAATATACCCTAAACGGTATTTCTAAAATCTTGGCGATGGCCTTCGAGCATACACCCAACACGGCTTCGGCGGAACGCTATTTGCAACTTTACACCAAAGAGATTCATGACTTTGTTGGTGACAGCAAAGATCGAGAAATTGGCATCGCCAGCCCACGCGAATTTGAACTTGGTAAGCGCTTGGCGAGTGAACTTGCCGAGGTTGCCGACGCCATTTGGGGCGAAGAGGACACCCCAGCCAATCGGGACGAGATTCGTCTAATGAAGCGGGCGCAAAAAGTGCGCAAGCTGGCCGACAAGATTCGTATAGCCAGCCACAGAACGATTGATGGTTACGTGCGTTGGATTGAACGCGAGACAGACAAGCTTGTCTGCGCCCCCTACAATGTTGCTGATTTTATTGGCCGCATGGCTGGCTTTGAAACTACCATCTTTAAGGCCAATAACCGCGGCGAGTGCGCCCGGTGCGGTTGCATCCTAACCGCCGAAGCGGTGCATGTACTGGCTGGTCAAGCTTACGGACCGGACTGTATTCGCCACGTTGATTTATTTGGTGATGCCGAAGTTGTTGTTTTATCTGAGTGGCTCAACCAAGAAGATGAAGTAATCAGCCGACATCAGCCAACATCGATTATTTTCACGTCAGCCACGATAGCCGCACCAAGCCTAAGTCATTTTATGCATGAGACCGGGTTACAGCACGGTTTTCAAATGTTAGCCGAATCGCCTTTTGATTATCCCAATAGCGCTTTGCTTTATGTGCCCAATGGCGAGACACCAACGCCCGATAGCGGCGAATATCCGGCCTATATGGTCAATGCCTTGCGCAGCCTAACCTTAACCGCCAAGGGCGGTGCTTTTCTCCTGTTTACATCCTATAAAAATATGCAACATGCGGTAGTTAATCTGCGTCAAACCTTTGAGCGCAATGGATTAGCTTGCTTCGTGCAGGGCGAATTACCTAAGGGCGAAATTATCAAACAGTTCAAGGCTAATGGTAATGCTGTTTTATTTGCTACCAAGAGCTTTTGGGAAGGCGTGAGTATTGAAGGCAGTGCCCTGCGACTGGTCGTCATTGATAAGATGCCCTTCGCCGCACCATCTCCGCTGAGCAAGGCGCGCGAAACTACCGTCAAAAATCCTTTTATCGATCTGCATGTGCCCGAAATGATTATCGACTTGAAACAAGGCTCTGGTCGGTTAATCCGTAAGACGACTGACTACGGCGTAATCGCCATTCTTGATTCGCGGATTCGCTTAAAGCCATATGGCCGCAGCATGGTTTTGCCGGCGCTGCCCCCGGCCCAATTGGTAAGTAGTCTTGATGCTGTTTCTGAGTTTTTCCACCAACGCCGTTCCACCGCCAACATTGTCCCCACTCGGCTTGACCAGATTGATCTTGATTTCCCGGTCGAATTAGCGTTCTGAGGTTCTTATGATGCTAGATGCTGCGCTGCAACTGGCGGCGCTCAATTGGTTTGTCTTTCCTTGCCATACGCCGCTTACCAAGGCAGGCTGGTCATGCTCTTGTGAGGCTTGGCGGCGCAAGCATAACCCTGATTTTGTTTGCGATAGTCCGGGTAAGCACCCACGCACCACGAATGGCGTAGACGATGCCACGACGGACGAAGCGCAGATCCGCGAATGGTGGGGGCGTTGGCCGCACGCCAACATCGGTATTAACTGCGGTAAATCAGGGCTGCTAGTGCTCGACATTGATTCTTATAAGGACATCTACCAGGGTCACGATCTAGAAATAGATGAGCAGACAGTGACCAGTTTGTCTGGTGGCGGCGGCACGCACTTATTCTACAAACAATCTGGCAACCTGGGGAATCGGCGCAAGGGTTTACCAGATGGCATCGACGTGCGGGGCGAGGGTGGCTATGTCGTGGTTGCGCCCTCGCTCCACAAGAGTGGCAACGTCTATCAGTGGGAAGACAGTTACAGCCCGTGGGAAATCGAACTAAAGCCAGTGCCAACCAAATTAGCTGAGCTGCTAACGCCGCCACCGACAAAACAAATCACCGTAGACACATCTAAGAAATACGAAAGCAAGGGCAGTGTCTACGGCGTGCAGGCATTGACCAAGGAGTGTGAAAAAATTGTGGTAGCGGCAAACGGCACACGTAACAACACCTTGAACACGGCTGCTTTTTCAGTGGGGCAGCTAATTGCTGGGGGCGAATTAGACCAAATCTATGCGCTGGATAAGCTTATGATTGCCGCCAGTGAAGCCGGATTGAGCCAGGAGGAAGCCGAGCGCACTACCGAAAGTGGCTTAGCGGCGGGACTACAAAACCCACGATCCTCACAAGTGACCGACGATATTGATTCGGTATTTTTGATTGCCGAGTGCCCTGATTCTGCTGTACTTATCTTCACTAATCCCTATCAGCGCACCAGCCTTTATCCTTACGCTGTGCGTGATGATGTGCTTAAAATCATTAAGCGCGGTGATGATGAAACGGGCGATCTGTTTCAGCCGATAGCCGATTTTAACGCCTGGATTACTAAGGAAAGCATTCGCGAGAATGGCAAGAAAATGTACACGGTTCAGGGGCAAGGCTTACGCGGTGGTGCCTTTGAGGTTGAGATTGACGCCGAAATATTTGGCAATTCTAATCAATTGCTGGCCATCATGGAAGCGGCGGCGGGCGCGCTTAATAAGGTTTTTGCTGGCATGTCCAAACACTTGGGACCGGCCATCAAAACCTTGTCGGCCAATGTAGAAACAGTTCAATACTTTGATCGCACGGGCTGGAATAAAAATGACTTTCTTTTTCCTGGGCATTTGCAGGACGGCCAACACATTGAACTCTACAAACAGCTACGCTACGGTTTGCGCCCTGATGCTGATTTAGCGCTTGGTCTGGAAGCACTAAAATCTCTGCTTCAAGCAATGCCGCCTGAGCACACCACAGTTATTTTGGCCTTTCTCTTGTCAGCTCCGCTGTACCGGAAATTTGGCATTGGGGATCGCTACGGGCTGTTTATTTCCGGTAAATCGGGTAGTCTCAAGACATCTTTTTGTCAGGCGGCCATGAGCATCTACGGCGATTTCACCAGTGACGATACTTTGATTAAGTGGGGCGCTGCCGGTTCGACCACGAATGCCTTGGCCGAAATTTGTTCTAAGGCTTCGGACTTGCCACTACTGCTAGACAACTACAAGCCCAACACCGGACATAAAGAAGAGTTCACCAAGTTTATCCACATGGTGATGGAGGGCGGCACCAAGGCGCGCCTAACCCGCAGTTCGACCATCAAGGAATACGTGTCAATCAACACATGGCCGCTCATTACCGGTGAAGATGTGCCGCAAGAAGACGGTGCGACCTTGGCCCGCATGTTAATTCTTTATTTCAGAAAACAGACCGGCATGAATCGGGCTTTGCTAGAGGCGCAAGACAAAGCGCAGCATTTGTGTGCGATTGGGTCAATGTGGATTCGCTTTATCGAGACCAACGGTATCCAGATCGAGCAGGGGCGCTTCGATGCCTTGCGCACTAAATGGGCAGAGAAGTTACAAGAAATTGAGAATGTGTTGAACCCCTTACGCATCGCCAATAATTTAGCCTTGAATCAATTAGTTTGGGAAAGCGCTCTACAACATCCATTTTTAAATCCAATTCTGGCCCCGTTAGACAAGGCTTATCAGGAAGGTATCAAGGTGCTTTATCGCACAATGGCCAGCCAAACCAGCGAAGCAATTGAGGGCGTGCGCTGGTTGAATATTGTGCGCGAGTTATTGATCGCAGGTAAAGCGACGTTGCTTATCCCTGGTGGTCAGCAAGGCGATTTGTACCGACAACAAATGATTGGCTGGAAGGACGATCAGGGTGTCTACCTTTTGCCGCAACTGGTTGAAGCCAAAATCCGTGAGGCGCTTGGGCAGAACGTCACCAACAATATGAGTGCTAAGGCTATCTACAATCAACTAGACGACGCCGGCATGATTGCCCGCAAGAGCGATAAGACGACGATAACGAAACGCATTGACGGCGAAGTGCGGCGCGTGCTTTGGCTTATACCGGAAGCGCTAGACCTAAATGAAGATGAGCAAGATGAAAATATCGAGGAGTTGGGGCTGTGATCTACGAAATCGATCCGATGGCCAAACCAAAGATAAGAACGATTATTCTTGTTGGTATTCTTGCCTTGCCAATGGCTACCGTGGCTACCGCTTCCGTTTTGCGCCCCACCGGAGAAGCCGAAAAAGAAGTGGCCTGCATTGCTACTGATAATGTTTTTCAAACTTTAGCCTTAATCCTGGCCGATGTTCACTTGATTCGCATCAAGGATGTGCAAATTTACACTAATGACAAAACGCTCCTTGAATTTTTAACACCACCCATAAAAGTAAAGCCGACAGTGATAAGCAAGGTTAAACCATTGTTTCGCCCGCAATTTCCCTTGCTTGACGTGCCAACCGGGGGCGATCCGTTTCAATGGAATATTTTATACAATCTGCTTTTCTTTAATCGTTGGCAGATTAAATTTGCGGCGAAACTGCCGAATACCGAGGTAATTTATGCTGAGTATATCCAGAGCGCAAATCGAGCGAGCCTATCAGGAGGCGCACGACGCCTTGACACAGGCGTATGGACCGCGCCATGAAACACCGGATGGCGTGCTGTGTTGGATGGGACGCATAGATCGCGCTTATCAAATGCTCGCCAAGGCGCCAAACGACAAAACACGCTCCGCTGTCGAAAAATTATGTGTATTAGGCAAAAAAGATTTGGATTGGGCGGATAAAAAATCGATTGACTATATAGAGTTGTGCCGGTTGGCGGGGGTTAAATCTAAAACGGTAGTGATTCCATGTGACTGCTTCTACTGCCAACGAGTACCGACAATTCATGGACCAACTGAAAGCTATGGTGCAATGCCCGAAGCGTTAGCAGATGTGGCGGAGTTGATGAAGGTGTAACATGGGACAACTAACGATAGTTCTACCAGGTGAGCGCAGCCCCAGCGTCAATGAGTACTATTCTACACCGCATTGGTCTAAACGCAACGCCATCGCCAGGCGCATTCATGAGACGGTGCAAAATAGGTTGCGTCAAATGGGAATAGGGCCAGGCGAGACATGCAATAATCGGGTAAGCATAACGGTTGTAGGATATTTCGATAAGCGGCCATTAGATGCGTCTAATATCAGCGCCAAAATGTATGAGGATTCGCTGAAGGGTTGGCTAATCGAAGACGATTCGCCCAAGTACGTGGAGGCAATAACGGCAGTAAGTAGGGTGGATAAGAGTAATCCACGGGTTGAAATTATCTTAACGGAGGTTGAATAATTATGAACGATTTATCAGTAGCCCAAATTACCCAACTAACTGACGAGACCCCACGCCCCCGCTCGATGGCGTTTCAAGCGGTATTGCCACAGTTGCAGCGCGAGTTAGACGCTGCCAACAAACGAATCACCGAACTAACCGAAGCCCTCACCCTGATGAATGAACGTCAGCGCCAGGAATGGGCGAGGGCTGAGAATACCGAGGCGGAATCAGAGAAATTGCTAGCATGGTCCAGACAAGCCTACCGGCGGCTAAATAGCCTAATGACTATCGGCGTATCCATGACGCCGGATGCGGTGACGGCGAAGCTGCTAGAGGATGCACCGGCAGATGTAAGCTATTCGATTTACACTGACCCGCTGATTGTCGGCATAGCCAAGAGCATGGAATGCACGGTTGGCGATTTGGTGGAGTATGCGACAGATAGTGTTGGCGTATCGGCAACAAAAGTCGAAGGTTGCCACAGCGCAGGGGTGCATCGTTGCTATGGTGACCTGTGGACGTGCGTAGCGTGCAAGCGCACCTTCTGTCAAGCGGAAGGCAGCACCGACATGATTGAACTGTGCAACGAATGCTGGATGAAGGCGAGAGCAGAGGAAGCGAGCGAACAATGGAAATGAGTAACGAAACCACGCCGCGCCAATGGGCGCAGCTGGACGCCAACGGCCTATCGCCGTGGCAACGACTGGATGAATTAGACCGCACAGAAGTTCGTTGGCTGGTTGACGAATTCCGGTCATATATCCGCCAGAAAACAACGCTGATGCCGCGGCGGAAGCGCAAGCCTGCCGTGGCGGCGAAACGGGCGCAGCCAATCCAAGTTGCCAAGCGACCCGCGGTTATAGGAGGGAGATAGGCTGATGGGCATCTGTCTGCCCGATTTGGGCACAATCAGTCAGGGTGGCAGCAAACACATTGAACGCTACTTGCGTAAGCATGGACCGTCAATCGCCATTGACATCGCTGGCGAAGATTACAACCCGGTAACTATCAACAAGTGCTTGCTTGCCAGACAGGACATATTTGAGAGGACCGGCGTGAAAAGAGGGCGCCGGGTGGAATGGAGACTAAAAATGGGGATGACATTGCCGGATTTGCCCGGCACAGGTGGATTCAAAGAGAAAGGTAAATCACCTACTCGCAATCACATCATCGCTTATTTGGATGAAAACGGAGCCAGCACGGCGGCGCAGATAGCCGGCGACACGCATGGCCCGGCCAACATCAGTCTGTGTCTGCGCACGAATCCCGATTTGTTTGAGCGCGTTGGCGTGACCGGCAATCAAAACGCAGTGGTTTGGCGACTGAAAGGCGATGACAACTAAATGATTGCATTCCTAATCTCGTTTTTCGCCACACTCTACCTAACCCTTCTGGCCAGTCGCGCCGTCCACTACTGGAAACTGGCCTACGCCCAGGCCAAGAAAATCACGTTGCAGCAAGTGCGGCTGGCCGACCAAGATGCGCAAATAGCCGAGCTACAACGCATGTTGGCGGCGTCCGAGGCCGAGCGAGCCAAAATGTTTCAGACAATCACGCAAGGCGTCGAGACAGTGCGCGAGCAGGATGCGACGATTGCCGAGCTACGCAACTGGTCGGCTATCGTCATGCCCAAGGCGATGAAGTCAACGGTTGGAAGGTGGAACTGATGAAGACTATTGCAACGCTGTGCAGCGGCTTTGGCGGGGTGGATGTGGGCGCCAAAGCCGCTGGGCTAGAATTGGCGTGGGGTGTGGAATATGATGCCCGAATAGCGGAGGTAGCTAATTATAATTTAGGCAATCATATCAAGGTCGCCAATCTATTGGATTGTAATCCGATGGACTTTGAATGCGTGGACGTATTGCACGCAAGCCCGCCGTGTCCTAATTTTTCAGTAGCTAAAGCGGGCGGCAAAGAAACCGCGCTTGATTTGGCGTTAGCGAGCAAGGTTGCTGAATTTGTTACGGTATTGCAGCCCGAAATATTTACTTTAGAAAATGTCTATGCTTATCGAAATAGTAAATCCTGGCGGCTAATCGAAAACGCGCTCTATGCGGCCGGCTACTGGCTACATATTGACCATGTAAATAGCGCTGATTACTCTGTCCCACAGACGCGCAAGCGCCTGATTGTGCGGGCCGTGCATGGGGGCTTTGTGCCCTATTTGCCCCAGCCAGAGCCGCGGATTGGCTGGTATGCAGCGATTGAGGATTTGATACCTACGTTGCCCGATAGTCATTTTGCGCCTTGGCAGATAGCGCGCCTTGATCCTGAGCTATTGAAAATTATTACATCAAATAAGGGTAAAGAAGAATATGGGGACAACAAAGAAACCATTGCCGCAAAAGTATTGCAAATCTTGCACCAAAGAGTTGGTTCGGAAGTGTTACAGCAATGGGGTATTGGAGTGTTGGAGGGATTTCAACAGGCGAAAATTCTGCGACAGGGATTGTATGGCGAAATCATACGAACAAACTGCGCCGAATGTTCCGATCACAGACGACAACTCGCATTACTATTCTCGGAAATTTGTAGCCAGTGGCAATTGCGAAATTTGTGGATCGAGAAATGCGAAAGATGTTCATCACAAGAATCGGGATTGGACGGACAACTCATTGGAGAATTTACAACGTATTTGTCGGAGTTGTCACATGAAAATTCACAACCCGCAAACGACTTGCTCAGTCGGTGGATGCAACGAGACTCATTCTGCGATGGGTTACTGCAACAAGCATTATCATCGTTTCAAAAAATATGGCGATCCATTGTTTTCAAAAATAAAAACAGTGGAACACAAGAAGACACCAACAATTACGCAAGCGGTATTGAACGCCAGGGAGAAGAACAAGATTTGGGATGTGTCTTCCGCCAAACTTTCGCGCAACCAGAGAGTGGCGCGAAAGGCTCATTCTTGATGGGCAAGAATCGAGACAAGTTTGGCGATGGTATTCGCTGGCAAGCTGAACCGACGCAAACAATCGGCGCAAACGAGCATGGTAGCAAAGCCTTCATCGTCGAGGGTTCAGCGGCGGGCGAGGACAATAAATTTGCCATGCCGGTGCGCATGGGTGATGAGCCAGTGTTTACAATGCGAGCAGCACAAAATAATCCGCGGGCATTTTTGATTACGGACCAATACGATAAACCCACGAGTTGTGCAGACAGAAGGCCGCAACTCTTTTGCGCGGATGAACCATCTGCAACCGTAGTTGCCGGACATCACCGTTGGATAGCAGCAAAAAGCGGCCGCGTCGTCTCCATGACGCCCCGCTGCTTAGCGCGTTTTCAATCGTTTCCAGATTGGTATCAGTTGAGCGGGAATAAATCACTAGACTCTAAGGGAATCGGAAATGCAGTTCCGCCCCTTCTCATGGAAAAAATCTATCGTGGATTGCGAGGTTGAACTATGAAAACTGAACTTAGACGCTGCGCTAGAAGCAGCACGGCACTACGCCCACGATGGCGGCGGTCAGCCGTTTCGCCATCAGGTGGCGCTGATACTCAAGCGGATTGAAGTATTGGAACTGAAGCTTGAGGCGGCTAGGGAGGAAATAGAAGCGTTGTTGCGTGAAAAAGGGGAGTGTGATTAATGCAAACTATCGATTTGATATAGAGGTAAGCAAAGGATGACAATGAATTCAATTATTTTAAGAGCGTTGCTAATCGAATGGATTCATCGACTTGATGATACTATCGATAGGCTAGAGGATACATTGCCACTTGAGCGAAAATTCAAGACTGATATTCAGCGTATTGCCGCCGCCTCGTTATCGAATCTATTCGCTACGCCTGAAACTCATCCAGACCTGTTCGTAAAAATAGAAATTCCACAACCGTTTGAGGATTTGGATGAATTGCGTCACTTGGTAGATGCAATTCGTGATGTGGCGGACGCCCTCGATCATACAGGGGAGCAAGCCGAGGATGAATAACACAGAGGCCGCATCATCGCGGCCTCTGTGTTGGGCGGGTGCCCTATTAGTTTCACTTAATTAATCGTAAATCGAACGCGTTTCCTTCGCGCGATTTTGTAAGTTTAGTCAAATGACGTATGGCAAAAACGAGATAAAAGTGCTATAATAGGTGCGCGGCGGGGGCCATCGATAGCCCTTTGCCGTCTTTTTTTTATGTGCTGGTGAACATGTGCCTGAGCAACCAAACGAAACGAATACCGGAGGCGGGGCCAGCACTGGCAACGATGTCAATACGCGCGGAGGTGACTTCATTGGGCGTGATTCGCCTGAGCAGAATGTTAGTATTATCCTTGCCAATAATGACCATTTGCAGGCTGTTCGCTCGCAGTTGTCGCGCATTGAAGACAACAACAATTACCGGCTGGCTTTCATCGAGCGCGACATCAAGGACGTGCAACGGGACCAGTTGGCCTTGCGTAGTGAGCTAGGTCAATTCAAGACCGAGATTAAGGCCGAAATCGCCGCCCGCGGCCAGGTCAACGTTTCGGTAACACAGGTTGTGTTGATTGTCATCGGTTCCATCATTGCTATCGGGATTGTCATTGCGCTGGGGATCTATTTGGGTAGACTACGTTGATAGACTGGGGAATAAACATTTTGCTGGTGATTTGGAACTATATTGCAACCGACATCGGCGCTCAGTGGGTTTTTTTAGCTTTGTGCGCTGAGCATGTCGCGTTGGCGCTTGACCGGTCGTTTGAGCGTTGGTTAATCCACCGAGGCGCGCCGGTGCAAGCGCCACTAGCGGTGTTGGTGGCGGCCAACTGGGTCTACAGCGCAGTATTTTTTCTGACAGTGCTAATCACTGGCGCCAACCCCAGGCTAGCAAGAGCAGCCGTTATGCCCTACACGCGGGGCTTGTGGTTTGTGCTGGCGATTTTGCTAGCGGTGTGTGTAGTGGTAAAAACAAGACGATTGTTTGCGGTCTGGTTGGAGAGTCGGCAGGATGGAAGACAAGACTAAGTGGATTGACTTACGCGACTCTTGCGGCCAACTTCAGGCCCGCTTCAACCCGCAGACGCTTGAACTCATGATCAAGCGCGGGCAAACAACCGTGCATGATTTGAGCCGGTACATGCTAGACAAAATGCAGACAGGGACTAGACAAGAGCGAGAAAGCGTGCTAAAATAGTTGCATTGTAGGGAAGTGGCGCAACGGTAGCGCAATGGTCTCCAAAACCATCGGTTACAGGTTCAAATCCTGTCTTTCCTGCCAAACCAAATATTCGACAGTCGTGCCTAGAGCGCCAATCGGAAGGACTTTCGCTTCCCCGATTCGGCGTTTTCTTTTTTTTTCTGGCAATCATCATGGGACACCGCACCGGGTATCGCCGCAAACAAACTAATGGCTCAATCGGGTTTACCCGCCGCGAACGCGACGTGCTGGCGTACCTGATGTGTGGTAACTATGGCGACCGCGAGATTGCCGAACGTCTAAAAATAGGCGAGCGCACAGTGCGCCACCACGCCAGCAGCATTTACAGCAAACTTGGCGTGCGCGGGCGTGCCGAGGCGATAGCGGTGTACGGTAGGCGGATGTGGGTGTGAGTCATGTTTCAACGCCCTAGAATCTATCTCGTTTTCTCGCTGATAAGTTTTGCGAGCGCATTGGCGGTGTTTTGGGCGATGTGGACATTGCGATGATAGCACTATTTTGGATTCTGCTTATTGCGCTGTGTGTATCTAATTTTGTACTGACGGTGCTTTATTATCATGACTAATATATCAGGAACGAATCTGAGCCAATGTCAACATTGTGGCAATTATCACACCGGCCAGTGTCCGCGCATCAAGGCCATCGAGTATTACCCTAATGGCAGAGTGAAGCGGGTCGAGTTGCATGGAGCTATCGAAACCATGCTGCTCAGTGAGTCAGTATTGCGTAGAGAGTGGGATACGCCGAAAGAAAACGAGGCGTGGAAATATCTGCAACCAAATGGACAATAATGACTAAATCAGAAAAATCCTTTACGTATATTTTTGTTGCCGCCATCGTCGCTATCGTCATTGCTGCCTATGCGCTGAGTGCCCACGCCCAAGACATTTATTTACCCATTGCCGCCAACGGCGCTGGCGAATTAACCACAGTGCCCACAGAAACTCCCACACCGCCCGCCATGCCCACGGCCAGCGCAACTGGCGTACTACAGCCATCAGCGACGCAGACGCCCACAGAGATGCCTACAGTGACTTCTACGGCGTCTCCTAATGCGCTGGCGACGCAGGTAGCCAACTTGCAGGCGACGATTGCGGCTATGACGCCGGGTGGCGACCTTGGCCCTATCTATGCGACGCTGACGGCGCTTGTACCTACCAACACGGCCACGGCCACTTTTACACCGACGCCAACGGACACGAGCACGCCCACTAATATGCCCACGGTGACGCCGACCTTTACGCCGACTCTCACCCCGACACCGGACATCCTCAGCACGGTGACGGCGCTATTGACTGCGCAGCCAACCGCTACGGCAACCTTGACCACGCCGCCAACTGGTACGCCGGAGCCAACCGCCAACATGCTGGCAACCGTGTACACCATCCTGACAGCGAGTGCGCCAACTGAGACGCCCACGGCTACGCCGACCGATACAGCGACCACCACACCAACGTCAACGGACACATCGACGCCGACCAGCACGCCAACGAACACAGCGACCAGTACACCGGATGTACCAGCCACAATTATCGCCGGCGTGGTGGCTACGCTGCAAGCGCAGGCAACGCAAACAGCGCAGGCAGTGCCCACAGCAACAACGACGCCCACAGCAACGCCCACCGCGACGGATACGGCCACGAGTACACCAACGGAGACCGCAGCGCCATGACGGAAATTAAAATCTGGCTCGGCAATCATCCCAACGTCGTGATTGCGCTGATTGCCGCCTTGACCGTGGCATTGGTTGCCGCCATGTTTTTTCACTACGATTTGAGTTGGATTCCTGGTCTATTCCGGGGATTGCTGGGGTAAGCATGATGCGGATTTGGCGCAAGATTATCGAATCGGTTGAAGAAATCTATCGTGGATTGGGGGATGTGGGCTGATGCCGCAGGGTTCAATTGTACCGGTAAAAACTACTAATTTAAACACGGGCGCGGGGACTGACATTGCGTCTGTTGTGGCTATTGGCCTGCCCAAGAGTAGCGGCGGGGTTGTGGGTGGTACGTCAACGGACCCGCTGCGTATTGACCCGACCGGCACAACGGTCCAGCCTATTAACGACAATGGCGGGTCCATAACTGTAGATGGGACGTTCTGGCAGGCAACACAGCCAGTAAGTGCGACGGCACTACCATTGCCGACAGGCGCAGCGACAGCGGCAAACCAAGCGACTGCCAATACATCGTTGGCCAGCCTTGATACCAAGCTCGGTGAAGTACAGTCATCGCCAACCGCTAATACGGTTTTGGACCGGTTGAAAGCCATTGCTACGGCGTTGGCGGGCACATTGACAGTTGCTACTCATGCGGTGACGCAATCGGGTACGTGGACAGTGCAACCTGGCAATACGGCCAACACAACAGCGTGGAAAGTGGACGGCAGCGCGGCCACACAACCGGTAAGCGTTGCCGATGGCTCCGATGCCGCCACAGGCGCAAAAGCCGACAGCGTAGCATCAACCGATACCGGGACATTTAGCCTGATTGCTTTATTTAAACTTTCACTGACCAAACTAACGACCATCAGCACAAACATTGCAACACTGGCCGGCGCGGTCACATCCTCTATTCTTGCTGTGGCAATTTCCGAAAAGACGCTGACAACCGTCACCGGCACCATATCAACTAGTGGCGACAACACCATCATCGCGGCGCAAGGGGCAGGCGTCAAAATCAAAATTGTCTCATTGCGCATACAGAACGAAAGCTCGACGGCTTCGACAGCGATTTACAAGGACGGCACCACGGCGATTGGGCGTGTGCTTGGACAGAATCAAGGTGATGGCTTCTCGGAGGTCTACCCGGCTGGCCGTCCAATCGTGCTAAGTGCTAACACGCTATTTGCCATCAATTTGAGTGGCGCTAATAGCCACGGGTATTCGGTGAGGTATTTTGCTGAATGAACAAACAACGACTAACGATTCTGGCCGCTGAACTCGCCAAATCAGACTATGCCGACTATGGGCAAGATTACCCGGCCATCGCAGCGGCCTTAAACGAACGGCCATCAATCGCCAATCCAACGCCGCAGGGAACTATCCCCAAGCCATTGAACTTGCACGTCATCCTTGGCGCGATTGCGACCACAGATGCAGCGGCGGTCCCTGGCCTTGTGCAAGCCCATGGACCTATCCTAGACCGCATTGACCGCGCTCTGGCGGACAACAATCGAGAGGCAACGTCCGATTATTTCTTTATTATTTCATCGGGGCTGAATGACGCAGCGAAAACGGCTGTGCAAACGCTGTTGGCACAAACCGAACCAGACCCGTCGTGGCAGTCGACCGTGGCAGGCGATAGCGTCGCTACAACGCTTGGCTTGCCAGTAGTCAGCGAAATGGATGTGCAATTGTGCCTGCATCCAGAATTATGGAGCGGGGACTGATGCCACTTCTGGGCGATGGGCTGATTAAGCGACGCGGTGGCGGCGCGCTCCTAGCGTCTCTGGTCTCATTCTGGGAGCTGGGCGAGGCTAGCGGCACGCGCAATGATTCATTTGGCACGAATCACTTGACTAGCAACAACACGGTTGGCCAGGCGACCGGCAAGGTCGGCAATGCTGCGCAATTTAATGCTGCTAGTACCAGGTATTTATCGATAACAGACAATGCTAGTTTGTCCGCTGGCAACATTGACCTTACCCTGTGCGCGTGGGTATATCTCGACAGTGTTACGGGTGGTTCCGCTGGTCGCACGATTTTTTCTAAATACACGACATCGGGCAATCAGCGCGAGCATTCGCTGCTCTACAACCTAACCGATACATCTCCGAACAATCGTTTTACATGGACGGTAAGCAGCAACGGAACCGCAACTACAACGCTGACCGCTACTACGTTTGGCGCAGCGTCGATTTCGACCTGGTATTTTGTTGTCGTGTGGCATGACAGTGTTGCTGACACACTCAATATCCAGATAAACAACGGAACTGTTGACAGTGTATCGTACAGTAGCGGGATTTTTGATAGCACTTCCGCATTTGCGATTGGCGCTCTTTTTGCGCCTACATCCCCCTTTTACCTGATGGATGGTCGCATTGATCAGGTGGGATTTTGGAAGCGCGTCCTAAACAGCACCGAACGAACATTTTTGTACAATTCCGGCAACGGACGCAGCTATGCGGAAGTGGCTGCATACTAAGGTAATCATGAGCTATCAACTCGAATACTCATTTACATCATACACATCGTCACTCAACGCCAAGCTATACGATAGCGCTGGCGCGCAAGTCGGCAGCACTATCACGACCGGCTTCGTCTCGCTGGGGAATAATCAGTATGAATATTTGGCGACGATTCCCGATGGGCATGTTGGTTCATTCGTCATTTATGATTCGGCTAATCCAATGGCGGCAATGCCGTGGTCGGTGAATCCGCAGGAAGCCAATACGGTAACAGAAATCATCAACGCTATCAAGGCGTATGAAGTGGAGACCGGGCACAGCTTCGACAATGTGATGAAGCGGATTTATGCAACAAACCGTGGCGGGTAT
>ERZ869921.556-NODE-556-length-21534-cov-5.094837_pt1 | contig 21534 bp, 24 predicted proteins | sample MGYA00579310_ERZ869921 | MGnify/ENA primary metagenome ERZ869921 (study PRJEB32216, sample SAMN09231816) | wastewater metagenome | place: USA: Maryland | collected 2016-06-21 | study: EMG produced TPA metagenomics assembly of the PRJNA472060 data set (Reclaimed...
TTCTGCAACAAATATCTTGCCAATGTAGTTAAATTGGACAAATATGCTCTGTAATTAACTATTTGTTCCAATGATCGCAAACATTCCATTTTGTCTCACTGAGTGCCTCGCTCCGAAGGAGGTCGGCGAGCTGCTGCAGGCCTCTGAACAGGAACACAGGCCTGTGGAGGATCTCGTCGTGTTCGCGGTGCGTGAGTTTCTCGAAGCGAGGCGTGCGCAGCCTAAAAAGCCTGAGTTGGCTGCTGCCTGATTTCTATTTTTCCCCCCGAACACCCACAACCCCACACCGAGGACATGACCAGCACCATGCAACTCCACACCAGGGCGATGCCTGGCAGATCCGACGCGGGCTGCCGGGCATCCTGTTTGGGTGCCTTTTTCAACCTTTCGCGCCCTGACCTGGGGCTGCTCCTTTGCCGCACGTCGCGTCGTGCTGGCGGGACGGCAGCACGGGGGAATATCTGGGTCAGGTGCGCGATCTCTCTGCCTGGTGGCTGCGGCCACTGAAACAACTTTTTGGCCCGCCCGGCATGTCGTCGTGCGGGCCTTTTCTTTTTTTGTATGACTGACGAACTCGACCTGATGCGACCAAGGGCGGCAGCGTGCCCGAAGCTGCCGGCCCTCGGTGCCACGGAGCTGTTCCTGGCGGCTGGCTTTGACGCGGTGGCGGGCTTCCCGCTGCCTGACGGGACGCTGCCGGTTTTCGTGGCTCTTTATGGGGTCATCCTGGTGCCTGCCCTGGACTGGGAGGTTTATTGCAACCTTTGTTATGCGGAGTCGCTCGGTGCGCTGGTGGGAGCGCACTGACCCCGTGGCCCTTTTTCTTTTTTGATCATGCCCAAGCCGTCACCAGTCGCAACGATGCAGGAGATGCTGATGCAGTCCGTGTGGACGCCTGCTGAGGTGGCGCTGTTGCTCGATACGCCGACGGTGATCGTGCTGCGCTGGTGTGCGCTGGAGCTGCTGCCTGGCGCGCGGCAGATCCGTGGGGAGTGGGCTATTCCGGGCCGTTCTCTTTTTTTGTTCTGTCTGAGGCGCATCGAACCTCACTACTCACTCAAGACGGCGGCTGCGCTCATGGACAAGCCGCTGGTGACGCTGCGCGGCTGGGTGAAGCGGGGATTGATCAAGAAGGTCAAGCTGGGGCCTGAGAAGTCCTCTTCGGTGGTGATCTCTGAAAGCGAACTGAGGAGGTGGCTGAGCCTATGAGCGCGCGGCTTTATTCTGTGGAGCAATTGGAGTGGAGTATTGTCTCTGGCCCGGCTGGCGACAGGCCTGGAATGGGTTCCAAGGCGGGGAAAATGTGGGTGATGGAGCGGAGTGGTCGGAGCTGGGCGCTGGGTGACGATACAGCAGACTATGAGTCTGCTGATTCGTGCTCTTTTCTTGTTGGTATTCAAGGTGTTATGAATTTGCGTCACGGGAAACGTCACACTTTTGGCTTGGTTGACCTGGTTGTTTTGAAAGGGGGGGAGGGGGTTTCGGCGGCCCGATCCCGCCGATCCTCTATATCCATTTGGGAGGTGAAAATTATTTCACAATGGGCTTCTGCGCTCAGGGGTCTTCTGCCGCACCACGACCCAGATGGCCTGCCACATAGCTTCGGTTTCTGTCCCAAAAAAAAGAAGGGGCGGGGCGGGGCGTGACAGCCGGAGAGACGGCAACTTTCAACAACAACACACACGCATAGACATGAAGACTGAATACATCGCCATCGACACGGAAACGGGAGGGGTGCGTCCTGGGCGGGATGCTCTGCTGAGCATTGCGGCCTGCACCTCTTGGGATGCACCGAGGTTTCTGGTGCATCTCCTGCCTGCGCCGGACTACCGGGTGGAGCCTGGAGCCATCAAGGTGAATGGCTACTCGCTGGAGCGCTGGAAAGAAAGGGGGGCGGTGTCGCTGTTTGAGGGACTGGAGTGGTTTCAGGACTGGCTGAAGGCGCGCTTTGCGGAAAAAGAAGGCGCGCGGATGCTGGCGCACAATGCGGGGTTTGACCGCATGTTTCTCGATGAGGCATGTGCGATCACCGGACTGAAGATGCCCGTGCGCCATGCGTGGCGCTGCTCGATGGACAAGCTGGGGTGCCTGATGGATCGGGGCGTGATTGGCCAGGGCAAGGCAACGCTGAGTCGGCTGGGAGAACTGGCAGGGCTGTGGCCGGAGGGGGGCCGCCCCATGACGCATGAGGCGGGGCACGATGCGGAGGCTTGTCTGCATGGCTACCTCTGGCTTTTGGAAAAAGAAAAGGCGGGCGAGGAGTCCGCCCTGCGCGATCTCTACGAACTCGGGCTCAAGGAACGCCGCCGCCTGGAAGGGCTGATCATGAAAGCCGGGACCTTCATGGCTTCCGATCTCGCTTGGGATCAGGCCGCTGTGATCTCACGGCTGATCATCGAAGAATGCAGCCGTATTCATGGAGAGGAGGGCCGGACCGATGGGTAAGGACACCAATATCGAATGGTGCGATTCCACCATCAACGGCACCTCGGGCTGTGACGGGTGCGAGCTGTGGAATGCCCAGGTGCGGACGTGCTACGCGGGCAATCTGCAAACGAACCGGCTGTCTCAATCGCCGAAAATGGCGCATCTCTACAGTCGTGACTTCTCGGAGGTGCGGATGATCCCGGGCCGCTATGCCCAGGCGGCGTCATGGTCGGATCTGCGGGGGACGGAGCGCCCGGACAAGCCATGGTTGAATGGCAAGCCGCGCATGATCTTTGTCGGCGATCTTGGGGACACGTTCAGCCGGGCCGTGACTGACGACTATTTGACGCGCGAATTGTTCGGCGCGATCACCAGCAAGCAGGGGCAGCGCCACTTCTGGATGCTGCTCACGAAGCGGCCCAAACGCCTGGCCGAACTCGCGAAAAAATGGGGCGGCCTGCCAGACAACGTGATGGCGATGACCACGGTCACCGATCAGAAAACCGCCGACACGCGCATTCCCGCGCTACTGAAAGTGGAGGCGAAGTGGCGTGGCTTGAGCATCGAGCCGCTGCTTGGTCATGTCTTCATCCGGCCCCAGGCTTTCGAGGCATTCCACTTTGAAGACGGGGAACCAAGCATCCACTGGGTCATCTGCGGCGGCGAGAGCGGAGGGCCCCAGGCGAGGCCGATGCATCCCGACTGGGCGCGGTCACTGCGGGATCAATGCGCGGCGGCTGGCGTGCCGTTCTTCTTCAAGCAGTGGGGTGATTGGGCGTGTGTGTCCGAAGGACCCATTTTGGCGGAAACAACTGCACAACCAAAGCCTTGGCACGCGATGCGAGACGATTACCGCGTGATGGGCACGGCGCTCATGAGGCGATTTGGCAAAGCCAAAGCTGGCCGCCTGCTCTATGGCCGCGAGTGGAATGAGTTTCCAAAGCTGGAAAGGAGGGGCGTCTGATGAAGCCCCGCATCATCAAAGCAGCGGACCTTTTCTGCGGAGCTGGTGGCACATCCACGGGCGCGCAGATGGCGGCGGATCTGGCCGGCGTGAAGCTGGATCTGACGGCGATCAATCACTGGGATGTGGCGATTGAAACGCACAGCGCGAACCATCCGCAGGCACGGCACTTGTGCGCGGACGTGAACGATGTGCGGCCTGAAAACTTCTTCAAGCGGGGAAAACTCGACTGGCTCTTTGCATCGCCCGAATGCACGCACTTCAGCAAGGCACGCGGAGGCCAGCCGGTCGATGATCAGCGCCGCTGTGGAGCCAGGCGCGTGCTCGACTGGGCAGAGCGCATCTACCCGGCCCGGATCTGGGTGGAGAATGTGCAGGAGTTCCTGGACTGGGGACCGCTGGACGTAAAGGGACGGCCCATGCTCAAGCATCGCGGAGCGCTGTTTCAGGAATGGGTGACATGCCTGCGCACGCTGGGCTATCGCGTCGAATGGCGCATCCAGAATGCCGCGAACTTCGGAGCCCCGACGACACGCCAGCGTCTCATCGTGCAGGCGGCCCGCCGTGGCACGCGGCTGGTGTGGCCTGAGGCCACGCATCGGAAGCCAGATGCGACCGGCGAACTGTTTGACCAGCTACCCGCGTGGCTCAGTGCGCGTGATCACGTCATTGATTGGAGCATCCCATGCCCGTCGATCTTCGGCAGGAAGCGCCCACTGTCACCGAACACCCTCCGCCGTATCGAGGCCGGGCTCAGAGCGCAGGGCATTCAGGCTTTCTTGTCCAATGTCAGCCACACCAGTGACCGTATCCGCAGTCTCAATGAGCCGCTCAACACGATCACCACCTGCACTGGCGAAACGGCCCTCGTGACACCCTTCCTCGTCACTCTGCGAGGCACCGCCGGTCACAGTGATGTGGATCGTCCTTTGGGTGCGGTGACGACGAGTGGGAAACATTCCATGCTCATCACGCCATGCCTGATCCCCCAGCAGAGCGATGGCCGCACAAGGCCCGTGACAGAGCCCGTGCCGACGGTTTCCTGTAGCGGCGCGATCGGACTCATGCAGCCGACGCTGATTGAGTACTACGGCACTGGCACTTACGCGAGCTGTGACGAGCCTTTGAACACGGTCACTTGCAAGCCGCGCTTTGGTCTCGCTGTGCCGCTCGAAGGCGGCGGTGAAGGCATCCTCGACATCGGCTACCGGATGCTGAGATGGCGGGAGAACGCCCGGGCTCAAAGCTTCCCGGACAGCTACCAGTTCAGGGGCCGCACTGAGGAGATGATCCATAAGCAGATTGGCAATGCCGTCCCGCCGAAACTGGCCGAGGCCCACGCACTGGCGGCTTTGATGGAAAGGAGGGCGGCCTAACCATGCAAACTTTCACATCCTGGGCATTCGAGGAATCGGCTGGCCTCGTGTCAGATCTAAACAAGATCCTTGGAGACATCATCTCTGATAAGAAAGCGGTGCGTGATGATGAGGCACTCAGACTCCTGACGAATGTGCAGGCATCCATCATCGCTGCTCGCACACGAGCTGGTGACATGCGCGTCAAATTCGAGACGGCGGATCGGCTCGGAGAACACCGGGATCTGCTAGCACCTGACATTGATCACAAGCGAGCCGCAGGCGCGGACTACGCCGAACCTGAACTCGAACTCCCATGAGTCCCCACCTGTTACCCAACTACACTTTCACCTCTCTGGGCTGGCAGCTTCTACGCGATCAGCAGCCGCCACCGCCGCCACCTGTCGTGCGTGTCACCGCGCACGGCCTGAAGTGGCTCGATTGGCAACCCAAACCTTTCCGCCCCTGACTTTGATGAACGACGACATCCACCCCAAAGCCGAGCTGCCGCTCGATTTCAGCATCACGGTGAACCAATTCCGATCCGGGGCACCGTGGCCCATCGCCACGCTGAACGTGCGCAGTGACGGCCATGTGACCATCGTGAGCAGTGCCAAGGTGGTTTCCGGGGTGATCCTCGCGCCGATGCTGGCAGGCACCAAACGTGTGTGTGCCGAGTTGATGCGCCACAACCTGCGCGAAGAACTGATCAGGGCGCATCTGCTCAGTGATGATGATGCTGACCTGCTTTCCGAACCCTCACCCGCACTCACGCAGGTGACTGCCGCCTCGCCTGACGTCCGAAAGGATGTGCTTCTTCAGGTCCATGAGGCGGCAGCTACAAATTTTGATCCCACCCACTGAATTCTGATGCACAGCTACACCCGACATCTCGGCGACTACGCCAAGGACACCAAGCACCTGAGCCTGCTCGAACACGGGGCCTACACGGTGCTGATGGACTGGTGCTATGCCAGCGAGCGGGCACTGCCGAAAGACGAGGGCATGCTCTACCGGATCTGTGGTGCCTTCAGCAAAATCGAACAGGCCGCGGTGATGAGCGTGCTGGAGGAATTCTTCGAGGCCACCGAAGACGGCTGGCTGCAAAACCGGGTCGAGAAAGAGCTGCGCAAAGCGCATGAAAAGAGCGGCAAAGCCAAGTCCGCAGCACTCGCTCGCTGGAATGCAGACGCAATGCAGACGCAAAGCGAAGGCAATGCAGACGCATTGCAGACGCAAAGCGAAGGCAATGCCTCGCGGGCGCGCACTCCGTTATCCTCATCCAATATCCACAATCCAGTATCCAAGCCAGCTCGCAGGCGAGCGGCAGCAGGCAAGCTGCTTGATCCCGTTTTCCCTGCGGATCTGCCAGAAGGCTATGCCGCACCGCTGACGCTCTGGTTTGACTACAAACGAGAGCGGAGGGAAGCCTACACATCCAGCGGCTGGTCGATGCTGATCTTTCAGCAACTCAGGTTTCCCGCCTCGATCGTGGCGCAGAGCGTGGAGAACTCTATGTCCAACAACTGGGCCGGCCTGTTCACCGAGCGGGTTCAAAACCCCGGAGGGTCAGCACCTGGTTTTGGTCCGCAAAAAAAAGGGGCGGCGGCGGGATTTGAAGCGGCACCGGCTGTTCGTGGAACGGATGCCCCGGAGGGCTTGGAGCGCGCCATGCTGGCGCTCTGGGGGGATGACTGGGAGCGATACTGCGCCGCCTGGGAAACCATGCTGCCAGCCGATCAGGCTCAGGTGCGTGCCTGGCTCAAAAAAAATGAAGGGGGCGCGAAACCATGAGCGAGCAGGCACCGCAAAATCCCTTCGGCAGGAAGCGCCACGAGCAGGCCACGGCGGAGGAACTGCTGGCTTCGATCAACAAAGCACTGCCGTTCTCGGATGAGGCGGAGAAAGGCGTGATTTCCTGCCTGCTTCAAGATCCTGAAGGCCGCATGACGGAGGCGCGCAACAAACTGCCGCCGGATGGCTTTTATCATGAGGCAAACCGCACGATTTACAGCGGACTGCTGGAGTTGGCAGACGACAACAAGCCCCTGGACCCGGTGCTGTTGACGAACCATCTGCGTGACAAAGGCCTGCTTGAGCGGGTGGGCGGCCCGGCGGCGATCACGGAGATATTCACGTTCGTGCCCAGCCCGAGCCACTTCGTGCATTACCTGAAGATCGTCATGGACAAATGGCTGCTGCGCAGGCTCATCCATGCGGCGGCGCTGATCACCGATGGCGCGCAAAACGCAGGCGAACAGGATGACAGCGATGTGGTGGAAATGATCACGGCCGCCGAGTCGCGCCTTTTCTCCTTGGTCGAGGCGGCGCAGTCTTTGGGGGAGAGCCGCGAGGGGGCGGTGACCGCCAAGGAAGGCGTGGCGAACTGGGTCGATCACTTGCAGCGGACCATCGACAATCGCGGGAAAGTGCTCGGTCTCACGACCGGCATCCACGAGATTGATCAGACTTTGCACGGCATTGATGATGCTGAGGGGGAGATCTGCGTCATCGCAGGCCGCCCGGCCATGGGCAAGACGGCGATGGCGGGCACTGTCGCCAATCATCTGGCGGTGGAGATGGGATGCCCTGGGCTGATCTTCAGCATCGAAATGTCAGCCAACCAACTTTACACCCGGCTTGTGCTTGGCCCGGCGGGCGTGGACACCAGCAAGGCGATCACCGGCCACTTTTCCCGTGAAGATCACGCGGCAATCAGCGTGCAGTCACGCAAGCTCCAGCAAGCTCCACTGCTGGTCTGTGCCAGCGCGGCGGTGAGCACGGCAGATCTGCGCGCGCAGGTGCAACTGGCCAAGCGGCGGCACGGCATCCGCTGGATCATGGTGGACCATCTGCACCTGGTGAAGTCCGTGAACCCGAAGGTTCAGGGAGATGAAAGGATGCGACTGGTTGAAGTCATGGAGACCCTGCAATTTTTGAAGAAGGAGCACCATCTGGGTATCTTCCTGCTGGTGCAGATGAACCGTGATTCTGACAAGAACCCAGGCAAACCGCCCGTGCTGGCAGACCTGGCCGGCAGCGCCGCCATCGAGCAGTATGCCGATCATGTGCTGTTTCTGCACCGTGAGGATGAATATGCCAAGTGGCACCGGCTCACTGAAGACAAACAAAAAGCGTGGCGTGACCAGATCGAGCCGCGCCGGGATCGCAGTCCGCAACTGTGGAGCGACGGCCTGAAGTATGCTGAAGACGAAGGCGGATTTGCGCGCCAGGACTACGAGGAGAAAGCCATGCTGTTTGTCCGCAAGAACCGGCGCGGGCCGACGCCAGAGCTGCAAGTGCGCTATGTGAAGGAACTGACCCGCTTCAGCACGCGGATGCCCAAGCTCAACAGCAGTGACAGCCGGGACTGGCAGATGGGCACTTACACCGCGAAACCGAGAAAGCAGCCTGCCAGCAAGCATGTCAGCGCCGCACGGATGGAAACCGAATCGGTCTTTGGCGATTAACTCATTACCCCTAACCAACAACACGCATGAAAGAACGCCCCATTTTATTCTCCGGCCCGATCACTCAGACCGCCTGAAGGCGGAACTACAAAACTCTGAATCATGAGCCCTGAAGAACCCCCAATGACGACGGAGCCGCTGCCAATGCCGGAGGGTGCGCGCGTGGTGACGACGGAGCTGGGGCTGGAGGTGCCGACTGTGTCGGTGCCGGGGCGGCGGCGGACGAATGAGGACTGGCAGCGGATTGACCCGGAGACTTATGAAACGGTGCTGGAGTGCATCCTGGGCTTGGAATTGAATGTGTCCAGGCTGGCCCACGACTATGCGCCGCTGCGCAAGAACGCGGACGGGACGCAGGGCATCACTGAGAAGTCCATGCGGCGGCTCATCGGGGTGATGATCCAGAATGATCCGCGCCTGGGCATCACGAAATTCCGCGAGCTGAAGAAGCTGAAGCTGGAGCTGCTGGAGGCGGAGATGATCGACAAGGTTTCCGAACTGGGAGACAAGGCGACGAAGGCGGATCTGCTCGGCGCGGCGGCGATGGCGATGAAGCTGAGCCGCGACACGCTCAACGCTCAGGGCGGCGCGGCGGTGGTCATCGTCAAGCACGAGCACAGCATCACGGTGGACACAGAGACGCAGCGCCGCCGTGAGGAGATGGGCCGGAGGCTGGCGGAGCGACGGGCCGGGGCGCAGGAGGCGGTGCTCGTGCAGCCGCTTTCGCAAAATGAGGAAATCAAACTGGACGATCAAGTGGAGGCACGCCGAAAATGAGCACCGAATCCAAGACAGACGTTACCGGCGTTGCCTCGCACGCCTTGTTAGCGCCTTTTGTGGCTGTCGCAAAAGGAATCCCCGAAAACTGGCCGGGTGAGTGTATCCTACGATTCGACCAACGAAACGACGGCTCAATCTACCTGAGCTACCACGGAATAAACGACGCGAGCCACGGAATCACAATCAACCAATGGCGCGCACTTCTTGGCGCTAACGACCAGCGCCAGGCGACGGCTGCGGAAATAGTGGCCGCTCTGCTGGCGAATCCATACCCGCACGATCTCATGGCGATCCGCCGCGAAGTAGAGAGGGAATGGGGCGACGAGGAAGTCGCACGCGAAGAAATGGACGCCTACTGCACGCACGAAGCGATGATGGAAGCCCGCCGAAAGTGGACAGCCGCACAAGATGCCGGCCACGAGTGGCTGAGTTCACAGAACGACCCAACTCTGCCGACCGAAGGGGCGGCAACTGACTCATGAAAACACGAAAAACGACACCCGCCCCGAAGGTTGGCAGCCGTGCCGTGGTTCTGCCTTACGCTACGCCACCAGGGGACACCCTGCGCGAGACTCTCAAGGCGAAAGGCATCTCGCAAACGCTGCTGGCTGAAACGATGGGCAGGCCGATCAAGACGATCAACGAGATCATCCACGCAAAGGCGAGAATCACCGAGCACACAGCGCTGGAGCTTGAACACGCGCTCAACATTCCGGCTCACGTCTGGATGGCGCTCGAAATGAATTACCGCATCGCTCTCGCAAGAGGGCAGAACAGACTTCAGAGACCCGGCCAAATGAACGCCACGATTTCACCCACGACGCGAAGGCCGGGTTCTCTGCAAGGACTGGTTCCCCGCCTTTACCGTGCGCTCGACCTATTCTGCTGCGCTGGCGGTGCAGGCATGGGACTGCACCGCGCTGGCTACAACGTGACCGGCGTGGACATCGTGAACCAGCCAAACTATCCGTTCGCGTTCGTCCAGGGCGATGCGCTCGAAGCTGACCTGTCCGGCTATGACTTCGTGTGGGCGTCTCCGCCGTGTCAGAATCACAGCCGCATGAGTGGCTGCCGCGAAGGACTGCGCGACAAATATCCGAGCCTCATCGCCGCGACTCGCGCAAAACTGAAAGCGTGGGGCGGCCCGTGGATAATCGAAAACGTGGTCGGTGCGCCGCTCGAAAATCCGGTGATGCTCTGCGGTGCAATGTTCGGGCTGGCAACCTATCGGCATCGAATCTTCGAGAGCAACGTGCCGCTGACTGTGCCGCCGCATCCAAAGCACGAAACGCCGACGAGCAAGGCCGGACACTGGAAACCCGGAACACTCATCAGCGTGGCCGGCAACTGCGCGCCGATGACGATGGCGCGTGAAGCGATGGGGATAGACTGGACGAATCGCGCTGAACTCGTGGAGGCAATACCGCCTGCCTTCTCTGAACACCTCGCACGGCAAACCCTGCGCGTGCTCAAGGCGGGGCACGATGAGATGAGGGACGCGAAGGGCGAAAAAAGACAATGAAAACCACTCCAAAACTCCGCCGCCCGAAGCGTTCCTCTCCATCGTCAGGTTCGGCGATTTCGTGCGCTGCCACGAACCCTGACCAATGGCTGACGCTCTACGAGGATGGCCGCGTGCGAGTCCACACGCGCAACCTCGACACGGGAGGCAAGGCAGCATTCCGGACACTCGACTACCGCCCGAAACTCAAAAGCGACCGAGATGCAATCCGCCGCCTGATCTGGCACCTGAACCTCGTAGCCGCTGGGCATGAGGGCAAGGAGTGCCAAGTGTGCGACTGCTTTTCGCGAACGAACCAACTCTGCCGACCGAAGGGGCGGCCAAAAAACAATGAATCCAGAAACGACTACACCCGCCCCGAAGGTTGGCAGCAGTGCCATTGTTCGGCTTCGTCGCCGCCCTTTGCGCGATCAAGTGACCTACTGGCGCGAACTGTGTATGAAAGAGAATGTCGAAAGACTGAGGCTCAAGGATGCCATTGAAGTCACGCTGAGGCAAAATGCACACTTGGCAGACGGTGACGTTTGCACGCTCAAGCTACTCAAGGACTCCATTCGTGAGCCGAACAGGGAATATCCCGAACAACTTTCCACATAGCCACCCCAAAACCGGAAACATGCCTGACATCGAAGACATCGACATTGATCGTGAAATCATCCTGGAGGATTTTGCGAATGAGGAATTGTGGACGCGGCAAACGGAGTCGGATCTGCTGCCGCCTTACACGCTGGAAGACCTGCTGGTGGCGGCAGAGGTGGAGATCGAGGGCGATGAGTCGCGACCGGCGGACGAGCGCGGGCTGCTGCTGGCGGCGCGGCGCATCCTGGCGGAGCGTGAGCGGGATCTGGCGCTGATGGGTGACAAGCCGCTGACCAAGGGCTTTGTGGCGGATGACATCTGGCTGATCCTGCGGGAGCTGTGCCGCAAACGGGTGGAGAATCCGGGTGATCCGCTGGTGCTCTGGCTCAGCGGCGGCATCCGCTCCGGGAAAAGCTGGCTGTTTGCCATGCTGTCAGTGTGTCACTGGCTTTACTTCCGGGTGAAAAAGCGCGGACAGGAGCGCAAGGGTAGCGGCATTTTTGCGGCCTGCACGAAGATGGACAAGAGCCCAAAGCTGCAACAGCGGCCGATGAAGTTCTTCATGCCGTCGGACACGACGGGCAGCGAGAAGGGGGCGATCAAATCCACGCCTGACACCAAGCTAAAATTCTCCGGCGGCAAATTCACGGATGACCGCTTTCTGCAATTCCAGGTGGTGGAGATCGAGACGGGGGAGCAGTTCGAGAGCGGTGGTGAATGTGAGTTTGGCGCGGAAACGCAGGTCGAGGATGAAGACACGCACGTCATGCAGGGGATCGAGCTGACCCTGGCCTGGCTGGATGAGGGCAAGAACCCCGCGCTGATGAAGACGCTGAGAGAGCGCGCCACCTCCGGCTGTGTGCCGACGCGGCAGCGCTGGCACCGGGAGCTGATGGTGCAGCTTTACGCCAAGCTGAAGAAGGCAGGCACGCCGGAGTTTGAGCGGCCCACGCCCTATGAGCTGGGGCAGCTCATGCTCGGGGTGATCCTGAACAGCTACACGCCGAAAGACGGCTGGAACAGCATGGCCGCCAGTCTGCTGACCGGGGCGGAGTTCCCCGAGGAATACATGCGCGTGGCCCCGGAGCTGGTGGACAAGCCGGGCTGCACGGACCCGCGCGTGCCCGTCATCGGCTTTCCAGCGGACCCGCTGTGCCTGGTGGGCTTTCTGCACACGAGCCAGAACAAGGCGGTGTTTTCCTATCCGGCACTGAGCAAGATGTATCGCGAGGCACCCGAGGAGGAAATCCGCAAGGTGCTGTATGGGCAGGTGGGGCGCAGTGATGAGGTGCTGTTCTCGCATTTCTCCGCTGCCAAGCATGTGGTTAGCTGGAAGGATGTGCCGCGCCACGGCACGATCATGGTGGTGGCGGATGGTGCGGACAGCAAGCCGTGGTTCATCCACATCGTCATGTGGGACCGCAGCAACCGCTACTGGGTGCTGAAGGAATGGCCCTGCCCCGGTGTGAAGATGTGGATCAGACAGCCCGGCGGCGAGGTGAAGGAGATCGACCCCGGCCCATGGGCGCTGCCAGATGATGAAGGCGTGAAAGTGAACGGCAAGAAAGGCAAGATCGCGCGGACCAAGATCGGATGGACGTATCGTGACTACACGCACCTGATCTGGTCCATGCTGGCGGACGTGCTCCAGGATTTCGCCGCCAGCGGCGGAGCCTTCACCGGCGACACGATCACGCAAAAGCTGGAGTGGCACCAAGTCAGTGAGAGCGGGCAGCCCGGCGCGGTGATCGAGGATCTGACGCTGGAGGGTGAGTTTGCCAAGCCGAGCGCGTTCATCGGTGACAAGAACTGGCTGGGCAGCGTGACCCGCGGGGCGACCACGATCCGCAAGGTGCATGATGTGCTGGCGGAGCAGGAGCATGCGCATCAGTGGGAGGCGTATGAAGGCCGCAGTGCGCGCGACGGCATCGAGCGCATCCAGGACGCGCTGGTGGATGACATCGGCGGCCTGCCCGGCCTGCTGGTGGTGGACACCTGCGTGAACACGATCTTCGGCGTCAAAACCTACGCCATCCCGGACGGGAAGGATTCACCGCCCACCGATGATCAGGCGGCCAAGGAAGCGCCGGATGTGCTGCGCTACGGCATGACGTGGCTGGAGCAGTATGTGGACAGCACCCCGCGGGGCAGGACTGGCCGGGGATTTTCTTGAACCACCACCCAAAGACTATGAGCACCCCACCACACACGCCGAACAAGCGCTGGTTGACATACGGAGATGTCAAGCGCATGATTGAATCCTGCCTCGGGTCCGATGGCAAATACACCCTGAATCTTTGGATTGGGGGTGATGACCCGCTGCTGCCTCGCCGTCATTTTCAGGGACGCAAATGGGCGGCTTACGACAGGCATCGCGTGGAGGAGCTGCTCGAACCTATGCGGGAAACCCCCGCACCAGCCAAAGCCACATCATGAACTCGCCTGATCGAATCGCCAAACTCGGACCCCGGCAGATGCCGGCCGCCAAAGACATCATCCGCGAAGTGAAGGACGCGGTGGAGACCGCCCAGCAGCTCGGAGCCTTTGACAAGATCGCCCGCGCGCACATGACCCGGCGCTGCCTGAAGGAGGGCGTGCAGGCGGATGACGGCATGAAGCATGGGGTGGACGCCTTTCCCTGGGATCTGGCCATCGACACCCGCGTGCCACTGGCGGAGGAAATCGTGACGGACCATGTGCGCACGCGCATGGCGGCGATCCGGGCGGGCAATGTGCAGATCGGGCCGCAGAACGAGATCGAGGACAGCGGCAAGGCGAAGACCTGGAACGACGTGCTGAAATTTTACCGCAACCAGGTGAAGCGGAGTCTGAAGACGAACCTGAAGTTGTTCATGACCTGCGTGGAGGAGATCGGCTACGGGGTGATGAAGATCGACTGGCGTGACGTGAAGCGCCTGAAGCCCATCGAGATCACACGCGAGCGGCTGCTGATGTTTCTGATGGAGGAGAAGACCGCGCAGATGAACGCGCAGGCTCCTGAGATGAATGGTGAACTGCCGGTGGAATGGCAGCAGCAACTGGCGGACAGCGCCGCCGTGGAAGTGGAGGAACTGCTGAACGCCAAGGAGCGCAAGTGGGAGGCCATGCAGCTCCTCATGAAGATGGACCCCACCCTGCTGAAGGAAGAGGCGCTGCGCATCATCACGCCGCTGGCCAAGACCGGCACCGCCACCTACTACGCCGCACGCGGCACCGGCGGCACGCCGGTGATCAAGGCGCGCATCCCGTGGGTGAACTGCGGGCATAGCATGGACCTGGGACCGGAGGGCAAGTGCTCGTGGTGGTTTGAGGCAGAATGGCTGAGTGAGGTGGACCTGCGCATCCGCTGTGAGCAGGAAGGGTGCAGCGCCGCCTGGCTGGAGGCCGTGCTTCAGCAGCCGAACAAAGGCATGAGTGAACTCATGTCTGGCAGCATGAACCAGCCGGACTGGCTGCTCAATGGCGTGGGCATCGGCCTGAGTTACGACCGGCAGCAGAACCAGAACGCGCCCATGTTTCAGATCCTCACTGTGTATCGGCAGGCGGTGAACAAGGCGGGCATTCCGGCCTGCTACGAGACGCTGGTGCATCCGCATGTGCCGGAGCTGCTGGGCAAGCACGAGTGCTGTGAGGTGGCCGAGCTGCCGTTTGTGGCGGAGGCACGCGAGCCAGCGGCGCTGATGATCCAGTCACGCGGCATTCCTGAGATCGTGCTCACCGAGCAGCTCGGCTTGAAGAAGATCAAAGACGGAACCGTGGCCATGGCGGAGCTGTGCAGTTTCCCACCCTATGAACGGGCGATGGGCGACGGCAGCCGGATCGCCCCAGGCTCGGAGCTGCCGCGTTCCCGGAACACCGGCACCAGCGGCACCAGTTCCCGCTTCCTGGAGGTGCCGGGCGTGGATCTGGGCGCGCTGAAAGCCATGGAGATGATCCGCCAGGACGTGAACAGCCTTTTTGTTCGCGGCAAGGAAGTCGATCCCGACAGCCGCCGGGTGTATCTTGAGGACTTGGGGGAAAGCGCCATCATGTCCTTTGAGGAGATCATTCACCTGCTCTGGCTGCATGTGCAGGCCTATGTGGACAACGTGGTGGCGTCCCGCGTGGCGGGCCGTCCGGTCAGTGTCAAAGCCACGGCGGAGGATCTGGAAGGCACCGCTGACATCAACGTCGAGTTCAGCTCCATGGCGTTCAATCAGAAGACCGCCCTGGAACTGGCCGATTATGTGACCAAGCTCGCCGCTCTGGATCGCAGCGGTCGCATCGACTTCGGCGCTGCCGTGGAGATGATCACGCGCATCTTTGACCCCGTGCTCAGTGAGACGATCATTGTGCCGGGTGAAGTCGCTGCTGCGGAGATCGAGAAGGATGAGCAAAACGTCATCGCCAGCATCGCTTCCGGTCAATACATCACGGGCCGAGTCAACAGCCCGGATCTGCGCTGGAAGGTGCTGCAACAATGGCTGGCCAATCCCGCCACCGTGCAGGGCCTGCAAGCCAACCCCACCACCTACGCCAGCCTGCAAGAGCACATCAAAGGCCTTCAGCAGGAGATGGTGCAGAAGCAGGACAACGTGTTCACCGGCCAGACCGGACAGAAACCCGACGCCCCCTGGGAACAGGAAGCCCAGCCTGAGCAGGTGCTGAAGGGGATGGTGGAAGGCGGGATGCAAGAAGCTGCCTGAATTTCGAGCTTAACGGCTCACCGCCGAACGTCGGCCACGTTCAGATAACCTACACATAGAAGACGACGATGAAGAAGATTGAAGCACTCGAATTAGAAGCAACTGACTTGGAAGACAAACGCACGGAGAACACAACACGACCAAGGTGGCGTCTTAAAAAGGACGCAGAGGATGCCATGCGGCTGTCCTCGCTTGTGCTGTTCTCGGGACAAGTGGTGAAGAACCGCACCGGAAGAATCACCTCTGATCTGGAAAGTATGCTCACTAACTGGTGATGAAAACAAAACCACGCTTGAAGGTGTGGACCGTCGGGGAGCTGCTAGCCCAGCCCCCAAGGAACACCGGAATTAAAATCACGAAGTCACGCAAAGCGCTGACATTGCGATGGGGGCGGTGGAAACACTTTCCTTATGACATCTCACTGTCTGAACTCAAAACCGAGCGTGGCATTCTCAAATGGGCATTGCATCTTGCAAGTAAGGGATGGGTAACAGGGGAACAACTCGCAGACTTTATTGAAGCAGCGCTCAAAGAGGCAGGTATAAATATACACCAAGCATGAAACGACTCCTCCAATACCTTTTCCACCGCCGAACGCTCGTGGTGGATGCCAGCAAGTTCGGTCCGCGCATGGACTGGCCGAGCTTTCAAAACGTGCTCAGGCACCAAGGCAATACCCCGCTGTATCGGGCACTCGCGCAGATGCTACTCGCCCAGCGGGAAATCTGCCAGGGCGCGGTGGTGGACAAATCAAATCTGCCAAATGGACAGACCGCTTATGAAGCCGGAGCCGCCGGATGCGCGGCGGATTTATTGAGCCTGCTCGATGAGCTGGAGCGCGGGAAATGCAGCGATCAGAAGCTGCGGCAGTGGTTCGGCGAGCCTGTCCAGCCGGAAAAGTAAGGGCAAGTCGGCAGGAGTCGGCAGGAGTCGGCACCCCACGGGATTGTCAGCCGCCATGAGGTGCCTGTTTGATGGCGCTCATGGCTGAGAATACCCAAGCTGCAACTGCCACAGCGAGCGCTGCCACTGCCCCTTCCGCATCGGGCAATGGACCGGCGATGTCCACCACCGGCAACACAAGTGCCGCCTTCAACCCGGAGCTGATGGCTTCTGCGTCGTTTGACGTGGAGGCCTTTCTGGCCGGTGAAGAGAAGCCTGCCGGTGAGACAAACCCTGAAGATGCGGAAACAGCAGACGATACCACCGCAGAAACCGAGACTGCCGAAGACGAAGCGCCGACAGGTGACGAGTCCGCCAGCACCGAGGAAGCTGCCCCTGAAAGCGAAGCCGCAGCATCTGACGATGACGACGCCCAGCCGGAAAGACTCAAACCCAAGGCCATCAAGCGGTTTAACAAACTGCTCGAACAGCGGAATGCCGCCCAGGCCGAGGCCGCCCAGGTGAAAGCGCAGCTTGCCGAGATCAAAGCTCAGCAGGAAGCGCAGCAGGATGTTCCGACCCCCGTGAAGGTGGACAGCGATCCGCTGGCCAGCGTGACGAGCGAGGAGCAGCTTGAAGCTCATGAAGCGTTCAACAGCCGGGTGAAAGCCTGGTGCCGGAGAAACCCCACAGGTGGCACACCACCGAAGGAACTCACCGGCGGAGACGAGCTTGAACTCACGGCGGAGCAGGTGGTGAATAATCTGGAGCAGGCGGAAGCCATGCTGGAGCGCATCCCCAAACGGCGTGCGTTCCTGGATGAGTTCCGTGCCAAGCGTGCGGAAGCACGCACGGCCTACCCGAATGTGTTCAAGGCGGGAACGCCCGAACATGATGCGGCGAAGAAACTGCTGCCCCGGCTCTTGAATTTCCGCACGCAGGCGGATCAGGATGCTCTGCTGGCCAGACTGGTGAAGGTGGAACTGATGGAACGTGAGGAGCGCGATGGCGTGGCCCGTTACACCCGAGTTCCCCTGAAGAATCAGACCCCTGCAAGCGCGGCCCCCGGCAAACCCATGCCCAAGCCAGCGCCACAAGCGACCACCGTGCCGCCTGTGCGCCCAACCAATGGTCAGACAGCGAAAGCCGCCGCATGGGCGAAAGCCAATGCACCCGGCGGCTCCGTCGATGTTGAAGACCTGCTGGACGAATAAAAGCACGAACTCAGGAACTCATTCTCAAACCCACACTTTTCTACTTTTATGGCTATCGCAGCAACCACGGGCCGCTCAGCGACCCACACCGAACGTGACGTGCGCAAAGGCGTCACGGAAATCATCGCCCTGGACACTCCGGTGACCAGCACCGTCGGCAAAGACCCCGCGCCTTTGGAAACCACGCCCGAGTGGCAGCTCAAGACCTTCGCCGCGCGCAGTGCCGGTGGCGTGATCGAGGGTTATGAACCCATCGCCTCCGACTTCCAGAACAACTTCGCCAACAAAGCGATGCTGAAGGGCCGCTTCATCAAGCAGTGGCGTCCCGTGGCGGTGACCAAGGAAATGCGCCTCATGGGCAACCAATACAATGAGGCCGATCCGCTCGCCGCCAATGTGCTGGACTTCACCAAGGTTCTCTACTCGGACGTGGAATACTTCCTGCTGTCTGACACGGAAGCTGTGGCCCCTTCCGCTGGTGCCACCGCCAGCAGCGCCCGTTCCATCATCCGCTGGATCAGCAATGATGACACGCGCTTCACCGACACGGACACCACGCCTGCCAGCGCCTACCGCACGCCAGATGCCAGCATCCTGGTCAGCAAGGCCGCCGCCACGGACATCACCGAAAGCGAGATTGCCGGGCTGATCACCAGCGTGGCGAAGACCCGCCGCAAGGCAGGCCTGCGCTTCATGGGTCTCTGCACGCCGGAGATGCGCGACCAGTTTGACAGCTTCAGCCGCACGGACAAGTCGTTCACGACCTCCGCCTATCCTGTCAGCCGCTTTGCTCAGAAGCAGGGCAGCATCGACCGTGAGGTGACCATGTATAAGTCCAGCAATGGCAGCGTGGAACTCATGACCAGCTTCGACCTGGACAGCACCGTCCACTTCGCGCTGCTCACGCCGGACCTGATCAAGCTCGGCTATGCCCAGGGCGTGAAGGTGAACAATGAAGGCGCGTCCAGCCAGATCGACAAGCGTGTGATCGACGTGATCTACGTCAACAAGTGCCTCAACCCTGGCGCGCACGGCAAGGCGCAGACGGGTGCGACGGCTTAACCGCCCTTCATCGGCGGCCCGGTGCTGAGCCGGGCCGCCGCTTTCCAAACTCTCCGTGTTGTTGGTGGGGAACTCCTGTCTGTCTTATGCTTTGGGAAAACGACGGCTCTGCGACCGATGTGGTCAACGCCATCACCGAAATCACCGGTGACGGCGCGCTCATGGACTCGTTCCGGCGCAAGCTCACGGCGGAGGCAGACGGGAAGCACCAGGCGCTGATCACCGATTTTAACGACATCGCCACACGGGTGCATGAAACCGAGCGGGTGGCGGAGAATGAGACCGGGCTGATCCCGGACTTCTCCATCCCGGCAATCCTCTACCATCAATACGCCGCCGAGTTCCGCTTCAAAGCGGCTGAGCTGGGCATCACCCTCGAGGGCAACGGTTACGAGTGCTGGTATTGCCCGGACTTCATCAAGCACTACAAGAAGAAACACCCGGAGATGGTGCATGTGGAAGCCAAGCGTGCGGCTTCCATCATCGTGCCGGGCAATAAGTATGGCAGCGTGACTTCTCCCGAGGCCAACCGCACCAGCTTTACGCATGGAGGGATGATCGCAGCATGAGCCGCGCCCTGACCACCTTTAATCTCGTGATGCAGTCCCTGGCCGTGTCCTGTGACTATGCCTTGGCGGATGTCACGGCAGATTCGACGCTTCAGGAGAAGCTCATGCACCGCTTCAACCGGGCGTGGAAGCGCTGCTGGGAGGCGGAGCTGTGGGAAGACGCGCTGGAAGGGGCCACGCTGACGCCCGCGGCGGGGCTGATCTCCTTCACGGCGGTGGAGAATGGGCGGCGCTTTGCCCTGTTCAGTGAAGACCCGCTGCCGCATGACAGCGCGGCTTACGCCGTTGATTTCAGGACCGCCACCACGGGCATCCAGGTGCAGAGCGCGCTCGGCACTGTGTATGCTCTGTGGGTGGCAAAACCCACGACTTGGGAGTGGGCAAACGTCGCCGCGGCTACCCCCATTCCTGAAATGCTGGTGGAGGCCGCCGTGGAAATGACGGCGGGCTATCACAACCGCGACACCGGCAACATCGGCACCGGAGAAGCGCGCATCAAAGCCGCCCTCCAAATGCTGGAGGAGCTGGCCGCCAATGAATTTCAACGCGTGCAACGCAGCACCTGGAGACGCGCTTTCAACTGATGCCTGAACTCAAACATCTCGAACCCGAAGCCCTGCGCAAAGCGGCCGATGAGGCGCTGCGCCAGTTCGGCATCCGCTTTCATGAAGTGCCTGCCAAGGATCTGCCCGCCTGTGCGGAAGTCCTGCTGCGGCTGGCGGATCGAAACAAATCCAAATCTGAACCCAAGCCCAAGCCATGAAGAATGTGAAATACGTCGGTGGAACCTATGTCGGCACTGAGCCTGGTGAGGCGCTGGCGGTGCGTCACATGCTCAGTGATGATTTCTTCACGGAGAACGGTGAGCGCTTCCAGATTCGGCACGCTCGGAGTGCGGGGACGGCCATCGCGCAAAGCCAGACGGATGCCTCGATCATCGCGGCCCCGGCTGACTCCAGCACCTATTACCTGATCCTCGCCATGTTCCTCATGTGTGATGCTGCCACAGCAGTCACGATGGGCAGCAAGATCGGCGCGGAGGCCACGGTAGCAAAGGGCGGCCCTTATCCCTGCGCGGCCAATGGCGGCTTTGAGCGCGGCTTTAAGCCTCATGGCTATTTCCGCTGCGCGGCAGGAGCTGCCCTGGTGATGACCACCGGCGCGGGCGGTAACACGACCTACGAGTTCGATTTCGTCGAGCTGCCGATCAACATCGACTTCCCTGAATAAGCCTCTCCAGAACCCCTGAAACCGCCTGAAGGCGGAACTACAAAACACAAGACCACCTGACATGAAAACGAAACTGACCTCCCTGCTGACGGCCTTGGTGCTGATCGGTTCTCTTCTTCCCACCCATGCCGCTGTCACAGGCCGATCTGCGGACAGCTCGCTGGCCGGCACGGAAAAGCTGCTCTCTGACAGCAGCGGCACGGACACTTATATTCTCGTGAGCACCATCTGGGCGTCACCGGCACTGACGGGCGGTCTGACGGCCACGGGCAGCACGGCGTATGATTACAGCGGCAGCACGGGCGCGTTCAAGACCTCGACGGGGCTGAACACGTTTGGCGGCAGCGGTCATGCGTTTGCGTCGATCCTGTATCCGAGCACGAATGATGGGGCGGCGCTGGGAGATGCGACGCACGGGTTTAGTGATTTGTTCCTGGCCTCCGGTGGCGTGATCAACATCAACAACGGCAACTGGGTCGCGACTCATACGAGCGGCATCCTGACCGTGGGCACGGGTGATCTTCGGGTGACGACGGCTGGCACGAACACGGCCAGTGTGGTCACTGTGGGCGGCACGCAGACACTGACGGCGAAGACGCTGACAAGTCCGGTGATCGGCACAGGGCTGACCGCGAGCGGATCTGCCAGCAATGACTTCAGTGCGAGCACCGGCACATTCAAGACATCGACCGGCGTGAACACGTTTGGCGGATCGAGTCACACCTTTGCGGCCTCGATCATTCCGGCAGTGGATGGCACGGGTGACATCGGTGATGCCACGCACGGATGGGACAA
>ERZ869921.558-NODE-558-length-21384-cov-12.388438_pt1 | contig 21384 bp, 41 predicted proteins | sample MGYA00579310_ERZ869921 | MGnify/ENA primary metagenome ERZ869921 (study PRJEB32216, sample SAMN09231816) | wastewater metagenome | place: USA: Maryland | collected 2016-06-21 | study: EMG produced TPA metagenomics assembly of the PRJNA472060 data set (Reclaimed...
CTGGAAGATATTGTAATTGACAACTACATTCTGACCTTTTTAGGACTTCAAAAACTACAATAACATGAAAAAACTACTATTTCTTTTGTTGCCTTTATTTGGTAACGCACAAGACAAACAGCAAAAAGACACAGTAATTGCTGTAACTATGCAATTAAATCAATTCAGAGCATTGCTATTTGCGATTGACTCAAACATTGACAGTAAAAAAGCAAGTAAAGAATTAATTGAGTTTTTGCAGCAAAATGCAAAGATGATGAGTCCTGTAAAAGAAGAACCTGCAAAGAAAGAGCAGCCTAAAAAGAATTAAAGATTTATCATTGCTGGTTACGCACAGCAAAGATATAAAACTGGAAAACATGGAACACACAAACAATGGCGATTATGCAGTTGCTGCCTTAAGTGGTCTTGCTTTTGCAATATTCGAGCCTGTAACGAGAACCTTAAAGTTCCTGCTTTCAACTAATCCATATTCAATAGATTGGGCTGAAACATTCCAAGTAAGTTGGAAAGCAGCAGTTGGAGCTGTTGTTGGATTATCTGTAACGTGGGTATGGAACAAATTAATCAACCCTAAAAAACGAAGGACAAAATGAAGTTAAAAAACTGGAAAACAACAACAGCTGCTATTCTGACAGCTGCTGTTGTATCGGCAAGAGTTCTTGGGTATATATCCCAGGAAACTATGGAAATGGCTGTAGGTTTATTGACAGCTGCTGGATTATGGGCTGCAAAAGACCATAATGTAACTGGAGGAAACAAACAACAGTAATTAACTGGGACAGAGAAATCTGTCCCTTTTTCAACTTAATCAAATGAAAAAACTAATATTAGCAATAACACTTTTCTCTTGCGGAACACAACAAAAGCTTGATAAGAAAGCTTTGGATAGAGTAAAAACAAATCCAGAGTTATTAAATAATGTAGGTCAACTTTATATTGAACTTAATCCTCAAGAAAAAGATACGGTTGAGACTTACATAAAGGGCGAGACAGTAGTTTACGAAGTTCCAGTTTTAGACAAAAGTAAAATCGATTCTATAAAAAATGCTACATCAGAAGAGCTACGAGAAAAATGTGCAGAGAGCATTGAAGTTGCATATACAGCAGGATGGAATGACTGTGTTTCTCAGTTTGACTTCGAGGAAAAAATTAGAGTAGATACTTTTATAAGACAGTTACCGTCTGATACAAGGCTACAAAAGTCTCAAGAATCGCAAATAAGAGCTCTCGAAAAACTACTCGCAGAACAAAAAGGCAAAACCTTTTCTGTTGAGGAAAATATAAAAACACTATGGAGAAACATATACATAGCTGTTGGTTTGTTAATTTTACTTGGAATAATCATAGGTTTACTAATCAAGTTTAAATTGTTTAAAAATGGATAAGATTACTTTAGAAAGAATTGAAACAGCTCATCCTTTGCTAAGAGATGAACTTGAGCAAATATATAAAGAGATATGCTCTGCACTGAAAGGAAAAGCAATATGCAGATTTTCTTATGTATTAAGAACTTTCAAAGAGCAAGATGAATTGTTCAAAAAAAGACCAAGAGTAACAAGAGCTAAGGCTGGTCAGTCTTATCATAATTACGGTCTTGCGGTTGATATAGTTTTAATTGTAAAAGAAAACGGAAAGGTTAAAGCTGTTTGGGATACTGTAAAAGACTTCGACGGAGATGGAACTTCAGACTGGATTGAGATTGTTGCTATATTTAAGAAGTATAAATGGACTTGGGGTGGAGAATGGAACTTTAAAGATAATCCTCACTTTGAAAAAACACTAGGTTTCACATGGCAACAATTACTAGCCTTGCATATGGAAGGCAAAGTAGATGAAGCTGGGTATGTTATTTTACCAAAAAAATGATGTTTCATACCTCTATATATATGTATGCACATAAAACGCAATTTTAACACATTTTAACGTGTCATTAACGTTTATTTAACATATTTTCGTTTATGTTTGCAATGTTTAAAAATTGTCAAATATATGAATAAAAACTCAGCTTCGCTTGAATACCAAATTGCAGCACTTCAAAAAAGATTAAAAGAGGCAAAGGATGAAAAATCTTATTTTGCTATCAAAGGAAAAATAAATAAGCTTAATGAACAGTTAAGTAATATTAAAAAATTTGAATTTTTAGCAAAATGAGAGATTTATATATATACATACCATTTTCAAAAACTTCTTTTGGCTCCAAGCTTTGCTCGTACGTTTGTTCCTCAAATGAAAAAGGTTTGCCTTGCACTATTAACGGCATTAATTCTGTTATGAGAAATAATTGTAAAGAAGATTGGAGAGTCAGGAAATGTAAAGGAAGAGTAAAAGCTTGGGATATTTATATAGGTAGTGACCTTGTATGCAGAGTAGAAAAAACAGATATTGATGAAACTAATTTTCCTGACGTTCCTAATATAAAACAAATCAAAAATGGCAAATGAACCTATTGAAGTCCATATAGAAGAAATGGACAACAAGACAAACACGCTAGCAGTCTACCAGCAAGATAAGGCAATGGTAGATATGCAAATTGTAACAGCCAAACGCTACCCAAGAAAACTTACACAGTGCATAGAAAACTCTATTGCATTGGCTACAATGTCAGAAGAAACAGCAAAATCTTGTATGTATAACTTAATGAAAGGAGGAAAAATGATTAAGGGTCCTTCTGTAGTTCTTGCAAAGATTATGGCTCGAGAGTTTGGTAATATGCGAGTAGAAAATCGTGTTGTAGGATATGATAAGACACACGTTACCTGCGAAGCAACTGCATTTGACTTGGAGAAAAACTACGCAATAAGAACAACAATAAAAAAATCATTGCTTAGTTCAAGTGGTCGTGTATCTGAAGATATGGCAGTAATTATAGGTAATGCTGGTAATGCAGTAGCATTAAGAAATGCCGTGTTTGCTGTTCTTCCAAAGCAGGTTGTAGACAAGGTTTATGAGGCTGTACGTGAAAAGATTGCAGGTAAACTTTCTGACGAAAATGCATTAACTGCAGCAAGGGCAAAAATGGTAGAGCATATAAAAAACACATATGCTTCTTATAATTTTACAGACGAAGAGATAGCAAAAGCATTTGGAAAACAAAGTATATCTCACCTTGACAAGGAAAATATTATAGACTTTGTTGGAATTGAAAATGCTATCAAGTCAGGGGATATTTCAGTTGAATCAGTATTTAGACCAAGTATTGCAAAACCAAAACCAGTACCAACAGACAAGTCCGGAGAGAGACTCGAGTTGCTTATCGAACAAGCTTCAAATGAAGAGGAGTTAAAGAAGCTCGAAAAACAATGCACAACACCTTCTCTTTTGAGGAAGTACGAGGATAAAATGAAATCATTTAAAAAATAGTTTTTTTTGTTTTTGATAACACCGAGCCCAGACCTGCTATGCGGGCTGGGTTTTTTAGCTAAAACTATTTTTATGGCATACAAAAGAAAATCAGGAGAAATTATTTCAAGAAAAGAATGGGAGAAACTTCCATCTGAATTAAAAGAAGGCTTTGAGCCATGCGGAGAAATTCCTAACGTTTACTATGATGGCGAAGAGTTTCAGCATCTTGAACAAGGTTTACCCCCCGAGCCAGCTGCTCCTTCAGGAGACAGCGAAGATTACAATCAAGACTAGTGCCCAATAGTCTGAATTGTAGCCCCTACTTGCTAATTTGCGAGAGGGGCTTTTTAGCTACAAAAACAAATCAATATGGACTTCAGTAATTGGAAACCAAGAGCTCACTTCATGTTTGAGCTTATGACAGAAACAAGAGGCAAAACCAACCTCGAAAAGTATAATGAAGCAAAGGCTGCATACATACAAAAGCTTAACGAATATAACGAGCTTGAAGCTGTTGGAAAAGGAGAGTCAAAAGCAGCAGAAAAGATTGCAGGTCAAATGCTTTCTTTAGAGTTCAAGATGAATGAACTTAAAGAAATCAAAAATGATGTAACTCTTAGTTCTACATGCATGAGAAGACTTTGTTCTGAATATACAAAGTTTACAACAGGAAGAGAAAGAATAATAAACTCTAAGGAGATTGAAAAAGGTTTGTTTCTTGAAGAAGATGCAATTACAGAATATTCTTTACATACAAAAGAGTTCTTGGTAAAGAACAAGCAACGTAGAGAAAACGAATATGTATCTGGAGAAATAGATATTGAAGAAGAGGAAAGGGTTACAGATACAAAAGTAAGTTGGGATATTTATTCATTTGATGCATTGCTTATAACTGGATTAAAAACAGCTTATGAATGGCAGGGTAGGAGTTACTGCTGGTTATGGGAAAAAGATAGTGCAAGGATTGTTCACACATTACTTAATACTCCAGAGCACTTAATACAAAATATGGAGCGCAAGCTAATGTATGACATGTTTGGTAGTGAACAAAGAAAAGCAGTTGCATCAGAAGAAGAACTTGATATATATAATGACGCTTGCAAAAAAATTAGATTTAACCATACTTATGATGATTTGCCTAGAAGTAGAAAAATAAGAATGTTTGATGTAGCCAGAGACCTTGAGTTGGAAGAGAAGATGAAGCAACGAATTGAGCAATGTAGAAAAATTTTAAATAACTTTAGTAAATTAGATTATTATGAACAGCAAAAAACATAGACTTGTAGTGAGTGACGGAACTATTAAAAACCAAGATGGTGAAGTCATAGGAGCTGTATTAGAAAATACCCCTGCTGAAGATATTGCAGCAATAGAAATATCTCATGATATAATTGAGGCTGCACAGCAGTTTATAAAAGAGCCTAACAAGTTACGTTCTTCTGTAAAGGTATTCGAGTCACTGCTTGAAAAGCATCAACTAATTCAACAAAACCACTAAATATGAAATCAAAAAAAATCCCACTTAGTGAAGTAAACATCACAGAAGAAGAGGAAGTTCAAATCGTGCAAAAGTATCACGATAAAAAAGACTTCGAAATAAGAAAAAGAATTGCAGCAGGAGAAATCGCTGTAATTATTGGCAATATTCCTGATATGGATTTAAAGGAAGTAATTAACATGGCTATTGATTTAGTTAATTTTGGAACAGAAGAAGCTATTAAAATTAATTCAGAATTAAAGGAAAGGTACGCTGGTTACGAAAATCAACTAAAGAAAAAACTAATTAAAAAATTGTAGTTCATGTTTAAATACTATTTCTTTTTAGACTGGAAAAAAACTCAAAAAGTATGGAGAACAGAAGAAGGTCATTCTGAAGTAGAGGCAAACGCAAAGCTATTCGATACAAAGAATCAGGCTGAACTTGATTTCTTTTCTTTGTTAATTGACAATGAAGAGCTTCGAAAAGGAGAGTTCATTGATGTAACAAAAGGAAAAAAGAAAGCTCCTTCTGAACCAAAAAAGAAAGCAGAAAAGGTTGTTCCTCAAAAAGAAGATGTTGAGATTACATATCCTACTGGCTTCGAGATTACTCAAAGGGATTGCGTTAAATTTGTCCTAGGTGACAATATGGAGTTCATGAGAAATCTTAAGTCTGAAGGAAAGTATCAATGCTTCGATATTGGAATAGTAGACCCTCCTTATGGAATATCTGTAGGAGGAATGAATCTTGGTGGAACAAAAGATACTGTACGCGACTACAAGATGGGTGATTGGGATGGAGCTATACCAACAAAGGAATATTTTGAGCTTCTTGATTATGTTTGCAAGGATTGGATAATCTGGGGAGGAAATTACTTTGTATCTGAATTGACTCGTAACGGGAGATGCTTTGTTGTATGGGATAAGCTTACTCGTGGATTAAGTTTCGCAGACGGAGAGCTTGCGCTAACAACGTTCGACAAATCCGCTTTTATTATTGGGGAGCCAAGAAATAAAAAGCGAGATGACTCAACAAAGAAAAGGCATCCAACCCAAAAGCCAGTTTACCTTTACGATTTCTTGCATTTGAAGTTTGCTGCAAAAGGTTACAAAATACTTGATACTCATGGAGGTAGCCATTCACACGCTATTGCAGCATACAAAAATAATATCGAGCTAACAATCATTGAAAGAGACAGGTCTTACTATGATTCTGGAATCGAAGCATTTGATTTAGAATTTTCAAAAAATAGGATGCGCTTTTAATTAACCTTTAATCAAAACAAAATGGCAGAAAAGCAAAGACCAAAAACGGTCAACAAGTCAAGTGACCAGCAGAGAACAATTAACATTAGTATTGACGTAAAAAAACTAATTAAGGAGTGGTTCGTAAGCGGTGAAAAATCTACCTACATCAATCTTACTTTAAAGATGATGCCTGACGGAGAAGTTGATAACTATGGAAACTTGGGTTATATTACTCAGGTTCCACCAAAGTCCGTAAAGGACGAGCACGCAAAGCTTGATAGAGAGCAGCGTCCTCGCTGGCCCATTGTAGGCAATGGTGTTGAATTTGAGAGAATACCTCAAGGAGATTCAATACAAGATTTACAGAACGCGCCTGCTGCAAGCAAGGACGATTTTGATGATTTACCATTCTAAGTAATGGTCTGCCGCGAATAAGGTCTATGAGGTCCGAACCCTCAGCGGCAACGATTTGTTTTTAGTAGACGATGGTTAGTTTACAAAGTCCCGATGTTTCTACATTGGGACTATTTTTAACACTAAAATTTACTTATGAAACCAAAGTTAGTTTATATTGCACACCCAGTTGCTACAGATGAAAAATTTACTACTGAACAAAATGTTCAGGATATACTCAGAATAGTAAAGAATATAAATAATGGCGACAGACCAGTTTTCCCACCTTTTGAAGGAAAGATAGTTCCTTGCGTTCCATATCTTTCAGACGTTTTAGCTATGAATGATTCAATTTCACAAGAAAGAAAGATTGGTATAGATAATGGAATGGCTGTTATTAATACTGGAATGTTCGACGAGTTATGGCTAACTGGTCATAAACTATCTCTTGGTATGCAAGAAGAGGTAAACTTGTTTAAATTGCAAGGAAAGCCAATAATTAATTTAATAGAAAAAATTTAACGGACTGCTGCGAATGTGGCTCGAGAACCTAATGGGCGTAAACTTTAGTCTGACTAAGAGCCTTCGCAAAGTAATACAAGCGTAAAAAAAACCAATAGCGCAGCAGTTCCGTTATTTTGAACGTTTTCACGTTTAAATATTACGAATATATACCCACAACGACGTAAAAAAACCGTCGTGAAATGGGGTTAAAATGATGTTTCACAACGAATTTTTGTATATAAATAACCATCGTATAAAATGAATAAAAACAGACAATATCAAGCAGACCATATTGAAAACATAGTAGAGGCTGTTTCCTCAAAAAGAAAGGTTTTGGCGCAGTTGCCAACTGGGGGAGGTAAATGCTTGGGATACAATACTCCTGTTCTTATGTACAGCGGAGAGTTTAAAATGGTTCAAGACATTTGCGTAGGAGATAAGTTAATGGGTATAGATTCTGAACCAAGAACAGTATTATCAACTTGTTCCGGAGTAGATAATATGTACAAAATAACTCCTGTAAAAGGTATTCCTTTTATATGTAACGAGCCGCATATACTTAGTTTAAAATCAAACACTACAGAGTGTGGATTAATTAAAGATAAGACTTATAATATAAGCGTTAAAGACTATTTGCAATTAAATAAATCTCAAAAACACTACCTTAAGCTTTATAGAGCATCAATGTTATTTTTTGATGAACAAGAAATAAATATACCTCCATATATATTAGGTGTTTGGCTAGGAGATGGACACTCTGACAACTGCTGTATAACAAATATGGACAAAGAAGTTATAGAATCTTGGACAAATTACGCAGAAGCAAATTCTTGGAATTGGTATGAAAAGCCAAATAGAGAATCAAAATCAAAGCTTTATTTCATTCATTGCAATTATGAAAGAAGTGGTCTAAGAGGAAAATTAAGAAGATATAATCTTTTGTACAATAAGCATATACCAAAAGAATATCTAATAAATTCAGTAGAAGTAAGAATGGAATTGCTTGCTGGATTGATAGACACTGATGGGCACTTGCATCATAACGGATATGAGATTTTTACTATATCAGAGCAGCTTTGTAATGACATATGCTACTTAACCAGAAGTCTTGGTTTTTTTACAAATGTATCTAAAAAGAAAGGATGCGAAGGATTTAGAATAACATTCTATGGAGAAAATCTAGAATATATTCCTGTAAAAATACAAAGAAAAAAGTGTACAAAAAGAAATCAGATTAAGGATGCTTTACGAACTGGATTTGATGTAGAATTTATTGGAAGAGATAATTACTTTGGATTCGAGATAGACGGAGACCACTTATTTATAATAAACGAAGATTTTACAGTAACTCATAATACTCAGGAGTTCGTTTCTATTTCACAGCGATTTATTTACAATACAGATAAATCTGTTTTAATATTAGTTCACAGAAAAGAATTGCTGCATCAAGCAAAAAAGAGATTTAAGGCTGTAATGAATATAGATGCTACATTGATAACATCTCAAACAAATTCTTACAGAAGAGCAAAAGTTTATATAGGTATGGTTGAGTCTACTGTAAAAAGACTTGACTGCTTTGACAACATAGGTTTAGTAATTATTGACGAGTGCCATATGGCTAATTTCAATAAAGTACACTCCATTTTTCTTGAGGAATTAATAATAGGGTTTACAGCAACTCCTATATCATCAAGCAAAAAAGAACCATTAAATAAATTCTACAATGCTATAGTTTGTGGTCCCCAGATTCCACAGTTAATTGAACTTGGTTTCTTGGCGCAAAATTTTACTATATGTCCACAGGATATTGTAGATAGCACATTACTTGAAGTTGATAATCGAAAAGGAGATTTCAATGAAAACTTGATGGCAACAGCCTACTCAAAGCCAAAGTATGTAATTAACACTGTAAAGTATTATAGAAAATATTGCAAAGGTCAGAAAGCTATTGTATTCAATGTTAATATAGAGCACAGTAAACTTGTATGCGAGGCTTTTCAAACTATGGGATTTAATGCTAGACACATTGACTCAGAGGATGATAGAAATAGAGACGAAACTATAAAATGGTTCAAGGAAACAAAAGATGGTATATTGTGCAATGTAGGAATAGCAACTACTGGATATGACGAGCCAAGTATAAATTGGGTTATACTCAATTTTTCTACATTATCATTGCCCAAGTTTATTCAGTGTGCTGGTAGAGGAAGTCGTGTAATGGATGCAGAATTTCTAGAGTATTACCAAAAAGAATATCCTTATCAACTTGAGGAAAAAAAGCACTTCGGAATACTTGATTTGGGTGGCAATGGAATTAGATTCGGAGACTGGAATAACGAGAGAGACTGGGAAACACTATTTAATTTTCCAGACATTCCTGGAGATGGAGTTGCGCCTAGTAAAACTTGTCCTGAATGCGAAGGGCTTGTTCATGCAGCAGCAACAAGATGCACTTGTACAAAGCAACCAGTTGAATTTGACGAAGAAGGAAATCCTGTAATGTGCGACCATATTTTTGATAGGAAAAAAGCAAAAGAAGAAGAAGATATTGGAGAAATGGTTCTTATAACAAAAGGGATAGATTATGAGGCATTGCAAGAACAACATAGAAATAAATACGACTTCTTTACTTTTGAGATGATGAGCGAGAAGGTTGTTAGAGAAATATACTTCGATAACAATTCACCAAGCCACGTAACACTAGAAAAAGGATTTACTTATTACTGGCATTTATGCAAACAGTGGTGGTCAAGATATATGGCAGAAAAGACATCTGTAAAAGACATATCTAATTCACAATTTCACATAGACAAAGCACGGCACTCGTATAAGTTTGCTGTTGAAAAATATAAAAAGAAATATGAAAAATTTAACGGAACTAACTGCTATTACTGCAAAACTGACTCTGTAAAAAGATGCGATGGCTGTGGTTTTCCTATTTGTGAAAATCATTCAGCTGGAAACGATTGTATAAGCTGCGCAACATCCTACAGAACAACAGAAAAAGCTGAAATAGCAAATGCCACAAGTTAGTATTTTTGAGAACATTTCAAAGACAAGCAATCCCGACAGTGCAGACCTAATGGAATATCTGGCTGACACAAAAGAAGGGAGATGGCAGGATATTGTATCTGCCGTAAGAGTAGAAAAAGAAAAAACAAAAAGAGATGAGCTAAAGAGAAAAATGCCAACAACAACTTTATCTGGGTTATTTTCATACAGGTCTGACTCAAAGATATTAGAGCACAGCGGATTTATAAATATGGACTTGGATGAAATAGAAGGAGATATAAACGAAGTCAAAGATAAGTTTATTTCAGACCCTTCTGTATTCTCTGTGTTCTTATCTACAAGTGGGAATGGTCTAAGGGTTATGTTTAAGATTTTACCAAAAGAGCACAAACGTTCTTTTTATGGAATATCTGAATATATATCAAAGGTTTATGGACTGGTTTGCGACCCAGGAAGTTTATCTATATCGAAGCCATTTGTAGTAAGCTATGACCCAGACTTGTACATAAATGAAAAGGCTCCTATTTGGACTAGGTATCCAAAGGAGACTGTCCTCAAAAAGGAAGTTGCTTTTGTTCATACTCCTACAGATTTCAAGGAAGTATTTAATAACATAATTACTCGTGGTATTAATATATGCGAGGAGTATGCAGACTGGCTAAAACTTGGATTTTCACTTGCAGAGCAATTTGGAGAAGAAGGGAGAGATTACTTTCATCGTCTTAGTATGTGTTCATCGAAGTACAAATTCGAGAAAACAGATAAGCAGTTCACGTATTGCATGAAGTCGAAAGGAAGTGGTATAAATATATCTACATTTTATTATTTAGCAAAAGCTAACGGAGTTAATATAGTTTCAGAAAAGACTAAATTAATAATTAAAACTGTAGTAAACGGTCGCAAGGCTGGTTTGAAAGTTGAAGGTATATTAAAAAATCTTAAAGACCACCACGGAATAGAAGATGCTGCAGAAGTTGTAGAAAAAACTTACAATGACGACAGTATAAAACTTGACGCAGAGGATGATAACGTAGTAGACCAGTTTGAGATGTATATGTCTACACATTTCAATTTGAGGAAAAACGAAATAACTGGATACTTTGAAGAAGGAAGAATAAGAAAATCGCAAGATGACTTAAATACAATATTCAAGGACGCAAAGAAGAAGATACAAAAGCTTGATTATACTTTGATGATGAGGATATTGAACTCTGACTTTGTTCCTAAGTATAATCCATTTTTTGATTTTCTTGGTAGTGATGGCATACCAGTAGAACTGCCTCCTATGACAGACCCAATGAATAACTCGAGGTTTGAAACACCTTTGATAGATTCTCTTGCTTCTTGTTTGATAAACGATTCACCTATATACACAAAGTACTTTTTTAGAAAGTGGATAGTTGGTATTATTTCCTCAATGCACAAAAGAAAGAGTCCTTTGTTCTTGGCTTTGCTTGGACCTCAAGGAACTGGTAAAACGCATTTTCTTAGAAACCTTTTACCAAAAGAGCTTCAAGATTATTTTGTTCAAACAAAGCTAGATAAAGGAAAGGATTCTGAATTTGAGCTTTGCGAAAACATTATAGCATTTGACGATGAGATGTATGGAAAGACTCAAAAAGAGTCGGTTCTATTTAACGCTTTAATAGACCAACAATGGTTTTCTTTGAGGAGACCATATGGAACACATAACGAGAAAACACTTGCATATGCAGTATGGTGTGGAACATCTAACTATTATGACGTAATTAAAGACCCTACAGGAAACAGACGTATAATACCAATAGATGTTCAGGATATTGATAAAGAGAAATACAACTCAATAAATAAAGCAGAGTTATTTTTAGAAGCTTTTAAAATTTACAAGATGGGATTCGATTGGAGAGTAATTAGCAAAGAGGACAAAGAGTTCCTTAACCAAGACCTCGTTAAATACGAGATGTCTAACTTTGAAAGAGAATTACTTGAAAAGTATTTCCAGCCTGCCGAGGTTGATGAACTTGCAGTAAGGATGAATACTACTGAAATTAAAATTGAACTTGAAAGATTCACAAGGCAAAGTATAAACTTGAAGGTGCTTGGTCAGGAATTGAACAAAAAAGATTCTGACGGAAATCCAAAGTACAAACAAAAAAGTACTAGGGTTGGTCAAAACACAGTAAAGAAGTGGCTCGTTGATAAAATAAATAGAGGAGATGATTTTCCTCCTAACTTTATGCCTCCTCCAAGCATAAGCTAAACAATACAGACCGTTTAAAATTCGTTTTTAAACGGTTTTTTTATTTTCGGTACATTGTATCATTGAATAAATTAAACGTTGTGGAATCGGTTAAAAATGCCGTTTCACAACGTTTTTTAATACATATATATGCGCATAAACGCAACCCAATAACATTAACAACCCTTTAACAACCCTTTAACAACCCTTTAACATATTTTCATTTAATTTTGGTACATAAAAACAAATCAAATGATAACATTAAAAACTAAAGAAGCAATGCAGCCAAAAGTAATTCCTATGGAAAAAGCACTTGACTACATTATGGGAGGTAATTCTATTTTTACTCTTGTAGTCGGAGAAAAAAGATATACCTACAAAATTCTAGAGCGTGTTAATGGCTTTGGTCAGCAATTTTATGCTGTAATGGTTCTTGTAGGTCCAGACAACGTTAATAACTATAGACAGTTTGCTCGTATCATTGAGATTGATGGTATGCCAAAACTTGAGCTTATAAGCAAGACTACAAATCATATCGAATACTTCGAGTATATTAAAATGCTTTATTATGGTTTGCTTTTTCAAGACTACAGCAAAATATCAAATTGGCAAGTATGGCATACAGGTAGATGTTCTCGTTGTGGCAGATTGCTTACTGTTCCGGAATCTATTGAAAATGGAATCGGTCCAGAGTGCGCTAACAAAATTAATGCTTTTATTGATAACTATGTAATATCCTAATTATGAAAGAATTTTATATACTAGTAAATGCTTATAATTCTGGATTGAACTTATTTGCAACTTGGTGCAATATGACTACATTTCAAAGAACAGAAGTAAAGCAATATCTAAAATGCGATTACTGGCATCAAATTCTAGAAAAAATAAAAGAATCTAACAATGATATATAGTGAAAAAGATATATTAAAATTAGTTGAGTCTGGCTGCATGGTCAGGCTCAACCTAAAGCTAAGAGTACCTGTTTATGGTAAAATTGCAAAGCTAAACGACTTCGATGACTTGTTATCTAAGAATATGTTTCGCTTTGTAATGAGTGGTAGGCTTGATGCTTTCAACGAAGCTCAAACAGATTACAGAAAAGCAGAGCATACTAAAATAATGTCTATAAAAGAAATTACTTACATAAAAGAATATTAAAATGGCTATACGTTCAGCTTCCTCAATAAAAGAAGAATTAAATTTAAGCAAACGAGAAGAAAGAGAGTTTTACAAAAATGCTTTAATGATTGTTCAGACTTTTGACGAGAAGTATATAACAAGCGAGCAATCAAGAATACACTCGGAGATAGAGCAGCTTATGCTTAAAAAATCTCCTAATGATATGATGAAAAACAATGACAGACTAGACGCTGAAATAAAGCGTTTAAAGTCAAAATTAAAAATGTTTAACTACTTAATTATATCTTAATGATACGAGAAAATATTATATCGCATTTAGAAAGTATTAATATTCGTAACAGTAAACTTGATACAGTTCAACAGTTTTTCAACTGTATAGAATTTACTGACGACAGAATAAAAGAAACAAGTAAAATACTTACTTGGTTTAAAGGTTGCATAAGCTCATTGTACTACATACCAAATAAAAATTGCTTGATATTGACTGGAGAGCAAGGTATTGGCAAAAGCGAGCTTCTTCGTTATCTTTCCCCAAAAAGAAATTGGTTTGCCGAGTTCAGCTCATTATCTCAAGCACAGCAAATGTCTCGCGATTTCTTTATAGTTTGCGTTGATGGTGAACTTGAAAAGTATTCAAAAGTAAAGCAAATGCGCTCACTTTGCATGAGTCAAGAGTTTATTATACTTAACGAGTACACTAATTATCCAATGGCTGAAAAGCGTTTAGCTTCATATTGCGCTACACTTCAAGATTGGACTCACCCAGTTGCAAAAAGCGACTTGATAGTTAATATCAATTCTATTGATTTCAAAGCTATCAACTCTATTGACAAGAATCAAATGTGGGCTGAACTTCATCAATCATTTAAAATATCTAAGCATGAACGTATTTTATCTTGAGAATTGCCCAATGCTTTGCGCTATTGCTCACTGCGACAAGCACGTTGTAAAGATGATATTAGAGTCTGCGCAGATGCTATCAACAGCAATACATCTCAAAGGAGATTTCGCACATCTTGCTCCAACTCATCAAAATCATCCTTCTAGTGTTTGGGCTCGTTCCTCAAGGGAGAATTATGAGTGGCTGTGCGAACTTGCTTTCTGGCTATGCACTGAGTACACATACAGATATGGCAAAGTTCACAGCCTACAAGATTATATCGAGTACTTAAATACAAAACGCTTTTTGTTTGAGGAGTCAGGATTTACAGAACCTCCTATGGCTATGCCAGACCATTGCAAGATTGGCAATTCAATAGAATCTTACAGATACTATTACAAGACAGAGAAAAAACATTTATTAAAATACACTAAAAGACTTGAACCTATATGGCTATAAATAGAGAAGACTTGTTCCAAGGAATGAAAGTAACTTATTCTCCTGGGTATGTTAAAGAAAACGGTATAGTAAAGTTTGTTCAAGATGGAATTGCTTTTGTAGTTTACAAGTGCAATAACGACTGGGATAATTTTATGAACTATACAGGCTGTGCAACAAATCCTGAAGACTTAATTGAAGGATGGCACGAGTAGTAACTTGGTATCAGGTTTATTGCGGAAGCTATTGTTATGGCTTCAAGGCAAATGGCTTAGTCATACTCGACCATCCTGACAGAAGATTAATAGGTATGACGCTTGAAGAATTTAAAAAATTAATTCCATCCTTAGGAATAAAACAAATATCTAAAATTGCAGACGTATGCGAGTAATATGTATAAAAGGTAATTTTAACTCAGAGGTAGAAAATGACAATTTACCTCTTCCAATAGAAGGAGAGTCTTATAATGTTTGCTCTACTTGGGATTGTACAGATGGAAACACTTACTACAATCTAGAAGAGTTTCCTGATGTGGATAGACTAAAAAGATGGTTCGTTTCCACAGCTTTCATTCCATGCTCTAACCAAGACAATAAAGTTCTTGATGAATCTGAAGCGCTTGGAATAAGAATGAGATTGCATTACGTTAAAATAATAAAGGCTTTTCAAAGATGGCAACAGCGGAACAGCGAAGAGAAATTCTAGAGGAAATAAAATCTTCGTTTGAAGAAGAGGTTTTACTTTCGGTTCCTCAAAGGCAAAGTATGTTGTCGACTGGAGGTAGTGACCCTTACTATATATACGGTTTAACTATATGCACTAGAATACCATATTTTTCAAACGAAGTTATAGGAAAAAAACTAACCATAAATGATTTTCCTGAACTTCTTTTCATTGAGGAATCTGAAGTATATGGCAAACTTTGGTTTAGCATAGACGATGTTGAATCTCGAATAAAAGCATTAGAAAAAGCTATTAAATATAATTTACAATGGAACTAACTAAAGAGCAAAAAATACAACTGTTTGAATCTGTAATGTGGTCTTACATAGAAGAAGAAACAATGACAAAGAATCAGCTAGTTTATCACAGAATGACGTCTTGCTCGTATGCTGGAATGTGTCCGAGAATAACAAAGCATTCTATTGATATGTTTGACGAAGCTGTTTACGCTGCAGATATTCTCGAGTTCAGAGCTGTTACAAGAAAGTATGATAAGGTACTTTATGGACAAAATCTTTACTTTGATGCTTACGATGTTAAGTCTCGAATAGAGTTCCTTGAAAAATGTATATCTATTTGCTAATCATAAAAACTAAAAACAATGGCAACAATCAAGTACAAAAACCATGTAATTCACAGACCAGAAAACGTGTCTATGAAAACAGTAAAAAGAATTTGCGATGAGCTTGGTCAAGACTACAGCTTTACAGTTAATGACGTAGTTCAACTTGTCTCTAAACTTCAATCAGAAAAGATTGAGTGCGACCACTTGGTAACTAAAATTCAGTTCTCAAACTCACTATATGAAAGACCTGAATAACAGAATGCAAGAAGCTGAAGAACATCCACTCATGCAGTTCTTTTGGAAGTACGTTATGGTATTTCTATTCTTAGGATGGGTATTTAAATCATTTGCTAAATTATTCTAAAATGGAAAGATATATAAATCACAATTATATTGAAGCTTCACTTGGTAAAAATGGATTAAGTGTAGCAGGAATAAATTCAATATGCAATGGCAAATATTGCTATATAACATATTTTTACTCAAAGCCAACTTCTTATTATTTAGCAATATTAACACTAAAACCAAGAAAAGTTCCATTAACAAATGAGCAATGGGCTGCTCGTGTAAAACAAATTCAAATAGCTGCAATAGAAGAACAACTTGAGTCAATGACAATTAAGACTCAGTCTGATGCAGAAAAACACAATCATTTAGTAGAACTTAAAGCGCAAATAGAATATGGAAGATAGAATAATAAAATCTTTAATAGCAATAGTTTTACTTCTACTGTTTTCCTGGATTTACTTTATGTTAAAAATAATTTTTTCACAACCTACAATTCAATACTAATGAAAACATACGGAAGCGACTTTGTTCATCCTCAGGAAGAGGATAAGAACTATGCAAAAAGACCTTTGACTAAAATGGAGCACTTTGTTAGTACTTGCAATATTACTTGGCAGGATGCTCGTTCTTGCTGTGAAATAAAATTAGGAAAAGAGCCTACCGCTGGAGAAGTAATGGAATACTTTGCTTCAATGAAAATTCTTTACGCTCATACATTAATCGAACAACTAAATAAATAAAAATGAAAAAGTTATTTTTGATATTTATTCCTTGCTTTGCCTATGGACAAGGAGAACTTAATAAAGTTAAAATAGGTGATTTGGATAAGCCATTTATTCTTCAACCAATAGATAAAGGAGATAAAATCTTATTTCTTGAAAAAAATCAAACAGAACTTCGCCTCAACTCAAAAGGCGACACGCTTGAGATTTACCCTGCTTCTAAAATCAAGTATATAAAGATTGATGGAATTGTATATAAGATTAAAAGAACAGTAGAGCTTGTTGAAGGATGGAGAACAAATGCTTCTGGCTGGTTATCAACTGAAGATATTAGAATACATCAAAATAAACAAAAATGAGTCTAAACAAACTTGCTTCTAAAATACAATTCTTCACTACCATCAAAGCATGGTAAAAACTATTAAAATGAAACTACATCAAATCTGCGGCAAAGACGCAAAAAGACCTTTTATGAGCTATATCCAATACAAGGATGGCTTTTTCTACGCAACAGACGGTCATATGCTCGTCAAAGTCCCTGCCTCAATGTGCTTGCCATTCATTGATTTTCCTCAAAACAAAACGTTTTACGTTTCAGCTACAGAGTGGAGAACATCGAAAATCTGGGAAGCCCAATCAGGCAAAGTGGTAGGTAATACTATCGAAATCGTAAGCAAGAAAGGAATACCATACACTATTCTTCTTGAGGACAATATCAACTATCCTTCGTTCGAGAGCTTCAAATCATCAACGCCAACTTCGCTTGAGCGTATAGCTCTTGATGCTTCACTTCTCGCAACGATACAAGAATCCTGCTTTTTGAAAAACATTATTTTAGAATTTACTGGTAAACACAGCGGAATAAGAATCCTTTCAACTGACAACAAAGACTTTTTCGCTATGTTAATGCCAGTACAAATACCAGCTTTATGAAAACAGTAGAACAATGGCTCAATACGCTTGAAGAGCCTTATAGAACAAAAGCGCTTTTAAATGCAGAAAAAGACGAATTTTGGGAAAAGTACAAAACAAGTGCAGTCAACAGTATTGGCTTCGCTATTGTAGAGGCTTTCGTTTGGGATGCAACAGAAGAGGGATTTGATTACTGGATTTCTGTAGCATCAGGAGGTAAGCCATGACACCACCAATCTACAGAGGCTTGTTCCGCAAAGAAAGGATTATTGTTGGTTTTCTGTGTGATACTAATCGCATAAATCAAGACGGTATTATTTACCCAGTCGAGAATGTTCAGCAGTTTGTCAAGAAGGATATCTATGATAGAGATGTTTATACTGGAGATAAAGTGCTTCTTGATGGAGAAGAACTTACTGTAAACTACAATGCAAAGCTTATGCAATTTTGCGCTGGAGATAAACCGATTTATAGATATACTTCAATTATTTTACTATGATTAAATTTCTTCATTTTCTAGAGAATCGTTATGGTAGGAAACTTACTATCATTATTTGCGATAGTCACTTTGAACTTCATGCTGGATATATGGTGATTAAAGCCAGTAATACTGAAGAACTTGTGAAAAAAGCTGATGATAAACTAACAGTTTTTGACAGCACAAAATATCGACGTAGTACCTGCTACGGACGAGTATTCCCATTTTGGGAAAAAAAAATCGTGCCAAACATACGTTTGTGGATAAATATTTTTTTTGTCATTTTTTTTTTAAGCTTTTTCGTTTATCCTACCACGCCCTACCGCCGTTTCCAACCACGATGTAAAATGTTGATTTACAATGATTTACGTTAAAAAATGGTCATTTGTGGTCAGTGGTATGCAAAAATCAAAGAGTATATGGAAAAAAAATTCGTTTTTAGAAAACACAAGTTGTAATTTCGTGTAACATAAGAAAACAACCTACCACGTTACCACATAACACAAAAATTAATAATATGTTAAAATCGGGAACTATAGAAGCAAAACAACATTTTGTCGATACTAAGGTAATTTACGAGACTGAGCGATTCGAGATAATTGCCCAAAAGATAATGAAGGCTTTTGATATAGGCGATATGGTAAAGCTCTACGCAATACAGAAAGTAGAATTTGATGCAAAGCAAAGAATATGGCAGCCTCCAGAAGATGTGTCTTGCGAGATAATCGGCAAAGGCAGAGGACGATTTGTAGTATGCTACCCGAAAGGTCACTTGGTGGTAGAATACATAAAGCGTTACTACAAAGGCTCTCGTGAGTTCAAGTGGGAAATAGGAAAAAACGAACAAGGAAAACACTACTATCAAATATGGAGAAGCAAATAATACAACACAGAGAAGGCGACACGAGGTTTTCTACGGAAGCGCAAATGCAAGAAGCAATGGCAAAATGGTTCTGGAATGTAATCGGAGAGCCTTATCGCAGAATGCTCTACCACGTGAACAACAATAGCACTGGTGGAGTTCGGGGTGCTCAAAACAAAAGCCTCGGAGTCGTCAAAGGTGTAGCAGACATGACTTTCATTTCTTTTGGGGAAGTAATATTCATTGAGAATAAGCTGCCTGGAGGAGCGCAGTCTCCCGAGCAAATTGACTTCATGAACAAGGTACTTGAGCGAGGACACAGGTACGTGTTGTGCTACAGTTTCGAGGGATTCAAGAATTTTATCTACACAGAAATAAACAAACATGAACAATAGAAATCACTGGGATATCCCAATGCGAGTAACAAACACAGTAGAAGACTTGTGGGCAAATGCTATAGAGTACTTCAAATGGTGCGACCAGAATCCTATACGTGCTAAACGAACAGTAACGCAAGGCAAGGAGATTGGGCGCAAGGTAGAGATTGAAAAGATTAGACCGTACTCACTGAAGGCATTGTGCTTGCATTGTGGAGTAACCGAAGATTATATAAAGGACTTGATGAAGTCTCCAAAGGACAGCTTGGCTTACTTGGTTGTTGGTAGAATACTGACAAACATATATGTTCAGACATATGAGCTGGCTATGGTAGGTGAGATAAGTCCTGTATTGGCTGGGAAAGTTCTTAATATGGATACTCAAGACGAGGGACCACAAAAGGTAGTTATCGAATATGTAGGCGACTTGCCAAAATTAGCCAAAACGGAAAACGAGATTCTGGAACAGCTGGAAATAGAAAACGGAGAAGTAAAAATTCCAAAAGAGCAATAGCTATAATATTGTCTGCATACCTGCATTGCACAGTACATTCATAGGCTTGGTACTATGTATTGCTTGGTATTGGTTTGCATTTGGTACTGTTTGGTATTCGGTAGTGTGCATTATCTAGTACTTTGGTTACATTGTATCTGGTTTTCTTATGGTTACAAAATTACATCAACCAAAAACAAATTTTTGCACATTAACAAAAATTTAACACAAAATATTTGGAAATCTGGAAATCGTAGCAAAGCCACTTTTTAGACGTTTCTGGACGGTCAGGACCATTTTGGATATATATGTATGCCGAGCTTGTTTGAGCGCAATGCTGTGGCTTTGCAACTAGGTTGCAAAAATAAATTTGTTAGCAATAATATATATATGTATGTTTGTGCTTCATTAAAACATTAAAACATGAACAAAATTAGAATCTGCGAAACATTCGTATCATTACAACTAGGAACACATGAAAATAATTATTTCGTTTGTTATGGCATTATATGGGGTAATATTGCATATTCACAAATTGATACCAAAAAAACGTATATATATAATAACGAAGACTTGGTTTGTGTTATGTGTTCTGAAAACATAATACACGAACTGCCTTTAACAATATTTTAACAAATAATATTTGGCGGAAATAAAAAACCATCGTACATTTGTTCTATCAATTATTAATCAAACCAACGTTGGCGAACGATAAACGCAAAATTTATGACAACAGAAAACACAACCACAGCACCAGTAACAAAAGTTTACACTAGCGAAAAGCTAACAGAACTGTCAGCAAAACGTGCTGAATTGTTGGCGCAAATTCGTAACGAACAGGACGAAGACAAAGCCTTCGAACTAAACCAAGAGCTGTTTGGCATTGGGCAACAAATGAAAGCCGAAACAGCACGTTTGAAAGCCGAAGAAGCAAAAGCCGAAATCGAAGCCAAGCGCGCTGCCAAAATTGCAGAACTTACCAAATTGATTGAACTTGGTATTGCAAATGACAAAGTAGCAGCTGACAAAAAAGCAACCGAGGAAGACAAGGCTGCTGCTAAATTGGCATACGATACACAATTCGATGTTATCGCAAACCAAATTTTAGGCAGCGTTCCAAAAGCACCATCTGCACCAAAAGCAGAAGGAACTGCCAAAAGTGGTACATCTGCCGAAATCGTGGAAAAGCACCAAGCGAATTTGGCAGCCGGCATGAACGCAACCGAAAGCAAAAAAGCATTGGTTGGACAAGGCTTTTCACGTGGAACAGTAGGAGCTGCTGTTTTGGCATGGGAGAAAGCTAACGG
>ERZ869921.559-NODE-559-length-21347-cov-11.816410_pt1 | contig 21347 bp, 25 predicted proteins | sample MGYA00579310_ERZ869921 | MGnify/ENA primary metagenome ERZ869921 (study PRJEB32216, sample SAMN09231816) | wastewater metagenome | place: USA: Maryland | collected 2016-06-21 | study: EMG produced TPA metagenomics assembly of the PRJNA472060 data set (Reclaimed...
CTCATCGACTTCGAGACGTGTCGGCCGGCAATTCGAGACTTGGGCAAGCATGTGCTAGACAGCAAAGCCCACCACGCGGTGGACATCGCGGGGTGTCTTGCCGGGGTGTTTGCATACACGGATGAGAATGGGCTGAAGGGAACACTGTTGGCGATGCCCGGTATGGATACGGAGGCGTTCATCCGGCTGGTGGACAGAGGCGATGCAGAGGAGTTTACGTACATCGTGAAAGACGGCGTGAAGGAGTTTGCGTCCGTCATTAAGGAGGGAGACGCATGACGCTCGTGTGGCCGACACAGAGACAGGCGCTGGAGTGGGTGTTCATCGGGCTGTTTGTCTTGGCCGCGTGTTTGTTACTCGTGCCGCATGGTAATGCCGCTTCAGTGAGGGTGCCGCCTGGTCAACTGTGGACCTGTCACGTGGCCGAAGCCGAAGCCGACATGATGAGCGGGCCGGAGATGTACACGCAAAAGGGGAGACTCTTCGCAGTCTACCGGCTGGATCGTAACCATGACGGCGCAATGGACATGCTCACGATCCACGATGTGCGCGGACAATCGGTCCACAAATTTCCTCGATACTATGTCTACGACAAAGACTTCGACGGGAAGCCGGACACGGCCTTTGTCGATGAGATGGGGAACGGGATCTGCGGCGAGATGCGGCCGATTGACCCGAAGGACATCGTGATGGAGCCCGCGCCACAGCCGGAGATGAAGGAGGGCGAATCGTGCGACATGCACGAGGGCGAGAACGACCCCAATAACCCTAAGAAGGAGATGTAACATGGCGTTCGGTGATATTGGTTGGCACGGTGGGGCGGAGATTTATTCTGGTTGTTGGACCGGGGAACCGACGTTCAAGGGCGTGATTACGAAAGACAAGTGGACAAAGGCCAGGGAACGGAAGCGTACGTACCACTTCACCGGAGGCGTGGCGACTTCGGTAGAAAATGTGTCGTGGCTGTGGGTGTCGAGCAGCGGGACGCATTACATCTGCGAAGCAAACGGCACAATTCATATCATCGCAAAGGGATGGGTCCGCGTTACGATTACAGAATAGGAGGGCCATGGACGCAATGCCCACGATCAGGATGCACCAGGCACCATCTGAGATACACATACAAAAAGAGGCAGGGCAGTCCGTCATTATTCTTGACGGGCTACCCTACCTCGAAATGCAGCATGCTAAGGATGCGGGGCTGACGGTACTAGTACCGCTTTCGGAGCGTCCACGCGGTCAGGATCGAACAGAGCCGCCCCACACCGTTCAGGCTTTGCCTGAGACATACAGACTTCAAACATCAGACGAGTCTGTTTACGAGATTCATGAAGCTGGCGAGCCGTATCCGTTTGATGAGCCGCAATAGCGGCCTCCATCCTTGTGATCGGCGAAGTAAAGTAGCCGGCGGCGAACAAGACCATGACGGTGAGCATGACTGACGGCGCACCGATCTTGTTCCAGATACGTTCGACGAGTCCAACAGACTGTGAGTCGAAGTTGAGTGGACTCATGCGACCATCACTTTCTTCGGCTGGTACTCAGCATGGAAGTGATCGCGTTCCTCGATTACGTCCCAGTCCTTTCCCAGTTCGCGTTTGAGTTGCGCGAGAAGTGCGGGTCTCTTATCGACGGGAACGACCCATGAGCGGAAGTCAATGGCGAACCCTGCATAATGCAGGGAACCGACCATGTGCTGACCGCCGTCCTTCTCGGTAATTACGAAAGGGTAGCCGTTCCGCGCAAAGATCATCGCTATCTCGATGATGCCGTCCAGAACGACGGGCGGCATCGTCTTGATCTCCGCCCCATCCTTTCCCTCCTTGATATGCCTCATCATGGCTTCTGTTTCTTCCTAATTACCCCCGCCTCTTCCGCTAAGAAATCCAACGGTATCGGCGAAGGCACATTCTTGAGAATCGTACGCCCAGGATCTTTCCGTAGACCAGTGTACGCGTCCGCCATGCGGTTGATCTGCGTCATCGGGGTTCCGATAATGCCGGAGGCAAATCTCCCGCGCACATCGTCGCCCGGTGCCAGCATCATGATCGTGGCATCCGTCGCCGTCGTACCCATTCCGTAGATAATCCCATCCACGACTCTCGCCACCATGTCATTTCCAAACTTCTTTTTCAACTCCTTTGCAGAACCACGTAGTTCACCCAGATGTCCCGTGATCGCGTCTCGAATCGCCATCGTGGTCGTACCCGCAAGGGCCGCGCCTACGATCAATCGAGCCGCCTTATCGACTCCAGTCATAAAGTCCGGCGCATCGAAGATCATCCGCTTCGCTTCCGCCATGTTGCTGACGAGCTGTCCGCGAATGTTCAGGAGCAACTGAGGAGCCCAGTGGGACGAGGTCGCGTACAGCGGCCGTCCGCGTACGCCACTCGTGCCCATGCTTGTATCGGCATACACCTGCATCGCCCGCTTTGCGAGCGCATCAGAGAGCTGGCCGGTCGTAGACATGGAGTCCAAGACTTCGTCAGGATTCAGCCTCAACTCTTCGAGCTGATATCGAATGCCCGCGTCGTCTGGCTTCCTCACGAGTTTCTTCGCAAGATCCTTTGCGTAGAAATACCCGAGCTTGGCCGCGCCCACCCGTTGAATACGGTCTAAGTAGTTAAACCCAGTCAGACGAAGCTGTGCCATACTCGCCGCACCCAAGAACCCATCGACACGGTTCATCTCCTGCACGAAGTTCGAGAGGAGTGCTCCACTGTCCGGCACCATGTCTGTGATACGGATGAGTTCTTCTCTCGACGCGATGGGGGCCATCATTCGGTCGAGGAGTGCGCCCCAAGTAGGCTTCGCCAGTCCGTACGTGAAGAACTGGTTGGCCGCGCCCAGCGTGGCCCGTGACAATAGCGTCAACGCGTTGTAACTCTTGATCTGTTGTAGCCACCGCGCGTTCATACGCTCAATGTCCTCGTGCATGGACAAGCCCTTGTATCGAGAGTCGAGCGTGTCAAGCCACGAGACCGCGTCCGCATCGAAGTCTACTTCTTGTCTCCAATTCGCTTGGAGCTTTGCAATCTTCTCCTCGTTCAGTTTAAGCTGCCCGCGATGATACGCGCCCAGATTGTACCGGAGCTGTATCTTCGCCATGTCCGTTTCGAGCCCGTGCTCCTTCATGACTTGGAGGATGGACTTACCTTCCTCTCTCGCCACCTCTGCGGCATCGAACAGTCTCGCCTCTTCGACTCCCAAGAACCGCCGTTCAGGCGGGCTCTGAATCCACCGCGTCTTACCATCATCGCCGACTATGGACTCATATCCCGCTGCGCGTTTGGTGTACGTCTCACGGAAATCGTTGAACGACATCGGTGCGGGGTTATTTTTCGCGTACGACTCATACATACGATTCATGAGCGTTCGCGACATCTTGCCGGTGTCGATGCCTGTGCGGTATTGGTGAGGAACGAACGGTCCGGCTTCTCCCATCGGCTTCTCTTCGCCGGTCACGCTGTTGCGGATATTCAGTCGGCGCACTCCAGGGTCGGAGCTAGCGCGTCCAGTTTGTATTTTCCACAGTTCATAGAGCGCGTCCACGCGTATTTGCGCGTCTCTTGACAGCGCGTTGTAGCGTGTTAATTCTTGTCCTGCTGAGTACCACAGGTCAAACCCGGCTATGTATTCTTCGTCGGGTATATTGGCATAATCTTTATACGACCATTCCCTTGTAGGGTCTCTGAAAATACCCGGACGGGTATTCTTAGGATAAATGGTTTGTAGCGCTCGGACCCAGTCCGCGAAGTTCGCAGCCGTAGACTGTCGAGCGAAGTCATCCATCCCGTAGTAAATACTACGCAACGCCTGCCCAGTCTCGCCAGTCATACCGAGCGTGTCGAGCGCCCGGTTGACAAAGCGTCTCCCAGGACTGGGGAATGATCCATCGGAGATCGTGATGTTACCATCGACATCCCGCATGAAGCCCGCTTGATCTGGCGTCCAGTATCGATTCGGGGCTCTCGGCCCCTGGAACCCACCGGCCTGCCACTCTTCGTACGGACCCTGCCACTGCTGTTTGTGCGCGGGCATCTCCGCCTGTGCCGCCTCGCGCTCCTTAATCATCGCCTCGCGTTCGGCCGCAAGTCGCTCCTTGGTGCGGATACGCGCTTGGATGCGGCTCTCTTCTGCCGCGATTAACTCTCTCCGCGTACGCTCGAAATCACGAGCTTGCTGTGGCTCACGCGCTCGGACACTCTCCTCCGCTGTTCGGAGCGCGTTCTTGTCCTGTACCTTTTCCTCGGCTGTACGTAGAAATCCTGGCTTCTCGAACTCGGTTGTGAATTCCCTATCGTACGGGGTCTTCTCCCGATCCAGCGCCATGAAGTCTTCGCTGTGATTCCGTGACCGATAGGGCATTTCACCCCCGGTCGTCTTTTCTTCGTAGAGCGGGAATGCGGTATCGCCCTTCTTCGTGTGCTCGAACGGCACTACCAGCCCGCTGTTCTCATCTACCACGTATCGCTGTACGCGCGTAGACTTTGTCTCCGCCGCACCGTGCTCTGCCCGACTCTCGGGAGAGCGAAGCATCTTCTCTGTGAGCATGCCCTCAGAGAACGCCCCCGGCGAGCCTGTGCCCGGCGCGTAGCGCTGCATGTCGGCCAATTCAGACACGGTCGGTTCAGGGTTAGTCGGCTTCGGCTTGTTCAACGTCGAGAGGTCAACCGAAGTACCCTGCTTCTCAGGGCCCTGCCACACTTGAACCGGGGGTCCTTGCCACTCTTGTTTCTGGAAAACAGGGCCCTGCCAAACGCCCGCATTGGCACCAGGATCAACGATTGCCTTCTCCCCTTGGGAGAACGCCCGTTTGCCCATCAGACCTGACAGCGGGTCAGCCAGCACGCTCGCTACCATGCTCTTGCCGAGGTGTTTTGCCGTCTCCAGCGTCTTTTGCCCCTCACTGGCCCCGGTCGCTTCGAGGACGGCTTGCCGTTCGCGATGTTGCCGGTCCAACGTGACGAGGGGATCTTCTTTGAACATCGTTCGACGGATAGGTCCGCCGACGTATTCTTCGTATTTCTCAGTGGCCCACTCGATGGGCTTCACGACAGAACCGACAATCGTGTTCGCCAGTCCCTCGATCTTTTGGAAGGCCGAGGACTTATCCGTCGATGCCGGGAACGACTCCTCGAAGGACGGCTTGTCCTTGTAGATCATCGGAGTCCGCGCCGAAGGAGAGCCCGCAGGAAATACGTAGTCCTGCGAGCTAGACTCCTCCACTTGGAAACGCGAGTCAGCGGAAGGGGTCGATTCCTCTTCAACGGTGAACCTGGACTGGGCCGATGCCGGTTTCGTCGTCTCGGTTTCCTCTACACTGAACCGCGCCATGCGTTAGCTCCTCACTTGACTTCGACGAGCTTGCCCTTCGTGACCTTGAAGCGCCTGCCGGTCTTGCCGTCTTTAATCGTCTTACCTTCGTACTTGTTGAGGTCGCCCATCTCTTTCGCCATCGCCCCGGCTACGTCATCGACGTTCGCCTTTGACGGCGATCCACCGCCGCCGTATTTCCCCAGATCCTCTTCAGATCGCTTACGAGCAGCTGCTTCAGCTTCCTGCATTGAATCGAAGGTTGGCATCTTGCGGCCAGTTTCAGGATCGACCATTCCATTTTTCTTGATGATAGCTACGGCTTCCTCGTCACTTACTTCTTTGCCTCCGTACATAGTAGGGATGTTTGTCCACTTGCCGTCAATTTGCAGTGTAGTCGTACGTTCCGTAGAAACGGAGCCGTCAGGGTTCTTGACGATTGGTCGTCCTTCATCGGTGTAGCCGACAATCTCCGTACCTAGCGCGCCTAGGGGCCTAGGCAGAGGCGACATTCCCGGTCCCTGCTCGATATTGGGAACGATGGGAGTCTTCACAGGACCGGCCGACTTCCCTCTCGCCTCGTGCTGCTTCATACGGAGCGAACTCGTCTCGCCAGTCTGAGGACCGGCCTTCAAGTTCGGACCCCCAACGACGGGCGCTTCTTCGGGCAGCGGTTCGCCGCCCAACACGCTGCCCAGTCGCTGACCCAACGACGGAGCCGAATGCACGCCCTCGACGTTCAGGTTCTTGAAGATCCCGCCGAGAATGTCATCGAACATCTCATCGGTAAAGTCTCCGCTCTTGTGCAGCTCCTTGGCGGCGGCAAGCTGCGCGAGTGCGTGCTTGCGTTCGGCCTCTGATAGCATCGCATAGAGCTTCGACTCTTTGAGTGCTAACTCCGCGTCTCTCCCGTCAGAGCGAGACTTGAGATATTCTACGTACGCCTCGTTCTTCGTGATCTCGCCGAGCATCTTCTGGCGTTTCGGGTCCGTGAGATTCTTCATCTCCACGACTTCCTGTCGAGCCTTCTGTGTGTTCGCTTGCATCTGCGCGATGCGTGGCTCAAGTGTGCGCTTCGTGTACTCAGTCTGCGCGTCGAGATTCCGGCTCTTTGCTCCAGCGAGCCCAACACCTGAATCTGTTCGCTTGATGTTCTGCTCTGCTCCGATTGCCCCGCTGGCGACCCCTTCGCCGTAGTACCTCTCAGGATCTTGTTTGTACCGCTGTGCCATCTCAGCCTTGATTTCGGCTTCCGAGCGTGCGCGCGGCTGCGGCGGCGGCAGGGACCGACGATGCAACTCGGCCTGTACCATGTCTCGCTGAAGCTTCGACGCGGGCGCGTTCGTGTCCGCCTCTCGGCCGGTCACAACTCGGTCCAGACGCGGAGGACCTTCGACGGGAGCCCCCGGTCCCTGTGCTACAACAGGCTCTTGTATCGTCGCGTGCTCTGAGATCATTTGCCCAGGCTCGTAGTACGGGGGCTTCTTTGCTAAGAAGTCGTCGTACATGCCCGCCATGAGGTTAGGAGTTTCGCTGAGTCCATTAGGAAACAGCTCATCGGGATTTGTGACGTACTCTCCTGGCGCTCCCTGCCTCTCGCCGATCTTCGGCCCAAAGCCGGGACGTGTGCCCATCGGGCGCGGACCTTCGACGACGGTAGGCGTGTACATGTCCGTCGTTACATCTCGCATCTGACCGGGAGCCGCAATGTCACCCGGCTGCTTGCCGAGGAACCTCGCCGACTCACCAAGCGAAATGGGGTTTAAGCGCTGATCCAACTCTTGCAAGAGAGACGCGCGTTGGATCTGCTTCTGCATCTCATAGTAGTTATTGTACGACTGCCACTCGGGCGAACTGGCCGAAGAAAACCACGACGGCTTCTCAGGGCCCTCTTGAGGCATGCCGGTAATTTTACCGAGCATACCTTGCATTTCTTGAAAGTCTGCGCTCGCCATTGTGCTCCTATCCAAACAGCGTTTTCGGCAAAGCAGAGTCGCCGCCGACGCTCGTACCGAAGTTGAACCCGCTCGCGTTCGCGTTACCCTGTGAGCCTAGGAACGGCGCAAACGTGTTCGCCGTGTTCGTGTTGTATTGCAACAGTGAACTCTTCCAGATCTCAGGGAGCTGGTAAATCCACTGCGCCATCTGTGAAATCTGAGGGAGCAACTGCGGGAGCACTTGTCTCGTGGCACTCGCGGCCACCCCTGGCGTGTTCTCGGGTGAAAGCATGCCTCTCCCCGCGCCTTCGGCCGACATACGGCCGAGCGAGTACGACATCATCTTTTTGACGGCCTCATCGGCCTGTGTCCCAAGGCCGAACTGGCCGGGGTTAAACATGTCTTCGCCGCGTTGCCCTCGAAACTCGCCGAACTGAGAGCCGTTGATCTCGCCCATCAGATTGCGCGTGTCACGGAGTGAGCCTGCGGCGTGGCTAGCGGCCTCGCCGAAATACTCTGTGCCGCGCAGACCGGATTCCTGTTTGGACTCCGAATCGGACTTGCCGAAGTTAAAGCCGAAGAGACCCACCAGCAAGCCGAGCATCGTCACGTCAATCCACTCGAACATAGATCTCCTTACGTACGGATGATGAAATTCAAACCCACCGTGGGTTGCACGTTCGTGTGGGAACCGCCGCCGCCAGTGTTGTTGTTGACCGCGATGCCGGTCGTGTTGCTGCTGGTGTTGCCCGCCCCTGTGGGCGTATCGTGCGTACTTGCCGTCAGGCGTGTAATGTCGGGTCCGCCCGTACCGCCGTTTTGTGGATGCGTATGCCCAGGGTCCGTAATGGGGTGCGTGTGGGGCGGGATCTGCGCGGATGTCAGCGTGACATCGTTCGCGCCGAACCAGCCCGACAGCGCCACGGCCGCAATAGCCGTACCGCCTGTCGGCGCTCCGGTTCCACTTGCCCCGCCGCCCGTTCCCGTACCCACACCGGCCGCGACTCGGCCGCGCATGTCAGGAAGATTGAAGGTTGTACTTCCGTTCCCAGGCCCGAAGGTTTCTCCAATGGCCGCGTAGAGTGTGGCGTACGTAGTTCTATCAACGGCGTCTCCGTTACAGATCAGCCATCCCGTAGGGGCCGTATTGCGCCCGGTCATCACAATCGTACCGGGAGGAATCAGCCGACCATCAGCAGGCATCTGTACCGCAAGCCGCTCACTGAGATTGTCCAACGCGCCTACAAGATCCGTACCTGGACCCAGTGCGGTCTGTATTTGAATAATTCCGTCCGCGAGCCCGTTAGGCTGATTCGCGTCCATCGGGGAGATGTTGTTGAGCAACACGTCGGCCGTATCGTTTGTGCCTAACAGATACGAGCTACTCCCGAGCATGAGATTTGACATATCACCCCTTGGGCTGGTGCTTCTTTCGTTGTACGGTCATCTGCGCGTTATAGAGCGTGAAGTCATTCCCGTGCGCACCCTCTTCGTCAAGAGGCCAATACGACACCGGGAAGTCCTGAAGCACGGTCGCGCGGTACATCTGCCGTCTTGTTTCGTAGTGCCGAAGGACCTGGTCTGCCGTCAGCGCCGAGCTGTAGTACGCGACTTCATCCACCGCACCGGGCCAGCCGGACTGCGAGGCTCCGCCGTACCCAATCAAGATAGGGGTCGTACTCGGAGAAGTCAGCGCGACGGCCGCAGTCGATCCTGCCAGCGCACCGTCCACGTACAGCGACAGTGTTTCGCCGTCGTACGTTCCTACGTAGTGATGGTACGCCCCGGCAGCAGGGCGAGCAATGCGGATGTACCGCGATGACGCGGCCGGAGTAGGATGCGCGTCGTACGTGTCTACCCAGAATGTGAACTGCCCTGTAGACTGCCTATCGTAGAATCCCCATCCATCATCCCACTGATTGCTTGATGCCTTTGTGATAGGCGTGCTCCACTCGTTCGTGGTGGCGTCGGCCAGTCTCGCCCAGAATTCCACCGAGAACGCAGACGGCGCGAAGTCAGCATGGTGTGGGATACTGACGTGCGCATCGCTGACTGTGGGGCCAAACCCCATACCGTACCCGTTGCCCGTCGCCGAAGAAGCGTGAAACGACGGCGTACCAACAACGGAGCCATGATGCGCAGACTCTGTACTGTCGGCCGCGCCTTCAATGGCGGTATACTTCAGCCGCATACTCAGCCGCTCACTCGGAGTCGTCCCGTCGATGAACGCCTGATAGGGATAGTCCGCGTGGCGATCTGGCGCGATGCGCGCTCGAATCTCGTGAATACGAAACGCCTCGGGCATACCGGGCGTGTGGCAATACGTATACTTAATCTTAACTGTCAGGCGATGGACGTGCGCTTCGCGCTCTGCCACAAACTCGTAGGGCACACCCACGCGAGAACACCACTTCGACCCATCTCCCCACACAGGACCTGAACCCCAGGTCGCGCAGCCAGGTCCGCCCTGGACTGGACACCCAGACTCTCCGCCAGGAGGTCCTTCGCCGGGATTCCCAAACCTACGCGCCAGGAGTTCGAGGTTTAACATCAGTTCGTGACCGCCTGTAGTGGAATGTTTTCTGCCAGCGTGCCGTCCGTGTCGATGACATCCACCGTAGCACGGCCGGTGTAGCTGTTCGCATCTACGTGAATCGCCTGTAAGTACTTCTCTCGCGAAGGTGAACCGAGCCCAAGGAACGGCGGAGAGTACTCCATCGACACAGGGATGTCGCTCGCGCCAATGGCGTCGATGTACCGTCCGTTGACGCGCATCGTGTAGACAAAGGCTTCCGCGCCGGGATTGCCTTCGCCGCCGTAGAGCGTGCTCTCGCCCTGTTGGTTGGCATTCCAGACTCTCCCCACAGATTGACCCAGCATCGGCCCGTACCATACGGGACCTCTGTCGGGGTGCTCCATCAGACTCCGCATGTCCATCCAGAACTGCGCGGTCGCGTATTGGTTGCTATAGACCGGAATTCCGATCATGAGGATACGCTCGTGGTACGTGATCCAGACTTGACTCAGTGCCGCGAAATTAACATTGTTGAGACCCAACGTTGCAACCGTGGATTGCAACTTATCGCCGACATACCGACCAACCACGCCACCGTCAGGAATCCAAAAGATATTCGCGTCAGACGTAAACCAAAACGTGCCCACGCCTGGAACCGTACACAGCGAGTACGGCGAGGAAGTGCCGACTGTTCCGTCAATGAGCTTGATACGCGCATCGTTGTCTGTGGGTTCAGCCAACTCCGTAACGTCGTCGCCATAGCTCGACCCATTGATAAGGTAGTAGGCCCTGCCTTGCAGGGCAATCGCGCCGTCCAGAATTGTGTCGGCCGTTTTCAACGTCGTCGGATGTAGCGCCGTAAACGGCCCCTGTTGACTTGGACGGAACGTGGCCCATGCAGAATTACGACTCCACACGGAGTCAGACCGAGGATCAGTTCTCTCAATGCCGTCGTTCGTGATACACAACAACCTGTCGGACACAGGGACCACAAAGGTCCGCGCCACCGGGATGTTCGTGCCGGACAATGTCGCGTACGTAGATCCATCATAGTACGACAGTGCGTTTACCCCGTTCGAGATATACGCCCGCTCCTTGATAGACCACGTGGACATAAATACGTCTTTGTTCGCGCTCAGTCCAGACGTGAGCACAGTCTCCACGCCAGCCCCAGACAGTACACTCAACCGATTGTTATACGCGATCAGGTTCTTCTTCTGTGGAGCGGACGCCCCACCGTAGTAGAACATGTGTCCGCCCTTAATCGCGTACGGACCCAGCGAGGCCGAATTCACCCGCTGATTCGAGCGACGAAGACGGACACTGCCGAAGAACTCACAGTTCTGCATGAGCCGTGATTCACCCGGCTTGAGGTTCTCGTCGCTCGACCGCAGATTGATACCCAACTCGGGATCTGCCCAGGTGGCGACACTCTCTGCGACTTGGTTGCGTAATGCCATTAGATGTCCGTGAAAGTTCCGTCAAGGATGTTACACGCCGTACTCGCGTACTCCGCAAGCATCGCGTTATAGATCTGCGTCTCCGTATTGCGCCGGTCTTCGTCGAACCGCGTCATCACGCGGATGCCGATGCCTTGCATGTACAACGCTGACCACTCCCGAAGATGTCGAAGGAACACGTCCCCGGCGTCATCGAGCCGGTCTAGCGCGGCCCAGTATTCCCACTCAATGATATAGACACGATCAGGAGCCTTGTCGAATACTCCGCTCCGTCCACGCATCGCCATCTGTTTCGGGCGCGCCAGCTCGTAGGGCTGTTCCCACGAGGTCATATAGTACGAGGTACGCTTCTTGATGTCCCACCGCATCGCTTCAATCATGTACGGCGTTGCCGCCGCAAACGCGGTGCCTTCGGCGGGCGTCAGACCCGCAACCCTCGTCGTGTTATCATACGTCAGGATCCGGCCTCGCCCCTCAACGCCTGCCGTGGTGTTGTGGACGTGTCGTCCGCGCATCTCAATACCCGCGTTGTCGAAGCCTGCCGCAAATGTGATCGATGAGGACGAGCCAGCTTGCGCCGAGCCCGTCCATCCAGTTTCATCTCTCGTGTCAACGAGATTGATTCTTGAGATCTCTTCAGCATCAATAGGCCAGGCGTATTTCGACAGACCGATCTGTGTCGGTACCGTCGAGCGCGTAAGCAACGCCGGATGACACGGGGCGACGCGGTGCAAGTCTGACTTGACCGCCGCCATGTACAGCGTCAGCCCGTCAGTGATCTGCGCCGAAGTCGGAGTCGTACGACCGCCCCACTTCAGGGCTTCCGTCACGAGCTGTGTCAGTGTCAGATTGCTAGGAACTGCCATGCTACCCTCTCTGTACGGTCAGGACTCCCGAGCCCAACGTCGCAACCTTCAGTCCGTTGTACGTCCTATGCGCCAGCGATACGTTGCTAAAGTCGATGTGGTCTGGAGCCCCGTTTGCGGAACAGCTCAAGGTACAGATGGGGTGGTCATGGCCGTCCGTCAACACAGCGGTATGACCGGCCGTTGTGCCAGCCGCGTAGTGTACAAATGTTATGGCAACAAGCTGACCAGCGGGCACTATCGTAGCAACCGTATCTAGTTTCCAGCCGTATGCCGAGGTGACATTCGCCATGTGATCTCCTATGTTGGATCGAGTTCTGTCATGGGATCGCCAGCAGCCGTTGTCGCCGCAGCAGTCCATGCGATTGTTGTGTCGTCTTCTTCGTAGATCGAGAGCGTTCCGCCCTGATTCCGCACACGGTTCCGAAGACCGCGCAGCGCGTTCCTGATATTCCGTGAATTACCTGAGCCGCCTCCGGCGAGATTCCTATTCAAGATCTCATCCGCAATCTTCTGCGCGGCTGCCTGTGATAACGCAGACGCCGAAAGCGCGTCGGTCGCCAGCGAAAGCGAGGAGATACCCCCCGCAGCAACTCCCCCCACGGTCCCCAGGACACTGCCCTCCACGTTACCGCCGACACTGCCGCCCACGCTGCCCGTCACGTCACCGCGCACAGACGAGACGCCTTCGCCGAATGAGCCCGCCAGCGTGTGGTGCTCGCGCTGTGCCGCCCACATCGCCGCCACAATCGCGCTCTGACTCGCGGCGGAGACGCCGACAGTAGCCGAAAACGGATTGCTCTGCCAATGGGCGAGCGTGTCGCCTACCGTAAAGATGTGTATACAGTCGTCGTTCCACTCCGCGCCAGCGGCGTCAGACATCGTAATGACCGCCTGTTCACATTGCATCTCGACAGCCGAAAAGGACAGCGTGATAGACGACCCGCCAGACGGCTCGACAGACGGGAGCGTGGCAAGATTCGCCGCCGCTCCCCCGTCCTTCTCAATCTTGAAGTCTCCGCTCGCCAGCGTCGGCGAGGACTTATACTGTCCGGTGGCCCTGTCCACGAGCTTATACCCGCGCAGCGTCCACGCCACGCCGTATTGAGCGAAGTACACCATGCTAGTTTTTTCCTACTACGATGAGGTGGTCTAAGTAATGCTCCCAGGCCATCGTGTTACTGCTGCCCATGTCGCCACTACCATCCCACGTCTGGTTCATCACCCACTCATTAAGCCCCGTGCCGTTCGAGTAGTTGATGTTCAGGTAACTGCTGACCAGTACCCCGTTAATCCACAACTGATACGCGCCGTCCTGCGACGAGATAGTTGTACTGGCGCGCATCCGCCATTCGAGCTTGTACCACACTCCGGCCTGTACGTTGCCGTTTCCGACGTTCGGGAAAAAGAAAGTTCCCGAGTCCGAGGTAGGGCCGAAAATGTGCTGGTTGCTCGCTCCGCCATTGACGGCGAAAACTAGCGGGGCGTTCAGATTGCCGCTAGGGTTGCGCCCTGACCACCCTATAAAGCCGTTCGACTGAATGGCCGCACTGCGTAAAAAGAACATTTTATTGACGGCTGTTCGCCCCTGAAACTGCGGGTTCGAGCGCCAGTACATTCCGGCGTAGAGTTCCCGGTACAACGTGGGGTTTACGAAGCGAACTTGTCCGCCCCCCGTCGTAGCCAGTGCTTCGAGACGGTGCCGGATTCCCATAGAAGGAGAGAACGGCGCGTCTGCAATCGTCACCGGAGTACCGCTGGGCGGGTAGTCGTCGATCAGCCCTGAGAGCGAGCTAAGGGCCGAGTCAAAAAGCACGGTGCCGCCCGCTGGCGCGTTCGTCCATGTGCCTGACGCGGGATTGCTCACTGTCACGACGGACTGTTGCGACGTGCTGTTATACGACGCCGTAATGGTGCTGGAACCTGCGGCCACGCCCGTAACCGAGACCGCCGCAGACGTTTGTCCGGCGGAAACTGTCACGGACGAGGGCACGGTGGCCTTCGTCGGGTCAGAGCTGCTCAATGACACGCTCGCTTGTGCAGCCGGAGCGGCCGATAAGTAGACGGTGAGAGGAGACACCGCTCCAACCGACAGGCTCAACGTAGAAGGAGACAGCGCGCTCACCGTAGGGTTTTCGCTTACTCCTCCAGACGCGGCACTGACCGTGATCGCCAGTGAGAAGTTGTCGTGTGAAAAGTTGGTCCCCTTATTCATGATAAAGTCAACCGTGTCACCGCTAGACACCGCAAACGTCTCGTCGCGGGTATAGACCGTCACAGCAGCCATAGTTTGCGACCACTTGGTCGTCGAACCGTGCTTAATCGTAAACACCCCGCCATCGCTCGACGCAGACGGAATGCTGACCGAGACTTGTACGCGCGCGTCGGAGTTCGCGGGAGCCGTCCACCGCACGACGACATCTCGGTCGCTCTCAGGCGTTGCCCCGCCGCTCCATACCGTGACATACCCCGCACCACGCCACACGCTGTTCGCGGCGTCGTACGTGAGGAGATTGCCCAGCGAGTCTCTGTATGACCACTGGTTCTGCCCCTGCACGCCAGAAAACTGCGAGGTCCAGACGTAATTTGCCTGCGTACCACCGCCAGTCGGCGGAGGAGGAGGCGGAGGATCGACCGGGGGCGGAGGGGGCGGCGGAGGCGGAACCGCCACGTCACTGACAACAAAGCCCGCCGCGCTCGGTGCCTGCGGAGCAGAGGCCCCCGATGCCGGGGCGATGTTAAAGCGTGTTCCTGTGGGAAAGTCCCACTCGCCGGGACCGTGCGCGTTGTACTGTCGCACGCGCACAACCACGAACGTAGCGGGTAACTGTAGCCTAAACGCGGTCGAAGTAGCCCCGTCCCCTACGGCCGGGAGACGCATCCAAGGATGGACAATACCGCCGCCGACTTCTACCGGGACGTTCGGGACAAACGAGGGGCTATCTGTGTAGATGTCTACCTCGGAGCCCAGCTCGTCACGGTCTCCAGAACTATTGTCCGTCCACGACACTTCGCACGGGATAAATTGACTCATAGGTACCTTTCAACTAAGATCGCCCAATTCCTATTACTATCGCGCGCCCGATCCCCCTCACAACTCGCGTGAGGGTACTGCCCCAGGAACTCCCCCAGGAAGTCCCCCACGAAGTTCCCCATGCGCTCATTATGGCCCCCAAGGCGTACCAGACCCATCGCCGTTCACCGTCACGTCATTTACGCTCTGAATGTTGGCGTCCACTTGGCCCGCCACCGTGAACGTGAGACTGTCTGTCTTCGCCTTAATGGCGGCGACTTCGGTATCTACGTACCCCGCGAGTGTCGCGAGGTTTGCTGCCGTCGCCACCGTACCAAGCTCCACGTCCAAAAGATCGCCGCCGCCGATTAGCGAGCCATAGATATTTGCCGCCAGCACCACACACTCGACCTTCACCGACAATGCTCCGGCCACATGGCAGAATACGATGAGACTGCCCAGGGTGTCTGTGTCCGTCGCGTCCAGCACCGCGTAATAAATGCCATTCGAGATGTGTGTCGCTCCGCCGCTGTTCTTGCTCGCGAGCGTCGTCGCCCCAGCCTTCCACAGCTTGAGGTCTGTGTTCGCGATGGTCAGCGTTGTCTCTTCCGTGTTGCCGTCCGCGCTGTCGAGAAAGTACCCCAGTGGGATTTCTTGCGACGCGGTAGACTGTTTCAAATAGATAGGCATTAGCAAATCCCCTGTTGTCTGAGCTGGTGTACGAAGACGGGCACGGCCGTGGAAGGAGGAGTGCCCGACTTAAACAGGCGGGGCCCAACGTGCGTAGGGTATATCACCCGTGGATGTTCGAGATACGTCGCCCCTGTGACCGTCCCGTGGGTCGTCCCCGCCCAGTTCGGCTCGGTAGACTGCCGCCCCGCGAGGGGAGAATAAAACACACGCCCACGAGGAAAAAACGCAGGCGCAAATCCGCGCCCCAACGCCGCGATCTCGCCCGCCGTGAGGACCCGGTTCCAAAGGGCCGCTTCTGCCAGTCCGCCCCCGTAAAAGGTGCCCAGGGGGTCGCGCGTTCCTAGACGCAGCGTCGCCGAGGCGCTACTTTGAAAGGCCCCCGTTCCCGCGCGCGAAACTGCGTAGCTCGGCTCTGCGATAACGCCCCCGACGGTTCCGACATAGATCTTCGGGGCCGTGACTCCGATGGTTCCGACCCACGTCGTCACGACAATCTGCCACGTACTCAAAGACAAAGTGTCGGCGACACTTTCGGCGTAAGGACCGTTAGAGTCGTTCGTATGGACGTACATGAAAATTTTATTGTTATTACCGCCACTACCTGTCGCGGAAATAAAAAGCTGCATACCGGAGTAGTCACTCTTACACTTCGCGACTATGCTCTGCTCTGCGGTCACGTTCGCGGGCGTGTACAAGTAGGCACACGCGGTAAACCCCATCAGGTCGTCGATGGCGGCTTCGCTCCCATACGCGACTTGGTCATTCACGCCGTCGAACGTCAGCGCCATGCTATGCCTCTCTAATGACTACGCGATACACTTCCGCGTCCGTGGCGATGTCGTCGGTTCCGCTGGTGCCATCTGCGTCACGGCGCACGAGTAGCCTGAACGGTTCACCCGCAGCCACGCTGTCCATCTGTGCCCCGGCCGTGTGCGTGATCGACACCTTCGACAAAACACCGCTCGTTCCGTTTGCAGTTCCACCAGCCGACTGCATTGACCCGGTAAAACTGTCTGCGTCGAGGTCTGTGCCGCCGCTTGCGACACGCTCGAAGTCCGTCTGGAATCGAGCGCTGCCCGAGGTCGCGCTTGAGAAGCCGACATAGATGTCCACGACAACAGACCCGCCGCCGTAGTTAGACGGCATGACACCCTCGAAGTACGCCTCCTCATCAGTGGTGCCGTCGAAGTCTAGTGTCGGATGATTGTTGCGAAGATCGGGGGTGGCGAAATTACTCGCCGGGAACGACACTGACAACGGAGTGAATACTGCAAGAGTATCGCCGCTCGCCATTATGCCACCTCGAAGCGTCTACGAATTACGTATACCAAAAGCTGCGCCTTCTGCTTCGCTGTCAGCATCGTACTCGCTGGCAACGGGATCGCCGTATTGATCGCGGCAGCGTTAGAGTCGAGCCACGTGTCCAAAGCGTCCACAACCGCTTGCAGGTCAGTTTTAGTCGCGTTACACAAAGAACGGGAACTCGACAACTCACGCGCAAACTCCTGCCGAAGCACCGCCCTGTCGCCTGCCGGTAATACTGCCACGATCTCTCCTTACAGGGCCAGCCCAGTCGCCCAGGCTGGCCCCGCCCATTGTTAGTACTTGTCGCTCGCGCTATACAGCGGGAGCTTTGCAGGATGCGCCATACCATCCCCGTAGTAGAGTCGGCGCGGAGTCCACGCCAGCTCAAGCGCCAGAAGATGTTTGGCCTCAGCCAAGCCCACCGCAAACGCGTCCATCTCCATTTCGATCAGGAGAGCTTCGACGTTGTCGGCAAACTTGTTCGGGCTGATGGAGCCCCACGCGGTCACACAGTGCGCGTTCGCCGTCGCCACAGGAACAAGGTCCTGCGGAATGACGGTGTCGAGTGCTGTGGCGGGCGCAGCGATTGCGGTCACGTTGTACACGATAGGCGTGTACAGGATCTTCCAGTCAATCGTATCGGCCACGTCAGTCGAACCCGAAGACCAATGCAACCGCATGCGCAGCGCGTACTTCGGATCAAACGTGCGCGGCAACGCGAAGAGGTGCATGACGCTGTTGCCCGCCGCCCCCATCTTCAGCCCCGTGACGCCTGACGTTCCGATCTCGATGACGGCGGTATCGTTCGCAGCCCCAGCACCGATGGACTTGATGTCAGTGGCGGTCGTGGCTTCATAGTCCAGGCCGGTGAAGCACTGGAACGGGATCACAACGCCATCCGGTCTCCAAATAAAATCCCTGTCGTTGTTGAACTTCACGATTCCTCTCCTCTCAAATATGGATTCCGAGGAATCCCGTTATTCGTAGAACGCAATACCGTGGTACGTCTTACCGTCCTCGTTGATGTCCGAGTTGGACGGCAGCGAGAACCCGAGAGTCGTACCGTCGTCAACCGGCGCAACAGCAGCCGAGATGTTTGCGGCGGCAGCCGCGATGTTCACGAAGGTCGTCTGCGAAGACGTATGCCAGATATTGGCATCGTCACCGTCAGTCGCGTTGTGGATAATCATGTACGACGGCTTGAACCCCAGGTGGATGTTCTGGGCAGCGGTCGTACCCGCATACGTGAAGACCGCGAAGTTACGCGGTCGATTCACAAGAATAGTCGCAGCAGCCATGTGCTCTCCTTATTTGAACTCGATGATATAGGGTTGGACTTCTTCAACGTACGGCGTGGCCTCTGCGCGTTGTCCGTCACCGCCCGGTTCCCAATGAGGTACTTCGTACTCACGTACTTTGTCGTACTTCTCTTTCAGGAACTCGAAGACACGCTTCGAGACTTCCGTCCAGCGATTCGGCTGCAAGGACCACCGTTCCTCGACAGGCTTCCCTGTCGCGGTCGTCCCGTTGATACTACCGGAGAGCGCATAGTTCACTCCGCGAAGACGAACCCGGTAGGATTCCTTCGTCGCGATGGACGGCTTCTCGTCCTTGTGAACTGAGTCCGCTGCTTTAGCCATTAGTCTACCCTTTCCACCATGGTGATTTTTTGACGGTTGCCCGCCCGCGCTTCCTCGAACCGCTCCGCCCACTCGCGTTCGGTCTCGTAGTCGCGCTTGATTTCTACCCAGTCGCCTCGGTCCTTAATGGCGAGGAGACCGGAGCTGCCCTCGTAGCTACAATGACTGCCTTGCCAACGCTTCGCCATTGCTTCGGCGTCTTTACGCTTCATGCCCTTTTGAACCGTCACGCCTTGCAGAGTCACGCGCCAGAACTCAACTCCAATGTCTCTCGCCATTAGGTCCCTTTCTTACAAGCTGACGAAGTGCTGGATCTCAAGCAAGAAGGCTTGATTGAGAATGGTCCGCGCGTCGTACTTCAGCCAGCCCACGGTCGCCCGTTGGTTGAGCGGGTCAGCCGTACCGGCCGATCCCAGATCTTTCTTGATAACTCCACCGTTCCCCATTGCCATGTTGATGCCGCCTGCGGCTTCCTTACCCACAATGAAGATCGAATACAGATCGCCGTAGCCACCCGTATTTTTCACGTCAGTGTTCGCAGTCGTCACGCCCGTCGCCCCCGGCAAGAAATACCCGTTCGGGGAGATGAGGTAACGCACACCGTTCTTGTCGCTTCCGCCTTCGCCGACCAGCGTGGCCGAACCGTTGGCGTAGTCAACCGGCAACACGAACCCTTCGATGTGCCGAACGTCAAAGTAACTCCGCTCATCAGCCAAGCCCCAGTAGGACGGCATGATGCTCGAAGACCCAATGCGCTGTGAGGCGAAGACGGCGGGGCTGAACGGCTGCATCTTGTTGACGCGTGCAGTCCGAATCGCCCGGTCCAACACCGCACGGTCGAGGATCGCGTTGACCGTGGCCGGAGACGTGCCGCTTGCATACACGATGTTCGTCGCGTCCGCCCACATGTCGCGATAGAGTTCATCGAAGGTCTCGCCAGCTTGCTGACCGAGCAACTCGATGTTCTCCAGCGCCTGCGGGTCAGGCTGCGTGTTGAGCACCATGTCGGAGTCTTCGATGAAGTCTCCGTACGGCTTAATCGTCATGGACACGTCGGTCTTGGTTTTCTTCTTACCGGCCGGAGGAGTACCCTCGTTCAGCGGGGTCTTGGCTTTCGCCAGTGCCTCGAAGCGCCGGAAGATCATCGTCTTACCAGTCCGCTGTTTCAAGCTGTACTTGCGCACAGGAACTTGGTGAATCAGCGGGTACGTCGAACGGACCAACAACAGCGTGTTGTACACGCTCTGCGTGGCGTCCGAGCTGGTGCTGTCAGTGAATTGGGTAGTTAAGTTCTCAGCCATTTAACCGCCGCTCTTTAGCCTCTCAATAAAGTCCTCAAAGGATTGAGTCCCAGGTTCCGGCATCTGGATGCCTTTGCCCTTCGCCCCACCCTTGACGCCCGTTTCAAGAGCTTTCGATGCGGCCTCCTCTACGTTGTTGATGAGTTCTTTCCGTGCCGCCACGGCATCGCGCCCCACGAGCTTAGGATTGCGGATGATAGCCAGCGCAACCGCGAGCATCTGACCCATAGGGCCCATCTTGCTCATCAGCGCTTTGTGTCGGTTGTATTCACGCTCGCCCGCCTTGAAGGCATCGCTCTCGTGGTCCTTGAGTGCCGGGAGCGTCTTTAAGAAGTCGTCTTGAATTGCGGCAAGACTTTCTTCAATGTGACCCCGTTCCTCGTCTTCCTTTTCCTTGGATCGCACCGTGACTTCGGCGCGCTGCTCTTTTGCTTCGTCCAAAAGATCCTGCGCCACCTTCGCACGAGCGACTCGCTGCTTAGCACTTTCCTCGGCCTCCGCGTCTCCGCGTGCCTGAGCAACGTGCAGCTTCGCGGTAGCATCGACAAGTTCGTCTCGCCACTCGTTCGAGACGCGCTTGAAGTCGGGATCTGACATCTTGGTCAGTTTCACGACTTGACGGTCCTTCTCCGATAGCTCCTTGGTGTCGGACTTCTCGGCGAGCTGGTTTACCTTCGCTTCGAGGGATTCGAGTTTCTCGTCCTTCTCACGGTTCGCTGCGCGAACGCGCTTCAGTTCTTTGCGAAGCGCCTTAACGGAGGCCGGTTCACTCTCGTCTTTGGTGTCTTCCTCTTTGCTCGATTCTTCCTTCTCGTCGGATTCCTTTTCGGTCTCGGCTTCGTCGGGCGCAGACCCCGGTTCTTTTTCTGCCGTTTCGTCTGCCGATTCCTTCGCCTTCTCTTCCTTCTTCTCAACAGCCTTGCCCGCGAGCGCAGCCGCGAATTCAGGAGAGTTGAAATCCATCTCGGGAGAACTGTCCATAATGCCATCTGACTTCGACGATGCAACTTTTACTGCCACGATACCTCCAACGCCCGAATACCCCGGCGACAGGCGCGTACGACGACTACGCAGATACGTCCGTGGAACTAGCTGGTAAGGCCGTTCCGATTTAGTTTCACGAATGCACGAGACAACGTACTGACGATCAACTCTTCTTGCTGCCGCTCATGCGGCGCGTCATTGTCCATGTACGCAAAGTGGATGTGCAACAGCTCATGGACAAGTGTCAATTCATAATCAGCGTCGTCTCCTTCCTGATGCGCCTCGATGTCTTTCGTCGAGAGGATGTCGATGTCGGC
>ERZ869921.560-NODE-560-length-21319-cov-6.924944_pt1 | contig 21319 bp, 31 predicted proteins | sample MGYA00579310_ERZ869921 | MGnify/ENA primary metagenome ERZ869921 (study PRJEB32216, sample SAMN09231816) | wastewater metagenome | place: USA: Maryland | collected 2016-06-21 | study: EMG produced TPA metagenomics assembly of the PRJNA472060 data set (Reclaimed...
AAATTATAAAATGTAATTTAGTGTCATCTGTAACTGACTTAGAACCAGAACCATCTTCAGTTACAAAGACTCCAAGAACTACTCTTGAGTCTTTGTAACATGTGATATCAACATTTGTATCTTTGACAATAGCCACAGCATCGTATTTAGAACCCTTTTTTATTTTCTTATAGTCTGTATCTAAAACGTCAATAGAACCAGCGTAATCTTCCCAAGTCATTAACGCTCCAATATCAAACTCAGTTGCAATAGTTCCTGTTAAATTACCAACATCTGAAGGAGTAAAGAAATGAAGTGTTCCTGGAATTTTATTCGGAGTAGTAACAGCTGGAGCAGAATCTTCATAAACTATCAATTGATTTACTTTAAAAGAACCTCCAAGACGAATAGCAGAACCTGAAAATATCAAAGGAATTGCAGCTAAAGTATTTTCTGGAACAGAAACTGTAGCTGTGTATTCATAAGTAGAATTTAGAGTTACCTGCATTCTACCGAATTTACCTCTGTAATTTCTTACAATCCCATCAAATTGATCATTAGTTAATGCCATGTTTAAGCTAGATACTCAGGTATATTTGTTGGAGAAATTTCTCTGCTAATTGTGTCCACTCTTTCAATATCTATATAACCGTATGACTTTGTCATCCCAGGAGGCTGTAATGGAAGAGCATAATTATGAAATATTTTTATGTTAATATAGTCCCCTAATTTTAATACTATTTTGTCAGTTCCCTGACCAGAATCTCTTAGTCTGTGGAATCCAGATAATAATTCAGTTAAAGTTAACCACTTATAATCTAAGATAGAATAAAGTACTCCATTTCTGAACAGTCCATATCTTACATCTGATCTGTCCCCAGTAACTCCACCTATTGTTTGGTATTCAAATAAGTAAAGAAAATTAACGACATATGTTCCAGGAACTTGTGGATAAAATCTCCATTCACCTCCAACAAGAGGTGGAACTCTAGCTACTCTTGAAACTAAATCTCCACGAATTACTTCTACTGCACTAAAGACCACTGTTGACCAAACATTTGGAAATAAATCTTGAGCTATAGTGGCTTCCCATCTTGTTACATTCCCTTTGTCATAGAAATACTCCTCTGGAGGAAAATTTAAAACGTCATAGTGAAGATCACTTAATTCCCTTAATCCAAATTTTAAATTTTCTTGAGCAGAAATATCTTCAAAATCACTAAAAGTCATGAATCTTCGACCTTTAAAATAAAGGAGTTCACCATCAAGATAGAATCCATTTAGAAGACTCATATTTCCATGAGTATGAAATCCTTCACTGGCAGAGTTCAAGTAATTAATTATTTTGTCTCTAAATTCCAGAAATTCGTCTTCTTTTACTAAATCTGAGTGTTCATGAAATTCTGGTGGGAATAGAGACGGTAATCCTTTTATTTCTTCAAGAGCTACAGGTTTAATAACTCCAACTGTTCCATCTGGATTTACAAAATCACCAGATTGCATATAGTTTTGAAGAGAACTATCTAATTCAGTTTTATGGATTAATGTAGTTGGAATAACAGTTTTTTTATCAGCTATTTCATAAACTTTTATTTCAACAGAAGAAATGGTGAATGGTACTGATTTAAAGAAATCATGAGTAAATGCAACATTAAAATGAGAACCTTTTTCAAAGAATATCTCAAAATCTATTTCTTGAGTTAAATCACTTGTGTTAGTTACAACTCCAGAACTATCAAGAAGGTACTCTATTCTTTTTATGCTACCTTTAAAAATTCCGTTTATGTAAGAATTAAGAAAAATAGAAATAGATTGATCCGCAAGATCAAGTAGAGTTGGGATTGAGAATAAAAAATTTAATTTAATGTGATAATAACCACCGAACTCACTTGAAAATATGTAGGCATTATTTTGAAGATTCCCTGATGTATAGATTTCTTTTAATGGTAAATAAACATCACTTGCGTTTCCTATTTTTTTAGGAAGCAATATTAAAATATTTGTATCAGAGTAACTCTGTATTAATAATTCATCTTTCATATTTTATATAACTAAAAAAGGAATCCTAACTTAATAAGATTCCTTTTATTTAAATCAACTAATATTTTAATTAAATTGCATTTGAAGTATCCACAATTGCTTGATCACAAATTATGTAATCTTCAATACGTGCTCCATAAGCAGAAGATAATTTAATTTTTCCATTTACCTCTTCAATAACTGGCCAACCAATTTCATATGGATTCTGAAGAAAGCTATCTACTTCAATTGTGACATGTATCTCTAATATTTTATTAGGAATAAATGAAATTTGATGTTCAACTATGTAGTCTATGTAGCTTTCATTATTTTCCCAACTTTTTAATCTGTGTGGAAGAATAGTTGTACCTCCTTCAAAGTATTCTTCTAAAGATTCATCTTCAGCTCTTTCTTTCAATCTTTTCTTTTTTGCAACTTTTGATTCTAAAACCCTAAGTCTCTGTTCTAATGTTTGTTTCATAATTAAAAATTAAAGTACATTAACATCAAATCCACCAGTCATTTGAACTAAATTAACATAAACTGTTTCAGCTACTTCTGCAAAGTTCATGTAAATATCAACCACAAGTTGTCTATTTTGACGAACGTTTACATCGTTGTTTGATTCATCGCAAGTTACACCAACGTTATTCGCGTAACCCTTTTCTTTCTCAAACATCCCCTTAGAGAATTGAGCAGTAAGAAATAGATTTATTGCATTCTGTATTTGTGCTCTTGTTCTCGCATCATTTTGACGTTGTTCGTATTCTCCAAGAGTTGATCTAAAAGTTGAAATCAAAAAGTTCAAAGAACGTCTGATGTGGATAGAATAATATTTTGAAGTAGTCGCCAAAGTTCTTGAAGTTCTTGTTACAAACCCTTTTCCTTTGTAATACTGAATTACATTCCAACCGTTGGTGTGAACTAAAACTTCAATAGCTGAATTAGAAAGCTCATACTTTTGACCAAGTATTCCAAAAATACTAGTTCGAAGCCCTGCAGGAGGTACAAAAGCATTACCACCTTCAGCAACTAGTTGCCTGATGTAATACGCTCCAATTATTCCTCCAAGACCTGGAATCCATTGTTGAGAACCTCCACTAAAGAAGTTTGCAACTTTTACCCAATTAAAATAAGCTGCTACAAATGACTTAGCTATTGATAGTGCACCATAAGTTGTCACAAGATCACTTGTTGTTGAAGCATAAGTAGCTGCAATTAAACCAAGACAATCATTTCTTCCAGAGCAATAAGTCTCTAAAGACTGATGATCAGTTAAAGCAGTCCATTCAGGAGCAAATAACATTTGAACAGAATAGTTATCAAAATATCCATATTCTGTTGCAGAAAGATTTGTTGGAGCAGTTGGATTTGTACCTGTTGCAAGAGTAGTTTTAGTACAAGCTGCAAGAGTATAAGTTCCAGTTATTACTGCTTTGACGTATCTGCTTTGAGATTGAAGTGTTCCTTCAATAGTTGAACCTGCAAGTCCACCAATAGACTCAACTAAAACATCTGAACCAGAAGTGTAGTCATAAACATTACATTTAAATAGTGCTCCATCAGCAACTACCTCAACTTTGTAACTATTAGTGTAAGTTCCAGGGGAGTCATCGCCATAATAAGCTGCACTGAATGTGATTTGATTCGGAGACGTTCCAAATGCAACAACTCCAGGAGTTCCTAAAGCACCGCTGTTGGCTGGTCTAAGAACATAAACATTTATATCATTTGGAGCAGCATTTTGAAACAAACCTCTCATTTCATAATAAGAAACATACTGAGAAGCTGTTGTAACTGGACCAAAAATTATTTCGTAATCTTTTAGAGAAGAAATAAAGATAACCTTATTTACTGGACCACGAAGAGCTTTAACAACTCCACCAACATTTGTAATGTCAGCTGGAGTTAATACTGGGCTACTTGGACCAGTAACTTCACGAACTTGTAAACCTATAGGAGAAGCCATAATTAATTTTTAATAATATAAATAAAAATTGTTTTAATTTAAAATCTAAGTTTAAAAGTCTGTGCCAATATCTTTTAGAAATCTTTCAAGAGCTTTTTCAAACTGCACTTTTTCAACTCCATAAGATCTGCATCTTGTAAACTTTATAAAACCATTCAAAATAGTTGTTGAAGTGTCTTCAATCTCATCTATTTCTTCTGACTCTGTCACTGAAGTAGAGACTCCTGGAAAATCTTCATTAGTTCTGTGCCTCCAATTTATTTCAATTCCTTCCTTCAAAGATTTCTTTCCAGAAACTGTTTCTTCAATTCTCTTTATTCTTTGTTCTATTGTCATTTAAGTTCCTTCAATAAATATTTCTGTGTTGACCATGAAATTTAAAATTCTTAAATAATCAACAGGTTTAGTAGTGTAAAGAGATGTTTCTATCTTTATAACTTGAATAGCACGAAATTTATTAGAGTCTTCTTCAACTGCTTGTGTTATTGGTTCCATTCTCACAGTGTGAGTTGTTCCAAATAAATTTATAAATCTTTGATTGTAATCATCTTCTACCATTTTATAGTAAAGAAGATCTTTTAAAATCCTGTGGTCAACCCAGTTATCAGATATTCCTTCAACTTGATATTGAAAAGCTACTCTATGGGTTGCTCCGTATTGACTCGCTATATCTGTTCCAGGGTTATAAACTGATTCGTTATCAACGTAAGGAACACTTTCTCCCAAATCTTCTTCATCCAATGGTGAAACTAAAATAAATGGATAAGTTAAATCTGGATTTTGTTTCAGTACTCTTTCAACAGTCAATCTTTTTTCATAAATATCAGAATAACGAAAAATAACTGGGACATATTGCGGACTAACATTGTTTCCATCTCCTTTTTTTATTTCTAATTCAACATTAGAAGTATCAACTGAATTAAGACTTGCTACCCACTTAAAATATCTTAATTGAAGATATTTAACAAAAGCTATGTCAAATTCATATATTTGGGTTAACATTATTCACTTAGTCTGTTTATGTCATTTATATTTCTTTGAATCTCATCTGCGAGTTTTTCTATTCTGGTCTTGACCACTTTTTTTGAAGATGCTAATTTAAATTTTGAGGAACTAAGAACTAATAAAGAATTAGTTAAGCTCTTTTTTGCTGATTTTAAATGTCCTAAAAGATCTGAATTATCTTCTTTTTCTTTCAAAGATTTCTTTCCAGAAACTGTTTCTTCAATTCTCTTTATTCTTTGTTCTATTGTCATTTTAATTTTAGATTATTGAAATGATTGATTTAAAAATCTTTGAGATCTCTTCTTGTAACTTTCTTCAGTTTTTGGTGTATCTTCTGCAGGTGTTTCTGTTTCCGCTGCGTCAGAAACTAACCCATCAATAGAGGAGTCAGAAGAAGTATCTTCTGCAGGTGTTTCTGTTGTCATCTCTGGAGCAGCATCAACTGGAGCAGGAAATGCATCTTCAAACTCTACTGTAAGAACAGTCTTTCCATCTTCCATTGATGTGTTCATTGACTTAATTGGTTTATCAAAAGTTAATGACATACTTTCACTCAAAGTAGAAATCAATTTTCTAAATTCTTTTTCAACAACTCGTCTTGGATGAGTTCTATGAGTTCTAACAACATTTTCTATTAAAGATGAAGTTTTCTTTTTCTTTACTTCACTTCTAATTTTTGATTCATTTGTCTTGCAGTACTTACGAAGATTTCTACGGAGAGTATGAATACTTTCTGTTTTTACTGGTTCTTCGTCATCCTCATCATCTTCGTCGTCAATGTCTATATCTTCTATTTCATCTGCAGTTATTTCTTGTTCATCCCCCTCCTCATCTTCGTCACCAAATTCGTCACTTGTGTCAATATCGTCGTCTGTAATTTCATCTGAGTCATGTTCGTAATCAGAGTCATCGTCTATTTCATCATGTTCTGTTTCATGATCAATTTCTAAATCTTCATCTTCTTCTCTTACTCTTGATTCATATATTTCTTCTTCTTTTTCACCTTTAGTTCTAAACTTCATCAAAAGCATCTCAAGATCACCATTTGATAAGGTGGTATTTTCTGTTTTCAATTTTATTTTAACAGGAAGATCATTTTCTTCATCTTTTAACAAAATGTAAAAATATTTTCCTGATATTAATCCAGGTTTAATTATTTTTATGTTATCAGGAATAAGTTCTAATGTTAAAAATGCTTTAAATCTTTTAGATAAAGCTCTGCTAGTAGAAACACTTAAAATTTTAAAATGAAAATATTCCCCCTGTGACAATACAAAGAATCTCAATAATTTTCTTTGCTTGTCCGAAATACTAAATAGGTAAGGTCTATCTTCAATAAATCTTGGGTATTTCTTTATCCCTTTAAAAGAAAGTGAATCAAGAAATTCTTCAATGCTTCCTGGTAAAACACCATAATAAGTAAATACAACATTAGAAGTTTGTACTTCTTCTCTAACATTTAAACTTTTTTTAAAGTTCTTAAATTTAGAATCACTTTCTAATACGCTATCTAATTTTTTTAACAAAGATTCAGTCTTCATAGTGTTATCTTCCACATTAATAAGATGTTGAACTTCTGACTCAAATTCTTCAATATGATCTTCAGGAGTTAAATTAATTTTATCGAATTTATTATTTTTTAAATATGTATTAAAAGCGTCTTCAGAAATAAATGTTTTTATTTCTCCATCTAAACTAACAATAACATTTCCAGAAATAGAAGTAATTGTTAATATTCTTCCTGAGTCGTCAACGAATTTGTCTTGTGCTTCTAACATAATTATTTTATTTAGTTTTAATTTTCTATATAACGTTAATCTGAAAATTTATGACTTAAATCTATTTGTGCTATCCAATGGAGTGGTACATGAACAGAAGGTATAAAGTCAGCGTATTCGATTGATAGTATTTCGTATCTTTCTGTTTCTAAATTAACTGGAAATATAACAAGATCTCCTCTTTCCAGTTTAATTCCCTTTTCTCTTAATTGACGATAACTAAATTTTATTTGGATTTTATTAGTTTTAACCCAAACACCTTCATTTAATTCATTTAATTTCTTTTCTCTGTCATAGTCTGCATTTAAAGTGATTAAACTTTGATTAAAAACACTTTTTATTCTTGACCCTAAAACTGGGTGAATTTGTGACTTTGTTCTATCAAATTGTGACACACAAATTTCTGGAAATCTTTCAAAAAGCTCCAATTCATTTTGTTCAATAAGATCAACTTCACTATCTGAAAACCAAGTTTCCATTTAATACTCTATTCTTATTCTTAAATTAAATTTTGAATTATTTTTATAAGGCAAAACTTCTGAAGTGTACTCAAAAAATTCACTTTCTAAGTTTTCTGCAGATTTTCTTAAAATTTGTGGGCTGTCAAAATAGATTAAAAGATAGAGTTGAGTGTTGTCACTTAAATTGCTGTCAACACCATACCTTAAAAATTGGGATGAATAATTTTTCTTTAATTCTTGAACTAGTCTCTCAGCTGCATCTATTAATTCCAGAGAGTGTTCATACTTTTTATGAAGATCTCCTTTGTATAGAGTTAAACTATAATCTGGGTCTTCCACTGATTCTTTTAACGATTTTTTCTTTAAAACTTTTTCTTCTAGTCTTTTAATTCTTTGTTGAATAGTCATTGTGCTTTACCTCAGGATTTCCACATAATTGATATTTTAAATTTAAAACTTTAAATAAATCTTTGTAATCTGTGTAAGAGTTGTCACTAAAAAATTCTTTTAAATTAAATGTCTTAGAAGCTGTTTTCTTTGGATTAACTTCTAAAATCTTTTTAGTATCAAGTAGATAATAAAGTGAATTTATTTCACAGTAAATAAGAATAAAATAGTGAAAATTGTTCTTTATTGAATTTTCAAATCCGATTCTTTGAGTTTCTGACAGCATGTCAAGATAAAAATATTCTGTTTCGGTGTATTTAAATTCAACAAAACAACATTTTGATTCATTAAACACAAATATAAAATCAGATAATTGTCCTGGTATTCTCACAAAAACTGAAGAACCATTTGAAAATCCAGAATAAGAATCATATAATCTAATAAACTGTATTCCTAATTTCTCTGTTTGAGCTTTTAATTTTGGAATTAAATTAGACTCAAATGCTTTACCTTTCTTTGCTTTTTCTGCACTTACTGGCATAATCTTATATTTTTAAAGTACGTAAAATCTTAATTTATTTTCTTATTTAAATCCCTAACTCTTTTGCATTCTTTTCTATTTTCTCAATTAAACGAAAAATCTTTTCCATGTACTTAAATGTTGGGTTTGTAAAATCTGTGTTAAAAGAAATCTCTGAATCTTGATTTTTATCAAAATAATTATGAACTTTTAAAATAGATTTTTTCAACTCTAAAAATAATAATAGTTGAGTTCTTAACTCTTTTTTATCTTTAGTTGAGTACTCTGAATTTTCAGAATAAAGATAAACTGTTTCCTCTAATCTTTTGAGTCGTTGTTCTAGTGTCATTTTGTTATTTTAAATAAGTTTGTTTCGCTATTTCTACTTTAAAATTTTCCATTTCAGCAGTTCCTTCCGAAACTAGAGCTTCTCCGTCATTTGTTGAAGCTTGAGCTCCTCCACTAACTCTTCTCAGTATTCTTCCTTCTGTCAACTTTGTTTGAGCTTGAACATATTGAACTATCAACGGAACTTGACTTGCAGGTAAATGCTCATCAGCAGTTGATAATTGAGTATAGTCATCTGGGAGAGTTGGTAATTGTGCTGCGAATCTAACAAAGAAACAAGATGTACTTGGAGGAATGTCATCAACATAAATCCTATTCTTGTTTTGTTCAGAATAAGTCCACCCAAAATCTTTCCCTGTCATTTCAAGCAAAGTTAAAATATTTGCTCTATCTTGAACAAAATTTTGTATATTTGCAAAAGAATTTTTAATGTCTACCCCCATACCAAAGATAGAGGGATAGAAATCAAAAATTATTTCGTTTGTATTTGAACCTTCAGTTTTCACAGGTAATACATCATAAACACTCACAACTTTATACTGGCTTGGGATGTCTATGTAATAGACTCCAGAAGTATAAGGAATAGAGCAATCATAAGTTGGAGGAACTCTTTCAGAGATATAATCAAAAGAGTATTTTAAAAAACCATAGATTACTTCAGGTTTTATAAATACTCTTACTGAACCGTCTCCAATGGCGTTTCTAACATGTTGTATTACTTGGCTAGGTTTCATTTAGAAAGCTCTTGAGAACGTTTTTCTACTTCTTCCAACAACTTCACTCTAGTGTCACCAACAGAAACAAATGCTTTAATATCTTCAATTGTTTTTAATGTTTGAAGATGAGCAACAGATTCTTTTAAAGAAAGATTAGATGATTGAATTCTATTTGGATCTAATTCTTTGATTGGTTCTTGAACTGTCTCTTCAGCAGGTTCAAAAGGAGGTTCAAAGACTATTGGTTCAATTGTTGTTTCTTCTGCCTCTGTTACTTCTACTGAGTATTCTGGACTTGGAGCAACTTCCACTAACAAAGTTCTTTTTGATTTTGGAATTTCCAATTCAATTACTTTAGGTTCTTGAACAGCTGGAGGAGTAACCAAAACTATCTTTATATTTGGAACACTTTGAGATAGGATTCTAACTTCATGCTCAGTTAGTTCAACTGTGTGTGGAATATTTGGGTTTGTGATGTTCAGTCTTGGGACATCAAACGAAATAGGCATTGGAGCCTGTACTATGTATTTTGGCATTTTTATAATATTATTGTGATCGAAATTAAAATCTTATTTAATTTAAATTTCCCTTCAAACCCATCTTTTTAGCAGTTGCTTTTATAAAAGCAAAAGATTCTTCATCATTTTTATGATTTAAATCTTTTGTTATTTTCTTTATAAATCTCTCTACTACTTTTTCTTCAGGAGTTAGCTTTGAATTTTCAGTAACACCAACTCTTTTTTCTAAAAGAGATAAACGTTGTTCGAGTGTCATTTTATTATTTTATTTAATTTTAGATTTCTAAAATAAAGAGAGGAAAGATTTCTCCTCCCTCTCCTAAGTTTTCAAATCAATTACTATTATGAGTAATTAATAACAGTACCTTTTGCGTACATTTTGCTGTTTACCATTTTCTTTCCACCAGAAGTGTAAAGACCACGACGAACGATCATGTCATCCAATACAACTGGAGAAGTTGTGTAAAGAGGACGGTAAGGTGCCCAAACATAACCAGCATAAAGATAACCTTGTCCTTTATGTCCAACAAGATAATCATTTGCTCCGTAAGATGGGTTTTTGATCACCAAGAAACGGTTATCAAGAGTTCCACAAACGTATGGACCAGAGAATGAACCATTTGCGTCCATGCCAGCTGATTCAAATTTAGTCATACCTTCAATAATTGACGCAGCATTTATACCAGCAATAATAAAGTTACCAGCAACCATTCTAGTTGCACTGTAAATTTGGTTACTTGACTGAGTAATTTTGTGGATAAATCCGTCATAGTGTTCTTGTTTAGAAACGCCAGTAGGAACTGTTGCATCGAATTGAGTAGTACCAGCTGAAGCTTGAACAAACAAGTCTTTCATAATACCTTCGTCAATCTCTGCACGAATTATCGCAGCAAGAGCAGCAACAAGTTCAGCATCAGCGTCTTTACCGTGCGCTTGTTGAAGATCCCAAGCAGCGTCAAGAGTGTAAAGAGCGCGAAGCTTATAAGAACGTGCAGTTACAGTTGCTTGTGTCAAGTCAATGTCAATCTGACCAATTCCACTTGGAGTTTGCTCAGAGTCAAATTCATAAGAACCTGTAATCGCAATACCAGAAGCTGGTGCAGAACTGAAAGTTACTGCCCATGCACCTGAAGTATAATTGATTGTTCCACTTGCAATACCTGAACCGCTTAAAGTTCCAGAACCATTATCAGAAGCTGTTACTGTTCCAGTTGTTATGGAAGCAGAACCTGCTCGCACTGGGTAGTAAGTTAAATTACCAGTAAATGCCACAGTAGAAGCGTCACCAGTTGCCAATGCTTCTTCTTCAATTGTTTCTGTTGAATAATTGTAAGATCCTGGTTGAAATCCAGTATTTGCACCAATAGCTGTTGCTCCAGAAGCCAAACGACCTTTTGTTTGGCCATACTTGAAATTCATGTAAAAGATTTCACCAGATTTCATCTTGAGTGGCTGAATTGAAACAATTCGGTCAGCAACAAGATTTGGTAGAATAGCAGTTACAAGTTTAAATCCATAATCAACGAATGTTCCAGCGTTTATGGCACGGGTTGTTTCATTCATTGACTCCAACCAACCTTTTGTTTCTCTCAGAGCCATAGCTACAGTTGCAACCATGTGTGGTTGTGCTTCTCTTCCAGTTCTCTCAAGAATAGCTCTTTTCATTGGTTTAAGATATTTCGCAATATCACGCTCCTCAGCAAGCATAATTCCTTCGTTAATTAAAGAAGGAGTTCTTTCAGTCAAGTTCATAATTTTCCTTATTGTTTAGACATCATTTTGTTCATTAATATGTACATTGAATCATCTTCTTCATTACTTTCTCTGAAACTCTCTTTTGTTTGATTAGTGATCGAACTAGATCGAGAAGGGATTTCTTTGTGAAGATTATTTACATTATTTCTGATTTGACTCTTTTGTGAATTTGTATCTTCTGATAGTGTAGAAGGTTTTGAAGAATTTCTTGCTCGTTTGTACTTTACAATAGTTTTCTTTGCTTCACTCAACAAATTTGTCAATTCAGAAATTTGGCTTTCTAACTCAATGTTCTTTTGATTTTTTTCTTTAAATTTTAATTCTAATTCTTTTTGTTTTGATTCTGAAAATTTTACTTTTCTTCTCAAACTTTCTTTTTCAGAATCAAGATCCTCAATTGCTTTTTCTAAGAGAGCTTTCTTCGGCTGGTCTCTTTGAGTTCTTTCTCTCAATCTTCTGTTTTCTTCTTCAACTTGTTCTTCTCTTTCTTCAAGAGATTGAAGTTCTTCTTTTAGTGAATCAAGACTAGATTCAGACATAGAGACTTTACTCTCATAAGTATCAACTGTTTCTAAAAGATGACTCAAAAGTTCCAATGATCTTTTATATTTTGTTTCTAAAAGTTCGTAGTCTTTTTTAAATATTTCTTGTTGAGTACTTTTTCCTTCAAGCAATCCAGTTTTCTGATTCAGAATATCTTTTAAGTTATTATAACTTTCTAAAAGAGTTTCTGACTTAGTCAACATCTTCTCATTTAAATTCTTTAAATAACTTACTTCTAAATTAGAAGTTTCTAATTTTAGTTTTAAGTCTTCTGCTTCTTTTAATAATTGGATACTCTTTAAAAGTTGCTTATTGTAACGTTCTACAATTTTTCCAAACTTTAAACCTTTATCAAAATTATTTTTCTCGTTTGTGTTCATTGTTTGATTATCAAAATGAATTGAATTCTCTGTTATAGATATAACTCTTTTTAATTCTGTAAGATCAGCATTTTCTTTAAGTAGTTCAAGATTTTTAGAAGTAATCTTTTGAGCTTCGTCATATTTATTTTTTAAATCTTCAAGACCTTTTTGAACTGCTTCTTTCATTACTTCTGGAATAGCTTCTGTGACAGCTGGATTTAAAGTTGAGTCAAAAGTTATGAGGTCAAAATCTTTTTCATCAACAAAAGAATCTCCCTGTCTTTCAACAATAGATCCTTCTCCTCTTGAAGAAATACCAATTTGACATCCTAATCTTAAAAAGACTTCTAAAATTCCACCAAGTGCAGGATAAGGAGCTATTTCTGCTTCTCCCATAACATAACCATCTTGAATCCAAAGTCTAGTTATTACAAAAGCACTCTTTTCAATATCAATATCTCTGTAATCTGGGTGTTTTAATTCCCCAAGCATCTGACGACGTTCAAGTCTATCTTGGACACTTTTTGAATTAATACAATTTTCCCATAACTTTCTGGAATAGATTCTACCATTCTCTGTTTTGTGATCTAATTTTGCAAATTTACCACGAAATCGTAATGGTTTACCATTTCCTGATGATTCAGTGAGAGTTATTATTTCTGTATTAAGATTTGTTTCAACTAAAAGCATAATTTTTAAAGATAATAATTTTTATAGTACTTACTTAAATAAGACATAATAACCAAAGTAGACTTTTCTATATTACCAGAATTAAATGAAGGATTAGAGTATTTTCTAATATCTGATTTCAACCTACTAGAAGGAACTTCATAAAGATTTGAACTTTCAAGATATTTTAAATAATAGTAAATATTAAATTCTTGAGTTGTTGGAGTTCTTTTGACATAGATTCTGTAAACATTTAATAAATAATTGTAAGATTCTTCAATTGCTTCTTGAACTGTTGACGCTTCAGTATCAATGTAAAGCATTCCAACATAAGGTTCTGAAAATACAATATCTTTTATTTCTTTCCTTATCTTTTCTTCACTCCAGTCTTTTCTATTTCCATAATCTATTACTTTTTGGATTCTTAAAAAAGAATTCTTAATTTGATTTTGAAACCAAGTGTATTCTTTTTCTTCTCGTTTTAAAATTGCTTTCAAAACTCTAAATGACATAAAACTAAGTAATACTTCTGAGTCAGTGAATTTCATGCTAATTGACTTATTTGATTAGAAAGTTCATTCCAATTTTTGAGAATATAACTTCTGTTTATAATACTTGTTATTTGATGATTTGAAATTGTGTTTGAAGTGGAGTTGAATTGTTCCAACTGAATAGTCATGAGTTTTAATGTTTTCTTCTTAGCGTGATATGCTTTTTGAGCATTACTCATGTTTTTCTTTGCTTCATCAGAAGCTTTCTTTCCAAGATTTTTCTTATTCCCTATTTGAGCTTTACTCATATTTCTTTTAGTTTCTTCAGAAACAATCTTATTTCTGTTTCCATTTGCTATTTTATATCTAGTTTCTTGTTTCATAACTCTTCCTTGAGCAGCTTTTGAATAATTTCTTTTTGCCTCTTCTGAACGAATATACTTTTTGCCTCGAGTTACTAAGGCAGCTGCAGCGGTCATTTTTTCCATGTATTCTTTTGTTGGTTTTGGACGACTTTTACCAATCTTAGACAATTTTTTCCTTGTTTCTTCGCTCTTTTTTCGACCAAAAAGAGGATGTTCTTTACCTCTCTTTATTGATTTAATCCTATTTGCTCTAGCTTCTTCAGATTCTACTTGTTTAGAGTTAATCTCTCTTAATCGTTGTTTTGTTTCTTCTGTGTGCCTTTTCCCTGTGGAAGACAGTCTCAATTTTTCTTTAGTATCATTAGACATTATTGGACAATCTCCTCCAGAAGTTAAGTTCATTCCAAGATCAGTATTAAAAGTATTGTAGTACTTTACCCAATAAGATTCTCTTTCATTTAACATCTCTCTAGAACATTCTTCTAAAATTTCAAATTTATGATTTTCAATTCCATGTTTCTTTAAAGAATTATGAAGTCTAAATTGATTTTCAGCAAAATATTTTTTATAAAAATACCATCTTGAATAAATATCAACACTTTGTCCAACATACCTCTGAAGAGTAGGACTAGTTATAAGGTAAATTCCACATATTTTCATTTTTATAATCTTTTTAGTTTTAAAATCTTTTATTTAATATCAAATAACATACACTTTGTCACCAGTTTTAATGCGGACACTTTTTTTAAAGTTACCTTTATTTAAATCAATCATGATACTCTTAATAAAAAGGTTAGCCCTGCTCAATGTAGCTGAACAGTGCTTACAAAATGCGCCTTCTTCACGAGGATTTCGGATATGTGGTGCCCTAGGTTCTTTTACAATACCATACTTTTTCTTATCCGCAATGTATGCATAACCTCCAAAAAGAAAATCAGAACATACACAATGTATGCGTATTTCTCCTTCATTCAAAGCACGTTTCACAATTTCTTCAGGCTTTAAGTCCTTATATTTTTCCAAATAATTAGGATAGGAATCAAGAATTATTCGCACAAGATGTTTTTGTCCAGATCCTTTAGAGTCTAAACATTTAAAATAAATCGTGAGGTAATTTAATTTTTCTGTGCGACGAATTCCCCAATACCACACACGACAGTTCACACTCTTCAATATTTTCTTACGTTCTTGACGTCGAGAAATATCCTTCAACGTCATCTCTAAAAGACTTCTAAACTCATCAGAAAATTTACGAGAACTATTTCTTATGTTCATTTTATTTTTATTACTTCAAAATTATTCTTACCTAATAAGATTAACTTCAATTCAATTCTTCTCTCTGATTCAAACTGGTTTAAATATCTTCTTATTTCTTTCAAATTTAATTTTTCTGCACGCAACTTCAATATTTTAGAACCTCTATTTACGATAAATTTTAAGTTGTACTTAAAGAACTTTTCTTTTAAAAAATCTCCCAAATCTAATAAATCCTCGTCTTTAGAATATGAAGACTCAAGAAAATCAACCATTTCTTCAAGTTTTATTATTCTTTGTAAGAGAGTCATTTTAATATAAAATTATTTAAACACATAATTTGCGTAATTTTCTTTTAAACTAAGTTACTTATTTGGAAAGAAAGTTCATTCCAATTTTTGAGAACATAACTTCTTGTTATTATAGAAGAGATTTTATAATTTTCAAAACCTAACTTAAAATTTTCTATTTCTGTTGCTTGTAACTTTAATGTTCTATTCGACCTTTTACTAGAAGTTCTCTTTTCTATTGCTTCTTTGGACATTTTCTTTCCCGTGTTTGCTTTTGATAATTTTTCTTTAGTTTCTTCTAAACAAGGTCTTCCAGTATTTGCTATTCTAAGTTTTTCTTTTTGTTCTTCACTCATTTGTTTTCCAGAATTTGAGTATTTTATGATTTCTCCTTGTTTTCTCTTTTCTTCTATATTTCTTTTTCTGGTTTCAACTGATCTTTGAATTTGATCTGAGGTCATTTTCTTTCCTAGGTTAATAATTCTGAGTTTTTCTTTTTGTTCTTCAGACTGAACTCTACCTGTATTTGCTTTTGATATTTTTTCTTTAGTCTCTTGACTGTGAGACTTACCAAAGAAAGAGTTCTTTTCTCCTTTTCTCGCAACGCTCATATTCAGTCTTGCCTCTTCACTCATTTTCTTTCCAATTTTAGCAAAACTCATTTTTTCACGGGATTCCACGGACATTACTTTTCCTTTATTTCTTTCACTCTGTCTTAATTTTTGTTCTTCTGTTCTTTTCTTTCCAAGACCTTTTTTATTTCCTATTTGAGCTTTTCCCATCTTCTTTCGAGTTTCTTCAGACATCTCAAAAACTTCACCTCCTGAGGTAAGATTCATTCCATGTTCAGTATTAAAAGTTTGATAATGATTTATATAAAACTTTTCAAAATAATTAAGTTCATATCTTTCACACTCAATTAGAATTGTAAATTTATGGTTTTCAACTCCGTATTTCTTGTAGGAATTTTCTAATCTAGAATTTTCTCCTGCAGAGTATTTTTGATGAAAATACCATCTTGATTCAATGTCAATTGATTGCCCAACATACTTTCCACCATTTTCATTTTCAATTAAATAAATTCCACCTATTTTCTTTTTGATTTATAATCTAAAATTATTTACATAATTTGCGGAGCTTAGACATTGTTTGTTTTGGAGGTAGCATCCTGTAGGGATCCCCGTATTCAAAGAGTTTAAACAACTCACTTGATAATTCTCCAGTTTTTAAAAATAAATCAGTATCAAATATTGGTAATTTCACTTGATCTAGTCCAGCTTTTTTATTTTGATAGTTTAACCTATCAACTGAATTTTTCATTAACTTATATTCTTTACTTAAATAATTTACTGCAAATTCTCTGTATTTCTTATTTTTATCAATAACACCTTTTTGGTCAACTTGATAACTTTTTATTAAACTAGATATTGCAGGATTTCTAAATCCAGAATTAAGAATTACTTTCATAAGATTAAACTTTATCTTTTGGAAGTTCAGATTTTATACTACTTAGAGGTTTTAACCTATTTGGATCTGTCTTTGGAACTGTGCTTGCTGGTTCTTCTTTCTTTCCAGGTTCTGTTTTCTTTGGTGTTACAGGTTTCTTTACCTCTGGTTCTTTATTAAAAAATCCAGGATTACTAATTATTTCTTTTTGTGCAGCTGCAAATTCTTTTGCTAAATTATTTGAAAGATAATTGGATATAAAAACAGTCGTTAAATCAACTTTCCCTGCATTATAAGTAGGTTTTGCTGTTGGTTTAATAACTTTCTTGATTTCACTTAACTTTACCTTCTTAATGTCTTCCGGAGAAAAGTATAAAAAGTAATTGTAAAAACTAAATGGTTTTGTTGGTTTTTGTGGCTGAACAAATTTAATGAATATATTATTAAAATAATCCATTGTCATTGATTCAGCGTCTACTACTGTTTCAGGATTTTGTCTATAAAATATTAAACCAAGATATGGGTATTTAAAATCTTTTAATTGGAAAGAATTTGCACTTCCAGAAGATTTCTTTATTTTCATAAATTCAGTGTAATTTGCGTTTAGAGCTTTTACAAAGAATGTGTAAATTTGTCCCTTTTGATCTGCTAATTGACCTAGTAATTTTGAGTATAAAAAACTAGTAAAACCTAATGCAACTTTTGATCTGTCCAAGTCACTTTGAGGATGGTATTTTAATTTATAGAATTTAAGACTCTTTATGTTAAATTCGTTGAGAGATTTTCTTGGTTTATGCATTATTTTAATCCTCAAATTCTTGTTTTATTAAACTCTGAAGTCTTGAATCTAAGTCGGAAAATTTAATTTCTTTTCCTAAATGTCTTCCTAATTTTGCTGAAACATGCTGATAAAACCCACCTCCAGTTTGAGAAGCTCCGATTGCTTGGTAATTCCCATTTCTTTCTCTTTCAAAATCAAGAAAAACAATAGTGTAACGATCTAAAGTTTCTCCACCATCGTCATAAACTTTAATTCTATTTCCATCTACTTTTTGTGTTGATTCTTTAATTCCAATCTTTTTCTCTAAAAGAGAAATTCTCTGTTCTAGTGTCATAATTTTATTTGTATTAGTTAAAACCTGATAAATTTATTACATAACCAACTCTTGTGTCTCTTCCACCAACAGTATAAAGATCAAACTCTTCAACTGCATTTTCAATTTCATCAACAAAGTTTTCAGGGTAATGAGAACCGTTAATAATTAAGCATGGTTTATTTTGATAAATATCTAAAATTATGTTTGATTGAGGATTTTGTTGAAGTTGCTTTTTACAGTATTTAAAAATCAAACTAACAACTAAATTTATTCCAGAAAAATAATATTCTGAATTTTTAAATTCTTTTGAAACAGATACTCTGTCTTCACTTAAGAGGATTGTTTCTTCAAGTTTTTGAATTCTTTTATTAATTCCTATCTGTTCTTCTAATCTTTTGATTCTTTGTTCTAGTGTCATTTTAATTAGTATAACTTGGAAGATTCTTAGAAATATTAGTCCAACCATTGATAATTTGACTTCTAAATATTATGCTTTGTGTTGTGTGAAATTTTAGGTATCTGTTTCTCTTCTTTGTTTCTTCTCTTTTCCTTATTGATTCAGGAGAAAGTTTTTTACCTTTTCTTATTTCACTTAACTTTAATTTTTGTTCTTCTGACATAATTTTTCCTTTATTAGCTTGACTTAATCTTAATTTCTGTTCTTCTGTTCTTTTCTTTCCAAGACCTTTTTTATTTCCTATTTGAGATTTTCCTAAATTATTTCTGTGTTCTTGTGTAAATACTCTTCCTTTTTGAGCTAAACTCAATTTTTGTTTTTCCTCGTCAGACATCACTTTTCCAAAAGTTGGGCTTTTCATTCCTTTATTAGCTTTTGAAATATTATTTTTGTGTTCTTCTGTGATAATTTTTCCTTTTCCTGCGGCACTCATCCTTTCCCGAGATTCTTCTGAAAATATTGAACAATCTCCTCCACTTCTTAAATTCATTCCATGTTCTGTGTTAAATGAATCATAAAATTGAATCCAATATATTTCTCTTTCATTTAACATTTCTTTTGAACATTCTTCAATAATTTCAAATTTGTGATTTTCGAATCCGTGTTTATTTAATGACTTATGAAGTTTTGGTTGACCTTCAGCTGAATACTTTTTATAGTAATCCCATCTTCCATGAATATCTACAGACTGTCCAATGTAAATTTTCTGTGTCTTAGAAATAATTCTATAAATCCCACATATTTTCATTTTTAAATCCTTTTATAATCTTGTTTTAAAATCTTTATTTTTGAGCTAAAATAAACTCTAAATCAGGAAATGCCAAGGTCATCATTTCAAAATCAGAATACTTGATTGCTATTGCAAGTGCCATTGGAACGTTTGGATCGGGTAGCGGATTGCCGTATACACACGAAAATATGACGAAGTCAATTCCTCTGTAAGTTGTAATTATGAACCACCATTCTGGACCATTGTTTATTATTTTAACAATTTCTCCTGCAGACATTACTTCTTCAGCAATTCTTAAAACAGAAGAAGATGTTGAGTAAAACGTTGATAATAAGTTTGATAGTGGCACTTGCATAGCTGCTGCAGCTTGAAACATGCTCCTAGTAGATGTTGAGTCAACAGACAATAAAAACTTCTTTGCATTCTTTGAGAGGAGATGAAATTCAACAGCTTCAAATATTAAAGAATCTGTTTCTGATGAGTCTTCTTCATCTAAAACAGAGTCGTTAGTTTCTGGCTGATCCTCATAGGGAAATTCTAAATCTTTTTTATCTGCCCATCCATTTGCGTTATTTGGAAATGAACCCATCCCACCAGATGTGGTTGTTTCAACTTCCAACTCTTCTTCTGTTTGTTTTTTCATTTTCGTTCTTTTTCCGCAATAGCATATATTGTTGGAATTATTTTGTTGTTTTCAAGAGTTAGACTAACTTTTAAGCTAACTTGAAGATCTTGTTCTAATTTTTTGAGTAAAAGAGCAAATAGCTGTTCTCTTTCTAGTTGAGAAAGACTTGTTGCTTTTTCATGCATTTAAAATCTAAAATAAAATTGAATCAAAAATGATATTATCTAGTAGAAACGTTGTTTCCTAATTTGTTCTGTTTGTAGTGTGCATTAATTGTTTTTGTGACTTTTTAAATTCATCAAGTACTCCAGACATCATTTGTCTAGTTGATAAACCTAAATGTAACACAGCTACAGAAATGACAACACTAATAGTTAGAATTTCCATGGTATTTCCCACGATATCATGTAAATAAAATTATTAGTTGACTTATTTTCTAGAATGACTTGTGTGTCCGTTATCTCCACCACGATCAAGAAGGACTTTAACGTCACTCTTCACGTCTCCAAGATTTTTTGAAAGCTCTTCAATACTTGTATCAAATTTTTTATGAATCTCTTGATGTTCTGTTAAAGTTGATTTTAAGTTTATTAATTGAGTATCATGTACTCTGTAATCCGCAGTTAATCTACTAATTGCTTCAGTATTTAATTTTAGTGAATTTGAAAGATTCGTGATCGCGGTTTTTAGCAACCCGCCAATAACTGAAACTGCAATCGTAAGTATCCCACTAGCTAGCAAAGTCTCCATGAAAATCCTTTATTAAAATATTGGTTGATTATTCTCAAAAATTATTTTAATTCTTTCAAATTATTTCACTCCGTAGTAATTAGATTGGGATAATCAATCTCTTCATTTATTTCTATATAACTAGAAATTTTTTATGTTATTTCATAATATTAAAATAGAGTAGCTATTTTATTAACTACTCTACTAAAAAATTGATTTTATTTTAGATTAAACTCCTAGAACAAGATCTAAAACTTTTGGATGAACAAAAGTTGCTTGCTTATATTTTCTTGGATTTCTAATCATAACCTCACCACCATTGGAGTCATTTCCAATCGCAGTATTTCCTTCAACAGTTTCAAATGTTAAGGAATCAATGTGACGTTTAAAAATCCCTGTGTGATCAGGGCGACCATCTCCATTCCAGTCAAAAAATACAATATCTCCAGGTTGTGGATTTGTTGTTATTTCTCCTGTTTTTCTGTAGTGTGAAAGTCCATAGGCGCATCCAGCATATCCTTTTGGATAACCTACATTTCCTAATGGAACTCCAGCCATAGCATAACACCATGAAACAAATTCCGCACACCAAGGAACACCTGACCAGCCAAACCAACGTCCGTACTTTTGTTTGTTTGTTCCTGGGGGATCTTCTTTAGTTCCAACTTCTTTTAGAGCTATTTCTAAAACTTTGAGACCATTACTCATTTTCTTTCTCCGTATTGTTTAATAATTCCTGTTGTTTTCTTAATTCCCAATTTTTCTTTACTGATTCTCTAATTCTTTGTTTAGTTTCTTCACTTCTT
>ERZ869921.562-NODE-562-length-21313-cov-3.155471_pt1 | contig 21313 bp, 22 predicted proteins | sample MGYA00579310_ERZ869921 | MGnify/ENA primary metagenome ERZ869921 (study PRJEB32216, sample SAMN09231816) | wastewater metagenome | place: USA: Maryland | collected 2016-06-21 | study: EMG produced TPA metagenomics assembly of the PRJNA472060 data set (Reclaimed...
ACGAAAGAACGTTGTACGGGCCCCCGGTTTGGCCAGTGTTCTCAAATGTCGTCGCGTCGCTCGAGCCGACCACCGTCCACTTGGTCGACGCTACCAACGCAAGCACGAGTCGATAGAGATGCACACCGGGAAGCGTGCTCGTTGGGGACTGATTCACCGAGCCGACGTAGGACATGCATCATCGTAGCGGACCACACCGATTGCTGCGAGGGTCGTCTACTCGATGAGACGACCCATCACACCGGAATCGAAGAACGAACCGCGGTGAGCACTTGCACGATGAGGTTCAGGCTTTCCGCAGTTGCCTCGAGCGAACCGCCCGTGTCGACTGTCACCGCAACCGGGGGCACACCGATCAACGCCAAGAACACGTTCAAAATCCCCACAAGCGGTTGCACGTGATCGATGCTCGCCGCGAGATTGGCGCGCGAGGTCGTGATGTTGGTTCGCGACGCCGTCACAATCACGAGCATCGCATCGCGCGAAGCACCCTCGAGCGAGTCGGCGACGGCTTGCGCCGCATCAATCTTCGCGCTCTGAACCACCAAGGCTTGCACCTCAGCATTGACGCCGCGAAGCACCGCAAGCACGACGTCGATGATCCCAAGCACCATGATCGGCACGCTCAGTTGCGGGATGAGCCCAACGAGTCGGTCGATCTTTTGAATCAGGCGCCCGATGGCTTGAATCAACGCGCTCGGATCCGTGATCAACCCCGGCACCGCATCGGCGAATCCCTTCACCGCCAACAACGCATCGATGATCGAAAAGATGGGACCAAGCGGCGCGAGTGCGGCGTTGATGCCGCTCACTGCAGCCCGCGCAGCGGCAAGAGAGTTCGCTTGCGGTGATTCGGTCACGCCACCGACGACAAGCCCGCCGGGAAGCACTACGCGCAACGCTGGGGGCGATGCGGGGATGACGCCGACGAGTGCGGAAAGATTGATCATGGTTTCCTCAAATGGGATCGCCCGAAGGGAGCACGATTCGGTTGTTGATCGTCACCGCCGTCGCGTCGATCTTGATCGCGCCCGACGACTTGATGATGACCGCGACGGTGCCGCTGATCTCGAGTGAGCGCGTCAACCCATCGAACGAAACTCCATCGCCGCTCACCTTGTCTTTGAACTCCAACGATTCACGCCCCGGGCGCGCATCGAACGTCATGATGTGCCGCTCGGTTTCGAAACACCGAATCAACGGCGCCTCTTCGGGTGTCGCATCACGCACCGGCGTTGGTGCTTGCGTCGAACCGTTGGGCGCGCCCCAATGCCCCGCCACATAGAAGGGATGGTCGACGTCGCCACCCTTGAACCAAACGCCGACTTCCGACCCAACCTTCGGCACCGAATAGAACCCCATCGCATTCTCGCCGCCGCCAACCGTTGCGAGAGGGAAGGCCCAATCGGATTGAGGCTCGACAAGCCCAGCGACACGCACACGCACGCGGCCAATCTTGAGAGGGTCGGCGTTGTTCGTCACGACGCCGTGATAGAGCGCCGAGAATGGTGGATCGGTTCGATCAAGATCGTTTTCCATCACTGACCCCCGCGCGGTGTTCGCGCATCGCGATATTGCGTCACGGTCTCGCCGGTCTCTTCGTTGATTTGATCGACCTGCATCAACTCTTCACCCTCGGTTGCTGCGCCGGCTTCCGTTGTCGGGCCTGGCGTGGTGTTCGGCGAAGCACGCGTTGCCGGTCCGCCATCGACGAGCTCAAGCCCATGCGCGACGCGCGATGTCGTTGAATGACCACCGTGACCATCGCTGATCAACTCGAGGTCGCACGTGTAGCCCGACTTCGACAACGACGAGACGACCTTGCGAACGTAATAGGCTTGCGACAACCGCGCGCCAACACCTTCGACACGCACGACCGTCTTCGCGAGCATGTTCGGGTCGCCAACGATCGTCATCGTCATCTTCACCGCGGCTTGTTGCGTGCGACGAAACCGGCCCCGCGCTTCACGCGCAGCGGTCGCCGAATCGGGCGCGGTCGTTGGTACCGTCTCTTCGCCAGCAAGGCGCCCTTCGACCACGCGCGTTGAACCGTCTTCGGGATCGATGAGATCGCGAACGGGCGCGAGCACTTCACGCGACGAATCGGTTTCGTCATCCGCGGTATCATCGATGTCGGAGCGCTCCAACGGGTTGCGACCTCGCGCGCGCGTGCGACCTGGCTTTGCCGTGATGTCGTTCTCAACGTTGAACGTCATCACGTCGCCGGTTTGGCTCGTGAAGTACCGCAGCGTTCGCACTGGAGGCACGCCGACGCGTCGACGATGGAAGTGAAACCCACTCCAATCAACGTACCACTGGAAGCCTTCCTGCGTCGCCAAGCGGGCAATGAACTGTGCGTCGGTGAGCCGACCTTGCGTGAGTTGCGTTCGCGTCACGCTCGTCTCTTCGATGTCGACGGCGTCACCCGTGAACCCGTACTCGGCCGCAATCCGTCGCACCACTTCCGACCGCGACACGTTCTCGAAAGTGCGTGATCGCGTTCGCGTGTTCATAAGCGCCGATTGCGCGCGCGCCTCGACATTGAGCACCAAACTTCCGGTGATTTTGGTGACGACCACAATGCGCGTTGGCGCCATCGCGCCGAGGTAGCCCCAAGCCACCTCGAGAAGCATTCCCTTTTTGAATGCCGGGTCGTCGTGAAGACTCAAGTCGTAGTTGTCGACGGTGAGATTCAACTTGTCGTGCGTGCGTTCGTTGTCGTCGAACTTCAACGAGATGATCCGCTCGGAAAGCGAGACGCGAACACCTTCAGCGCCAACACCATTCGCACGCGCTTGGACGTAGAAAACTGGCGCCGACCGATCGATGTTCATGGCGCCGCCGACCTACGGCGCCGCTCCGCGAAAATCTCTTCGGTCAACGTTCGAACCGAGGGGATGTAGATGATGCGACCCAAATCGAGTTGAAGCGTTGGGTCATGAATCGGGGAAGGCTGGAAGTCGGCGATCACCCACCAAAGCCCACTCGGCCGCGGAATGTTCGCCTTCCGGTAGTACGCACCCGCCAATGTGAAAAGCGTGTCGCCATCGCGAACAACATGTTCGCGGGTGTCAGCGAAAACTTTGAATCGATAGGGTTCGGTTCCGTGAAGAACGAGATGGCCGTTCGCATCCTTGACGGCGTAGGCGAACGAATGTCTCGAGTGACGGCGAGGGGGCATCCGATACCGTACCCCACTACACCGGCGACTCGCCAGCGGACCCCGAACGCATGGTCCCGAGTCGCCGCACATCTTCGCTCGTCAAACGCGCATCGCGAATCTCGCTCACCTTCAACGTCGCGACATAGCGCGTCGTGCCACCATCGAGCGCGAAGCGTTGATGCTTGAACGTCACGCCCAAGATGCGCGCTTGCAACGACACGAGTTCGGGCCACACGAACAACACCCGAGGGGGCGCCCCGGTGAGCACCGAATCAGCCGCGGCCGCGGGGTAGCAAAGCGACAAAAGGAAGCGCCGGAAGTCTTCGATTTGCGCGCGTTGCGTTGCGCCATCGCCGACCGCGTAGAGCTCAAAACCGAACTTGTGGTTCCCCGTTCCCGAGTATTGCAACGGCGAGTGCGAGAGACCGGGAACACCAAGCTCGTTGTAGAGAACCTCAAGCGATTCTTCGAGCTCGGATGGATTGAACAACGCTTCCATCGTCTCCGCGGTTCGGAGATCGACGAAGTACATCCGTTGCGGAAGAACGAAGCTTTCAGTGATCGCCATTTCTCACCTCGACGTTGGAACTGGAATGCCTTCGGCCGCAGCGCGCGACCGATTGCCGCTCTCAACCGCCGTCGCGATTGTTTCGCCGTCGACCTGCAGCACGATTGGCGCGCGTCGTTCCTCGGCTTGGCGCGCGAGCAACTCGGCGATGCGCGTTTGCGCGAGCTCGTTGCGCGCCTCACGTCCCGCACGCTCTTCGTTCTCGGCCACCACCGAAGGCGCGACCAAGTCGGCCGCACGCGTGTTGAAGGCAGCTTGCCGCTTGTTCGCAGCACCGAGACGCATGCGCATGCGGTCGTCGGCTTCGGCGCCGCGGGTGATCATGGTTTGCACTGACTCGTTGCGGAACTCGGCCGGGATGTTCTGAAGCATCGCCGCGTTACCGGAAACGACGAGGTCGAAGGCATTCAAAATCTGGTCGACCGTGTTCGCCCACGCGTTCCCCGCCATCGCCGCCGCGAGCTCAGCATGATTGGCGAGCCACATGAACGCCGACGCCAAACCGCGCACGACCCACACGACAACCGCGACCAATGCAACGAGACCTTCGAGAATGATGATCAACATCGAAAGCGCGGACGCGAGCACACCGCCAAGCACTTGTGCGAAGAGGCGCATCGCACCCGCACCCTTCTCGGATTCAGTGCGCGAGCCTTGCCCGATGACGTCCAAGAGTTGCGTGAACTCATCGCCGAGCATTTCGAGGATGGGCCCGAACTGCACGAGCATCGGACCGAAGAACTCGAGCGCCATCTTGAAGCCGTCGACGAAGTCGGTGACGAAGTTGATCACGTGCACGGAACCACTAATCAAGAGCTCCACAAACCGCCCGAAGAACTTCCCGATTGAAGCACCCGTCTCGGCGAACTCGCCGCTTCCAACCGCGGCCACGGCACCCGCGCCGTCTTGAACGAATCCGAAGGCCTCTCCCAACCGCGTCAACGCCGCAACGAACACCTCAACGGTCGGACCCATCGTCTCAAGTGCAGCCGAAAACCCGATGCCGATTCCGCGGAAGAACTGCACGACACGGAAGCCGATTTGATAGACGCGCACGACGAACTGACGAAGGCCCGAGTTCTCGGCTTGATTGAGTTCGTCGCGCACGGCGCCGCTGAATCCACCGTCACGAAAGACTTGCACGAGCGCGCGAAACGCGAGGCGCGCACGATTCATGTTGGTCGTGACGAAGTCGCCGAAGCCCCCGACGTTTCGCACCGCGAGTTCGCGCAACACCATCGATGCCGCGATGATCGCACCGAAGACCGCAACGATCGGAAGCAACGCCGCCAACATGCTTTCCGCGGCCGTCACGATGACGGTGAAGAAGGGCGAGATGATCGCGAACGCGGCAACACCGGCAACGAACGCACCCATCAACGTCATCATGACGCCCAACACAATCACCACTTGAGAGAACACGGTTCGAAGCTCAATCGGCATGTCGTTGAAGAAGCCGATGGCCATGTTCGCCGCCCAAATCAAACCCTCGACGATCGGTCGGAACGCAAGCGCGAAGCCTTCACCAACTACGATGCCAAGCGTTTGCATCGAACCAGTCAACAACGTCTCTTGCCCCGCGAACGTGTTGAGCATTTGATCGCGGAACTCGGCCGCTGCACCTCGAGCGTTGAGCATCTCATCACGAAGGAAACGCACCGCTTCGGCACCGCGCATCAAGTTCCCGCGATCGTCGCGAACGCCACGCGAAAGCGCCGCCGAGATCGATTGGTAAGCACCAACGCCGAAGTGCCCGAAGAGCTCGTTGGCTTTGGCGGCACGTTCGGCGGCATTGGGCATGCGTTGCAACACGACGTCGACGTCGTTGACGATGTCCAAGAACGGTCGAAACGCACCGCCCGCATCCGTCACCGAAACACCAATGGCGGAAAAGTCGTTCGCACTTGCGGCCATGTGCGCGATCGCCGCGCTCACACCATGCGCGGCAACACTCGCTTGCGCGCCGGTGTTGCGCACGAGACCAATCGCGGGAAGCATCTCTTCAAGCCCCGCGCCTGCAGCGATGGCGCCGCGAGAGATGTTCGCCATCGCATCCGTGAGGTCGGAAGCCTCGAGGGCGGTCGCGTTCGAGATGCGCAAGAACTGGTCGGCGACCAAACCCGAGTTGGCGACGTCGATGCCGAAGATGTTCAACGCCGCCGACATCGCCCGCGTCGCCGACTCAACCGAGATCGAACCACCCGCGGCAAGATCCAAAGCCGGAATCAACGCGGTGATCGATTGGCGTGCATTGAGACCTTGCGACGCCAACGCGGCCAAGCCTTGCACCGCATCGTTCGGCGAAAACTGCGTCGCGATTCCGGCTTGAATCGCCGCGTCATGCAAGAGCGTCAACTCGTCGGCCGAAGCTCGAGAAATGGCACCCACGCGCGCGAGCTCTTGTTGAAAGGTCGCGGCTTGTTCGGCGAGTCCGAAGGCCCCAGCTAGAACCCCTGCGCCGGCTCCCATGATGGCCAGGCCTGCACCCATCGTCGCGAAGTTCCGTTGATAGGAAACGTTCGCCGCCAACGCGGCGCGATCCATGCCGCTGAACTGCGTCGAGAGGTTGCGGATGTGCCCCGACGCAAGATCACGCGCCGTGAACACGAAACCAAGACCAAGTGAGTTGAGGGCCACGCGGGAAGCGTAGCCCAGAAGATCACCGCGATCGCCCCCTCGATGCTTTTCGAATCGCCGCCGACTCGCGTTCACGCATGTCGCGAAGCCATTCGAAGTAATACTCGGCCTCGTTGAGATCCATTTCCATCACATCCCCCCGCGTGAAGGTGAACCCGCTTCCCCCGTGTTGCGTGTAGCAAAGAGACGCAACCAACGAGAACACGTAGTCACCTTCGAACGCTGGGAAGAGCGTCGTCAGCGCTTCGAGCGGATCTTCGGCGCCCAAAACTCTTGACCGAAAGGGAGCTCGACATTGCTCACCCCCGCGCACGACCCGCACTCGACTTCGATGTTGGTCTCGACACCGCCATCGGCTTCGTCGAGCGATGCGCGGATCGACGCAAGCTCGTTCGCATCGAGGTCTTCGAAGAAGGCGCGTTTTCCGTGCGGCGCGACACCCTCGATGGTGAGGAATCGAAGCGCGAGCGAGTCGACAATCGCGTCGTCGTTGTTGCGAAGCGCCTTCATGTTGCGACGCATCGTCGCGCCGGTGATGAGTTGGAAGGTCGCCTTCCTGTTGAAGATCGTCGTCTCGAAATCGCGCTTCTCTTTCACGCGCTCAAGCGACTCTTTCGGGAACGGCTTGACCGGGAGATCACACAACGGAAGCGACCACTTGATGACCGCGTTGCATCGTGGGTTGTGGCACTGCACGTCGAACTCGAACGCCTCGCCGTACGTCGTCGCGCGCACACGAAGAAGCGCATAGAACCGATCGCCTTGAAGCACCTGATCCCAATCGGCGACGTTGCTGAACGTGTAGATCCCGGGGTCGATCACTTCAGTCGTGCATTCCTTCAAAATCGTGTCGAAAACCTCGCCGCTCTTCACGGCCTTTCGGTCGGAGAACTTCGCGATCTCTTTGACCTTGAGGTTGCGAACCTTGACCTTCAATCCACTTGGACACTCGATGATTGCTTCGGACACTTGGCACCCCTGCGATGGATGGTTGAGCCCCGAACCTAGCCCAGAATGCAAAAAGCCGCACCCCGTAGGGATGCGGCCTTCACTTCGTGTCTCGAGCTCAGCGACGCTTCGTTGGTTCGAAGTAGTCGATGGCGAGCGTGATGCTCATGATCTGGTTGTCGTCGCTCGTGTTGTCCCACTCGCCGACACTGAACTTGATCGGCATCGCGTTGGTCACTGCCCATCGCTCGAGAACCGTGTCGTCGCGATCGAGTTGAACGATGTCGAAGTTGCGCTTGTAGAGCGAATCGGGAAGGCCCGTGCCGCCGAAGCCCGACGCGACACGAACCGAATCCTCGAACCAGTTCCACAACTCGCGATCGTCAGTCTGACCACGCTCGAGGGTGATGTCGGGGACCGTCACACGTCCAAGTGACTTGTTCGGGATGAGCACGCCGCCTTCGAAGTGCTCCACCTTCGCGATCTCGATCGAGAGCTCGGAGCACTTCTGAAATCCGGCGTACGTGATGCCGTCGATTTCGACGCGAAACTTGAACTTCTTGTAGAACGACCGTTCGGTGCCGATGATTGCCATCGCGTTTTCCTATTCCGCAAGCCTCAGCTTGCCGCCTCGAGTTCAAGTGCCCGCGTGTCTTGTGTGACCTTGATTCGGATGAACTCCGCGGGCTTGTTCGTCGCAAGACCAAGGAAGCCTTCCATTTGCCCAGCGAACACCATCGCGTCGGTGTTGAGCGCGTCGGCGAAGTCGCAATAGAAGGCCTTCTCGGGATCCTTCGAACGGAACGCGTCTTGGTTCATCTGCACCTTGAGGAACAAGCGAATCGTGCGTTCCACACGACGCCGAAGCTCAGGCGTGTTGTTCGAGTGACGGGCCCACTGAATCCCATCCTTGATCGACCGCTCGATGAAGATCACACCGCGACGCTCGGCGATGTAGGGGAAGTTTCCGTTGCTCTTGAGCGTGCGCGAGCCGTCGATGTACCGCGGAAGACCCTTCTTCGTCGTCAGCGGATTGATGCGCTTCGGGAAGACGAGGTCGCGCTTCGTCTTGTCCTTCACCTCGTCGGTCTCGAACCCGAGAATCGACCGAAGGATTCCGCGTTCCGTTCCGGCCGGGGGTTGGTACACGCCGCCGAGACGTGAAGCATCGGTGCGCGCGAACACACCGGCGATGTGACCGCTCGGAGGAACAACGATCTGCTCATCCGGGCCGAACACCGCGCGCGATGGATTCGAGACCTTGACGCGGGGCCAGTACATCGCCGCGAACTCCGTCGACTGAAGCAACGCCGCGGTGTCTTCGACGTAGGTGACGATTTGCTGCGCCGTCATGTTGGCGGGCGGATCGAGGATTTCGAAGATCGTTCCCTCGCGATGAACCTCCGCATAGGTGATCATCGCGTTGTGCATCGTCGCCGTCGCACGACCGGGGACGATGAGCAAGCTCAAGTCTTCCACGAGATCGAGCGCATAGAGCCCCGTCTTGCCAGTTGGCGAGCCGACGAAGTCGTTGTCGATGATCCCGACGAGACCATCGTTGCCGCCACTCAGCAACGCCGAGGTGCCGTTTGCCGGTCGGCGCTCGAGCGTGGTCCCCGCCATCCCGAGATCGGTCACAGCGATAAGCTGGGAACCGCCAACAACGGCATTCATGACCTTCTCGACATAGCGGTCGTCGAGCTCATCCATCGTGAGATTCGAGAACGGCCTGCGCGTCACACCATCGTTCATGATGACGAGGTCGTGGCGCGACGCCTCGCCATTCGCTGCGTTCTGAATCCGCACCTGAATGCGGTTCGCATAGGCGCCATCGTACGCACCAGCGAGACCAAGTGTCGGCACCGCTGCGCCCGTGCCGCCTGGATGCGCCGCGTTGTCGAAACCGAGCTCATCGTCGGCCGTGCTCGATGCAAGAACCTGCACCGACGAGCTTCCACCCGTGGTGTTCGAGTTGATGCGAACGAGACCGCCGACATCAACCACCGTGCAACCCGCAACGGCAAGCTCGACGACCGTCTTGACCTCGGCGACCGTCACCGCATCGATGTTCGCGACGTTGCCGGTACCGGCAACCGAACCAGTCGTGAAGGCAAGCTGCCCGTTCGACGTCCCGCCCGTGACGTTGAGTGACGAACCCGTGCCACGACGGTCAGTGCGAAGACGAACACCGGCCCCCGTGTCGAACGCGGAGATGTCGACCGACTTCGCGTTGATGACCGCCGCAACCTCGGCGCGAGTCGCCGCACCAATCGAGACGAACTCGGAGGTCAAGAACGTGATCGTTTGCAACGAACCGCCGTTCGCCGAAAGCGTCAACGTCATTCCGTTCGTCAGTGCGAACGGGCCCGCACCCGAGATGCGTTCAGCCGCTGTTGCCGTGAAGGTTGCCGTTGCTGCGCCGGCGCCATCGATGGAGATGTCGAGATCGTCACCCGGCTCGAGGTTGAACGGTCCGACGTTGCTTCCGATGGAAGAACCCGCATAGGGACCAACCGCCGCGGAGTCGAGCGTACCAGTCGCCGCCGCACTCGTCTTCGATGCCGGGGTGGCAACGTCGGTGAGATGCACGATGCGCGTGACCTGCAGCGTCTGACCACCCTCGAGGAAGAACCCGCGCGCCGAGTGCGTGAGATCCGAGTTGCCCGTGTCACCGCCGAAGATCGATTGGTATTCGGGGAACGAGGTGACGAGAGTTGCTTGGTTGATGGGCCCGCGTTCAGCGATGCCGACCGCACCGAGAACCGCAGTCTCGACGCCCTGAATCGGCCTGATTTGTGGTTCGACCTCTTCGGTCGTGATGTCCGATGCGCCGGATCCGAGTTGACTTGCCATGATTCAAAATCTCCCTTCTTGAGCTCAGCGCGCGCGCGACTTGGGCGCGGTTGGACGCGCGTCTTCGACAACCGGGGACGCTTCGACCGCCACTTCGACATCGGCCGAAGCTTCAGCGACGGGCTCGACGACGGGCGAAGCCATCTCGACGACCTCGACGAGCTTCTTCTTGATCGCCGCGGCAATCTCCGGCGCGTGCACCACGCGGGGATGCAAGTTGTCGTGGCGACCACCAACGAGCAACGTGATCGAATCGGGGAGAACGACGCGGTGTTCGCGACGCGTGAAGCCTCCGTCATCCCCATCAACACGACGTTCGAACACCTTGCGAATGGGCGCGAGCTCGCGCGTGAGGTTGAACGTCTGAATCTGACGCGATTTGTTGATGAGGCTGATCATGGATTCTCCTGTGCGAATCGGGAGAATAGCCCAGCGGTTACAAATCGCGCCAGCGGTGTCTATTCGAGAACGAACTACGAATCGACCGACGTTGAATGCGGCACCAACAACGACGCATTCGACACGCCCGCGTTGATCGTTCGAATCGCCTTTCCGAACGATCCAGCCGAGACATGTGCCGTCGCCGGTCGATCCCAAACCGCTTGAGCAATCGCCAACGCGCTCGGAGCACCACCACCGCTCGAGTACGCCGTGACGTGCTCCGGCGCGACATAGATGGTGTTCCCCGATGTGTCGATCACATCGATCGCAAGGCCCGTCGTTCCCGAGACGCCATAGCCACCCGTGATCACGAGCGGACCGGCCGAAACGTTCTTCACTTGGAAGTTGAACAAGCGGTAGTTCGCAGGATCAACCGCTTCGATGAAGCGCCCTTCGTCGCGGATGCCCGCTTCGGTGGTCAACCAATACGTTTCATAGGCGTAGAGTTGACCCCAACTGATCGTCGCCGTGTCGGTTTCCACAACCAACGAAGCATCGTCGATCACGACATCGGTGATCGTGCTTCCATCGATTCCATTGGCGACATAGACGGCATCGGTGACAAGCGAAATGGCGCGCGACAAGCCACCAATGCCAACCGTTTCGATGAACTCGACGAACTCACGCGCATCGAGACCGCTTGCGTACATCGCGCGAACTCGACACTGAAACTCACCCGTAAATGGCAACGCAATGGTGAGCGAAGTTCCAGTGCTCACACCGTTGAAAATCTCAACGTTGTTGTCGACGTCGTAGAGTTGAACTCGAGTCCCATTCACCAATCCGGTGAAGTTGAACGTCGCGTAGTCGAGCGGGTATTGCGCAGCTTGTTGATCAAGTGCGGTTGAGTCGGTGGTGACTCGGATATACGTCAACGCGTTGGCGGTGTTTGCCGTGAGCACGACCGCGCGAATCTTGAGCTTGAAGCCAAGAACCGGATCGATGGTGACCGCCAAAAGGTTCGCGGCGTTGAGCGTTTGAAACGATCCCGTGAAACCCGCACCGTCGTTCACGTCGACGTCGAAACTCAAATTGAAGTTCGCCGGGTTTGTCGCCGTGATCGTTGGCGCGCTGTTGTCGAACGCGGTGTGCCCGATCATGTAGTACGGGCTCGTGAAAATCACCTCGTCGCCAACGTTCGGCATGACGAGATTTCCGGCCGACGTGAAGCCAAAACCGGCGCCACTCGCGACGACTTCGTATTGCGCCGCGCTTGTCGCGGTCGGTTCGTTGAACGCGAGCCACACACGACCTTGCACATCGCTTTCGAACATGTCGAACCAATGCGAGCCATACACCGCGACACCACCAGTCACCGAGTTCGACGCGCATCGAGCGCCACGCAGCGCGGAATCGAGCGACAAGATTTGAATCGAGCCATTCGTGCCACGAAGGTTGTTGAACTGTAGGTTCTTCGACGTGTTGACCGTCAACACCAAGCCAGTGCGCGTCGCTTCGAGGAAGCATCGTTGCACGCGCACACCGTCGTTGTTGCCGCCGTCAACGTAGATGTAGGCGGGCGAAAATGAGCCAACATTCACATCGGCCGGTGATGCCGCCAAACCCACATTGCGGAACGTGAGATTCGAGCAGTTCGACGCGTTGAAGATCCCGAGATAGGGCGCGTTGTCGTTCACCGGCGTGACGAAATCCGGGGTGAATAGAACGTTGTCGACGGTGATGTTGTCACACGAAACCGTGCACTCAACCGCGTAGAGACCGGTCGTCGAGTTCGTTGCGCCGATCAACCGATCGAGAAAGCAAAGTTCGTTGACGATGACATTGCTACACGTCGCAAGCGCAAGCGAAACGCTTGTGAGAATCGACTGAAGAATCTCGAGGTTTCGACACTGCGAGAAAAGCGCTTTGCCCGTTCCGCTTCGTGCGAACTGCAACGTTCCGGTATCGGTTCGTGCGAACCGATAGTTCGAGCATCCGGTGAACGACAATGAATGCCCGCTTGCCGCCGCACCTGCACGATAGAACTTGCAAAACGTGAGAACGCCACCAAGCGGGTTGTTCAACCCGATGAGCGCAATCGCCGTTCCGAGATGAGCACCGATCACGAGATGTGTGAGCTCGGTTGGCGTCGCCTCGCCCGATGTTGAATGGCTATCAAACGTCGCGACGTTCACCATTCGCACCCGATAGGGCGTAGCGAAGAGGTGATACCAATCGTTCATGAAGAACTCGAAATCGATGTCACCAGCCGACGTGGTTGTGAAATCTGGACGGGTCGCAAGAGTGCCGCTCGGTGCGAGATTGAGTGCGCGGTTCGCCGCACTCGTTTGACGACCGAAGACGTTTGGAACGCGAACGCGACATCCAGCGGGCGGGGTGAATCCCGCGTTTGCGGTGCCATCGAAGCCGATGCGAACTTGCCCGCTTCCTAACGTCTGAACGAACTTGCACCGATTGTCGGTGGCCAAGTTGGCGGCGAGAAACCACGTGTTGAGGATGGCCGGATAGCTTTCGAACTCGTTGCTTCCCGGCGCCGTCTCAATCCACACCGCGGGAACGAAAGTGCCAGCGCCGCCGCCATTGGTCGGCACTTGCAAAACCTGCCCAGGCGCGCCCGTGGTGTTGTCGAGATAGAACCAATCCCCGCGCGTGCGGAAGTAGCCCAACCGCGGCACCGTGTTGGCGACCGCTTGATCTTGGACGACCTCAATCCATCCAACGACGTCGGCACCCGCTGCAGTCGCTGTGATGCCCGTCAAAGCCCCAGCGGCATACGGACCACCCGAGACCTCACGGAACTTCAAGAACCCGCTGGCGGGCATCGCTGCCCCTACAGCGGTTGGTGCCGACGTGGTCGAAGCCCACACGCCGAGCAAGTAACCGCTCACACCGCCTTGCGTGATCACAGTTCCAATCGCGGGAACCACACCACCGCCGCCCGTGTAGGCCATCCACCGGACATTGCGACCATCGAGCACGACGCCACCACCAAGCGTTGCGCTGATCGTGGTCGCGCCAATCGCACCCAACATGCCAGCGGGGGCGTTGGCGTGCCAACGGGTGTCGGTCCTCACCGTCAACACACCGCCGTTCATCGTCCACGATTCGCCCGCGGTGCGTGCAACGCCACCATCCAAGAACGTTGCGATCGCAATGGTAGCCATGATCCCTCAATCAAGTGCGAGTGACGAGCAAGCCGCTCAATACACCCGCGGAAAAGGTCGAATAGAACGCATCCAACGTCGCATCATACGGTGTCGGAACCAAGCGAAACCGAGCACCAAGCGAACCCGAGTAGCTGTAGACATCACCAGCCGCGATCGAACCCACAAGCACCGGCGCAACATCCCATCGAGTCACGTGGTCGGTCCAAGTCGCCGACGCCGCGCCGGGGCCATGGTCAACCCACGACGCGCCGTTGTAAATGTTCAGCCGCCCCGCAACAACAATCGCATCGCCAGAAATGGGGGAAGCCGGAAGAGCTCCAATCGGGATGTGAAGAGCTACACCATCGGAGATTTCCGATAGTCCATTCGGCACGATGACGAGCGGCCGCATCGTTCAAGCCAACACGATCGGCGTGCCGCGATCGAAGTTGAGCACCGTTGCCGCGACGGCCAAACCAACGACCTGAACGACATTTCCCGCGGCACTTGGCGGCGTCGAAGTCGTCGAACCCGGCGTCGTCGACAAGTATCGAACGCCAGGGGTGAGCGCGCTCACCTGCGTGTTCGATCCCTCGAAATAGACAGTCGCCGGAAGACCCGAACCGAACGCGGCAAGAACGAATCCGTGCGCCTCTTTGCCGCTACTCGTCGCGTCGGCTTTGCGAACACGGAACGCTCCCGCAACATCGTGAACATTCACAACATCGCCAGCACTCAATGCCTCCGACGTCTGAATGACCGATGTGTCGGCACCAATGCCGGTCGGAAGAAGGCTCACGTCGAGTTTGCCGGTGCCATCGAGTTGCACGATCTTCCCTGCATCGCCAGGGCCCGCACTCGTTGCCTGACCGCTAACTTCGGTGAGTTGTCCCGCAACTGCAATCAAAAACTTCATATCTACTCCTGCGTGATCGTTGGTCCGAGGTTGATGGAAATCGACGTTGAGCTCGTAGCCAAACCAACTGCTCGAGACCACCGCCACAATGCTGAATGCGCTTGCGTCAATACGCCAGATGGCCCGACGTAAACAAGGCGACCGGGAACCCATGACCACGATGGTTCGATGAGGTCGCCGACGACTTGAATCAATCCGGACGCACCAAGCATCACCGACGCGGTTGTGATTCCGACCAACCCTTCGCTTTGAGCCACGTCGAACGGATCGGCGTGATATGCGAAGCCATCGGCGAGAACCACGACGGCGCGATGTCCGCCAAGAGTTTCACCGGCGCGAAGAGCTACGGTCCCCGTCACGGGAACGACAAACGTTGGCGGAAGCGCCGCACCACCACTTGAAGAAGATGTCGATTCCTCATCGACGAACGGAATCGGGTTCGCGTTGATCGAAACCGAGGTCAACAACGGGTGACGATCCATCGCTTGCGAATCGAAACCGGGAATGCCGAAAACATCGAACTCGGTGAGCTTCACCGTTCCCGAGTACGACCGCACATCACTTTCGTTCGGCGTGAAGTCGGGGACGAAATCGCCACCATCATCGAAGCCGAACTCGTAACGAATGAAGCCCTTAGACGCATCGGCGTCGTCGCGCTGAACGTAAATCCACGCGTTGTTGCGAACGTAGTCCGTGAGCCGAGTCATCATGTTGATGAGCTCGACGGTGTTGTTCGAAATGACACCCAACGAGAAGACAAGATCGACGGTGCGCGCGGCGCGGAACGTCTCAATCACACCGCTTCCAGTGCTCGGTTGCGTAGGGCCAAACGCACGCCGCGAAAACGGGTTCTCGCGAAACGTTGGACCCACCAAAAAGAGCGATGGAAGTTTGGCCGTAGCGGTAGCCCGCACCGTCGTCCCCGTGGCTTCGTCGAAGTCGACGTGTTGGGTCAAGACGACTTCCGGATAGACCTGCAGTTTCAGGCTTTGAATCAACGCACGCACCACGCGCGTTGAGTCGCTCGACTTCGTGTAATCGGGCATCGCAAACGTGAACCCGTTCGCGATCGTGACGAACTCACTCTCAATCGTTTCACCGAACGGCCCGACGTTCCGCACCTCGACGACCACTGCGCCGGCTTGTCGTGCTGGCGTAGTCACGAGCAGCCGCGTAGATGAAAGCACCCGCACCCGCTTCGCTTCGACACCACCAAAGAAGACACGCACCGAAGGCGCAAGCGTCCCCGTCGACGGCCCGGTTGCACTTGGAACCGGCGTGGTCTGAAGACGAAAGTTCGTGCCCACGATTTCGACGAGAGTCTCGCCAGCCGTTGGGCCAATCGCCGGTGTGAGACTCGTAATCGTGGGTTGGGCCATGGCTACCGCGGAACTGTACCACCCATGCGCCCGAAGTCGCCCCCCAGCAAGGCACCCACGCGGGTCAAGAACCGACGCCGCGTCACATCCGCGTTCCCATACAGGACATCGACCACGGGGCGAATGAACGGCCTCGCTGGGATGCGATGCACGATGATTCCGGTTTGCTGCCCGCCACCGCCGCCGCCTTGGCTTACGCTGTCACCAAGCGCGATCGCTAAGAACCGACGCATGCGAGGTGTGATCACCGTGACGATGGGGCGTGACCCAAACTCGTTGAGATCGGCGACGTTGGCGAGCGGTTGCCCATCGCGCCCACGTGCTTGACGAAGCACACCGACGAAGGCCCCGCCATCGCTTCGACGTTGCACCGTGATCGAGTTTCGCAAATCGCCGCGAACGATGAGCGCCTTCGTCCCCGCGAAGTTGCGAAAGCGACGCACCTCGAGCGTCGAAGCGGCGAGCGGTTCGAACTTCTTTCCACCCGGCGATTGAGTGCGAAGGCCTTTGACGATCTCGCCCCTCAAATACTGCGCCTCTTGCGCGACCGCGTTGGCGATTGCCGCACGAACCCTTGTTGGCGCATTCGCCAAGATTCGCCGCGCAACCTCCCATTGTCCAACCCGAAGAATCGTCGTCACGGATTCACTCTCGAGATGTCGCGGTTCTCGAACACGACGAGCAAGAGGTTTCGACGCAACGACCCAAGCCCATGACTTCGCGGTTGCGCTTCGGTACAAAACAACCCGCCACCCGGCATCATTTGAACAAGCGCGCGCGTCGAGTAGTTGTGGATCGAGATCAATCGGTCGGCCTTGCGCGGCACCTTCGCATCACCAGTCGTTGAATCGACGTAACCGAGACGTTCGAGATCAGCGAAGTGCATCACGACCCGAAGCAACGTTCGCGGCGAGTCGCCGGTGCGCATCGCGCTCAACGCCTCCCAGGCCTCATCTTCGATTTGGATAGGCACATAGATCGGATCGAGCTCTCGACGGGCTGCAGAGCCTACCTGCGAGCCCACAAGCGGCACTCGAACGGGTTCTCGGAAATCGGGGTCGTAACCCGACGTCAACGGACCGGCACCATCGGGATCGGCTTCGGTCGCAACCGTGTCGAGTTGGCCAATGCACGCAAGAAACGGAAAGATGAGCCGACCGCGACTCATGCCGACCTCAACACCGGGGGGCGAATGAAATGCTCGAGGATCGAATCAATGCGCGGGTCGCCGGTGAAACGCCCAACGCCCAACGCGGAACGACCGAAGCTCGATGCCGATTCATACTCGACTTCTTGATCGCGCGTCTTCTCGCGACGCACGCGCGGCGCACTCCAAGATCCCGCCGCGTTGGGGTCGGTGATTGGCGCGATCTCGCGCACGACGAGCAAGTTGCACGCGTGCTCAATCATCGCCGGAACACGCCCCGTCGCTGTCCCATCGTAGTCGGTATATCCAAACTGCCCGACGAGCTCGATGTTCTTTCGACCACGCGGCCATTGCCCGATGTTCTCGTAGCGCGCAAGGTTGTCGAACTCGCGATATCGGTCGACTTGCCCCCATTCGATGCGAGGCGAATCGCGATCATCAGGGTCGGTGAGATTGTCGGTGAGATGGCGGTTGTAGACCCGCACCGAATCCAAATCGAGATGCGCTGAAATCGTGTCGTCCGAATCGATGATGTGAATCTCTTCGATGCTCACGATGCACTCGTTGAGCAAGAGCGCACGCGCCCCGGTCCCATCAACTCGAATGGTCTTCGACACGGCGCCGAACGTGCGACCCGTGAAGCGGTCGATCATCAACGACGCGAGCTCAATCACAGCGGTGAGGCGCGAATCACTTGCTTGCGCGGTCGTAACACCGGCATCTCTCAACGCGGCGATCGTCGTGTAGCTGGCCATCCATTGAGACTAGCACCCGCAAAACGACAAAGGCCACCGCGGGAGCGATGGCCTTCGAAGGGTTGTCGATGATGTTGTTCAGGCGGGCTTGCGCGACCGCGGCTTCGACTTGACATCGTCGGTCGTGATCAGGCCGACCAACTTCACATCTTCGGGGGTGTTGGGTTCGTCGGCGAGCTCGGAACCATCGGGGTCTGGGTCAAGCATCGGAAGCGATTCGCCTTCCTTCGCCTCTTCGACCACAACACGATCACGACGGCGCGCTTGAGCAATGTCGACCGCGCGCGGCGCATCCGCCGAACTCTTGCCTGGGGTCTTGACGCGTTCCTTCTCATCCTCGGCCTTCGCCTCTTCGCGCGTCATGACGTCGAAGAGACGCACACCTTCCGGATCGGAATCGTGTTGCGTCAAGTTCTTGAGTTCTGCGGCGAGATCATCACTGACCTCGTACCAACCGAGCGTCACATCGAAGCGGAATCCGCGGAACATGTAGCGACGGCAAAATACGCCGCGACGTGGGTTCAAAGGCTTGAGTCGAACGAGCATTGACATGGTGTGAATCCCCTGCGCTTAGGTGTTTCAGGTTGAGACTTTCTTCGTCTTGATTGCCGATGGGGCAATCCCGAAGAGAGCAGCATAGTTGGTGTCGGTGACGGTCGCATCCGCATCGAGCTTTGCGAGCGCGCCATTGATCGCGAGACGCATCGTCTCGAGGTCGTCGGCGACGTCACGTGCAACCTCGGAGATCGGGGGGTGACGCTGCGAACCTGCAGCGCCAAGACCTGAACCACCGGAACCGTAATCGGGAGGGATGTTGGACATCGTCTTCTCGTTTCCGGGCGCCGAAGCGCCCTTCAATCACTTCGAGACAACCACCATGCGGAACGTGGTGGCGCTCAAGTCGGTTGCGGCCGTGACCTCAACCTGCGGGACGTTGATCGCGCCGTTGCGGTAGACCTTGAGCTTGTCGTTCACCTTGTCGTAGACGGCGTGATAGCCGCCGCAATCACCCGGCATCAAGCCGATGATCTCGACCGAACCAACGGCGAGTGCGGTGCGAACCAACGCCGTGAACCCAGGGGTTCCGCCAGCAGGATATGCGCCATCACCGGGGACGGCGATTTCGTCGTAACGAACGGGACCGAGCGATGCGCTCTTCTCAACAACAACCATTGTTCCAAGTGCCATGATGAATCTCCAAATGTTGGGATGAAAGAAGAAGAGCCCCGGTTTCCCGAGGCTCTCAAACTCAGGCGCCGACCTTGACCGCGGTGGCTTTCACGACCGCGAGCTCTTCGACGTATTTCACGTCGAAGCGAATCGTCGCGACGATCTTCACGACGCCCTCGGAAATGTCCTTGTCGGTCTCGATGCGGATGTCGCGCCAAATGCCGACGTCGATGTTCTTCGGATCGAGAAGAAGCATGTTGGTCTGGTTCGAAGAACCACCCAAGTTCTCGGGGAAGAGCGGGATGTCGATGACCGGGATTCCCGAGTATCCGACCGGCGCCGACTCACCCTCGGAACCAAGAGCGCGATCACCCGTGACCGTCATGCGGTCCGAAAGCGAATCGCGGTAGTCGATCTCGGAATCGACCGACGTGAGGAAGCGGAGCATGCCCTTGTCGCGAAGCCACTCGGACGGCATCGTCTTGAGCATGTCGCGGAAGATGCCCTTGTTCGTCGTCGCGCCACCAGCGTTGACCTGATTCGAGACCGCGCTCTTCAAGATGCCGTCGAACTGCGCGAGGAACGAATCGCTGCTCGCCGTGTCGCCACGCACAACGACTTCTTCCATGTCGCGCGACATCGCTTCGGACATCATCGTCATGATGGTGTCGCGGAAGCGTGAGCCCTCGAGGTTGTCCTCGAGCAACTCGTTCGTCATGCGAACCTCGGCCTTGAAGAGCTTCACGTCGTGCTCGACGTTCGTGAATGCTGGCTTGGCGCGATCGGCTTCCGGAAGCGCGACGCCTTCCGAACCGTTGCGAAGCACACGCTGCGTGAAGCGGATCTTGTTGATCTGCTCTTTCTGTGCTTTCAACGGCGTGACCGTCGACATGCCAAGCACCTTGCTCTGAAGAATCAAGAGCTTGATGAACGCCGCCGACTGCGCGGGCTGAAGCAAGCCATTGCCCAAGGTGATGTCGGCCAACGCAATGTCGGCCTTCTGAAGAATCGTTTGGTTGGAACTCGACATGTGAATCTCTCCTCGTCGCATCGCGGATGCGAATCCGCCTATTGGTGGTGGTTCAGTCCGTGACCGACATCAACGCTTGCTTGGCTTCCCAAGATCAGGCCGATTCATATCAATCGGCCAAGTGAAATCGCCACTTGGCGCGGGCGGCGTTGCCGACGCGTCGGTGTTGGCGTTCGACGTGCCGCGTGAGCTCTTCTCGAGCGTCTCAATCTTCGCGGCTTGCGCCGTTGCCGAATCGGTGAGCTTCGCGACCGCTGCCGTCACGGTCGAAACCAGCGTGCCCATGTCGGCGCGAATCTCATCGCGCACGGCGTCGATGTCGGTCTTGGTGATCGCCGGCGCAGCGGGCGCAGCGGGCGCGGGCGCTTCCGGTGCGGGTTCGTCAGACACGACCTCTTTGACGACATCGCCGAGCGTCTTCATCGCCTCGAGAAGCTTCGCTTGGCGATCCCTCGTGAACTGCTTGAGCCCCTTCGCGATCGCGGCGTCGAGCTCGGTGACGGCTTTCGCAATCACGTCGGGAACCGGTGCGTCGGCGACGATCTCGACGTCAACGAGATGCTTGGTGACGCTCGCACAAAGTGCCGTCAACTCAGCAACACGCCCCTCGATTTCGCTCTTCGCAGCCGCGGTGATCTTGAGCTTCGTCGGCTCAGTCACATGACCACCCTTGCCATCCGGCTTCACTTCTTGAGACATGTTCGATGCACCTTTCACGATCAAAAACTTGCGTTTGTTTGCCGCACGGTCGACTAGCGAGACCTCCTCAACCTTCATGTCGGTGAGGCGATAAATCGTGATGTCTGTCTCGGTGGTCATCGGCAAAACCGCATTATTCGTCGAAGTTAGCGCGCGCCCCGTGGTTACTGCAAGCGGCGTCTACAAGCGTCGTCTACTCGATGAGACGAGCTCACACGATCGGAGTGCGAATCGCCGACCCACCAATCGACAAGCCGGTCAGCGCGCCACTTTTGACCTTCTCCCAAATCGCATCGTCCTTGACGCGATAGCCCATCACCCACGTCCCCGCCTTCACAACCTCTTCACCGACCGTGAAGTCGACGGGGGCAATCCACGATTCGAGAATCGACACTTTCCCCGTGACGACATCGGCGTGTTGCAACCCAACTTGCGCGAAGTCGGCCATGAATGCGTGCGCGGCTTTGCGAACCTCTTCAGCGCTGTAGGTGTCTTGTTGC